>Ga0105245_10000036_pt1 | contig 147150 bp, 134 predicted proteins | sample KBSM54metaG_FD_81523 | JGI IMG/M metagenome (GOLD analysis project Ga0105245, IMG submission 81523) | Miscanthus rhizosphere microbial communities from Kellogg Biological Station, Michigan, USA - KBS M5-4 metaG | ecosystem: Host-associated > Plants > Roots > Rhizosphere > Soil | place... | reverse complement strand
GACGCGGGAAGGCGGCGGCCTCGCGCTCACGGTCCGCGACGACGGCCAAGGCATCGCGCCGGCGTTCTTGCCGCGCGTGTTCGAGCCGTTCGAACAAGCCGATCAGTCGAGTACCCGCGACCATCGCGGTCTCGGGATCGGGCTCGCGCTGGTTCGCCACTTCGTCGAGCGCCACGGCGGGACGGTCGCGGTCTCGAGCGACGGCGCGCGCGGCGCGACGTTCACCGTCCACATCCCCTCGACACCCTGAGGCATCACCGAGCAGGCTTGATGCCGCGCAAGGTGGGCCGCGGGATCAACGTCACTACGATCCGGTGCCACGTGATGTCGCTGACGGCGGTGCGCGGCAGGACGTAGCCGCGCGGGATGGACAAGCCGCTTGCCTGGCGGACCCCGAGCTCGACGTGCTCGAGGTCGATGTACTCCTCACCGGCTCGCATCAGCCGAGCGTTCGCCTCCCGCTGCACGGCTGCGACTTCCTCGTTCGTCAGCAGATCGAGGATCGCATCGCGCATGACATGGGATGGCTCGAGCATGACGTTGACCGATGCATGTAGCGATCCGGCGGCTCATGCGATCTCGAGCGCCGGAAAGATTCCTTGCAAGTCCTGCCGGTAGCGCCGCGGCGTGAACACCTGGAGGACATCGTGGCTCGTGATCACGCCCTGTAGAAGTCCGTGGTCCACCACGAGCAGGCGATCGATCCTGCGCTCGTACATCATCCTCGCAGCCTCCACGAGTGAGGCATCGGAGCCGACGCACGGCGGGTCGCAGTCCATCGCATCCTCGACGGTCAGCTCCGCGAGTGCCTCCTCCGGCTCCGGCCAGGGCACGTTGATCGTGGTGATGTCGTCCTCGTCACTCGCGATCCTCATGAGGTCGAGACTCGAGATGACGCCCACGACGATCCCGTCGGCGACGACCGGCATCGAGTGGACCTGCGCCTCCACCAGCAGGCGTTGGACCGCGCGCAGCGCCATGGTGGGTGAGACGAACGACGAGCTCGTATCGAGGTAGTCCCGGACGCGGTGCGTGAACAACAAGCTCTGCATGCAGGTGATTCGTTGCACCAACGGTGCCGCGTCAGGGTGGCTAGCACCTCGCGAACTGCCCACCGCCAGCGGCCGGATCGCTCGGCGCCCACGTCGGGCGGGCGAATCCGGTCCACGTGCACCTACGCAGTCACTCGTCGGCGAGCTTGAAGTACTTCTTGCCGAGCGCCACGATCTGACGATCGGTGGGGTGGTCGACGGTCTGAACGCCGTCGATCCGGTCCTCGAGCGTGTGATCGCGCTCGTGGGCATACTCGACGAGCTCGAGCTTCGCACTCGAAGGGCCGATCACGAGGATGTGGGCGTAGCCGGAGAGCGCGGCCGAGATGTCCGCGAAGAACCTGCGGTCGTCGTCGGGATGCGCGGTGGCGGCCGATTCGCCACGGGAATGCCGGCGCTCCGGGTGGAGCATCGGGCGTAGTGTCGCCTTGTCGACACCCCGTGACGAGAGCCGGAAGATGCGTGCCTCGCGGTGGTCGAGCCAGATCGTGGCGTAAGACATGTCACGGCGAAGTGCATCGTCCGTTCCACGCGATCGCCTGCGTCACGCCGGTGGCGACCGTCGCAGCGCGACGGTGAACACGCAGCCGACGCCGGGCACGTCGCGCACCGACAGCGACCCGCCGAGAGCCAGCGCGCCTTTGCGGCTGATCGCGAGGCCAAGTCCGAGCCCGCTGCGATCTGCCGAGCGTTGTTCGTACGGCCGAAACAGCTCCTCGGGGTTGCCCGGCGGGAGGCCGCCACACTCGTCGGCGACGTCGATCTCGACGGTCTCGCCGCTTACCCGCGTGGTGACGCTGACGTGGCCTTCGACGTGGGTGAACTTGCACGCGTTTTGGACGAGGTTCGTGAGGATCGCCGCGACGATGTGGGCATCGCCCTCGATGCACAGGTCGGGGGAGACCGGCCCGATCGCCAACGAGAGAGCACGCGTCTTCGCGCGCATCGTCGCGAGGATCTCGAGCTCTTCGAACAGCGGCGCGAGTTGGACGCGGTCCGCGCGCGTCAGCCCCACCTCCGCGCGGACCTCGGCGACTGCCCGGGTCACGAGCTCGCTCATCCGCACGAGACTCTTCGCGACGAGAAGACCGGTCGTGCCGCCTACGCCGACGCTGCCCGAGCTCACCGCGTCGAACGCGAGCGTCGCGGTGTTGAGCAAGTTGCGAAGCTCGTGCGCCAGCGCTCCGAGGTGCTGCATGTTGCGGTCGATGATCAGCTGCTCTCGCCGTCCGGCGTACTCGGTGACCGCCTCCGCGATCGCGACGTCGAGGCACATGTTGAGACGCTTGAAGCTCTCTGCCGGAATCTCGGCGTGCAGATCGACCGCGAGCTGCATGAGGCTCTGGCAGATATCGCCGTAACCGTGAACGACCTGGCCGATCGTGAAGCCCGCGGCGAGGAGCTCGCCACCGTGAATCGCCGCATCGGTACCGATCTCGCTGAACGCCTGGCGTTCGTGGAGGCGCAGCCGCGCTGCGAAACGATCCACGAACAGCGGGACTCCAGCCTCGAGCTCTAGCTTCGTCGGCGCGGGCGCTACGCGTTGCCGCGTTCGCTCTCTCACGCGTTCGACCAGTAGATCGCGGTGCTCGAAGATAAAGTCCGCGATCATCCTCCACACCTTGCCACGCGCATCGCGATGTCCCCAGCGAGCGGTGCGCAAACCCCGCGCGAAACCGTCTACGTAGTTTTACGCGCTGGTCGTGGACCCTTTCTTGCTCTTCGTCATGTCATGAGCACGAAACTCGGTCTGGTGATCTTGTGCGCCGGTGCGATCGGCGCGGAACAGAGCGCCCGCGCGGCACCGGGCGATCCGCAGCCCACCGACACCCGCGAGGTGCCTGCGGATCCTCAGCCGCAGGCTGCCGGAGATCCTCGTCCGATCACGAACGAAGCGACGCCGCTGGGCGACCCGAATCCTCGTACGTACGAAGCATGGGAGGCTGCGCGAGAGAGAGAGGACAAGCCCGAGCGCTTCAGCTACGCGTGGACCGATCCCACCTTGCGCTCGGGGATCGGCGTCGGCGTATCGGCAGGTGGAGGCATCGGCGGCTTTACCGACCGCGCGATGCGAGACTTGATGACGAACCGGGTCGCCGGCCTCGGTGGTGTACGCGTCTCGCTCGGCACGCAGATCCCGATCGGCATCGAGCTCAGCTACATCGGCATGGCGGGCCACATCAACACGATCGAAGGACAGGAGAACGGAACGCTCGTAGGCACCACGTTCGAAGGCGTGGTCCGCTACAACATCCTGCCGCACGCGCTCGTGACCCCCTACGTGTTCGCCGGCCTCGGCTGGCAACACTACGGCGTGTGGAACATGCAGGTCGCCCAGGCGGACACCGGGCTGCGCTCGAGCGACGACGTCATGTCGGTGCCGACCGGCGCCGGGTTCATGATGCACGATCCGAGCGGGATCAACCTCGACCTTCGCGGCACCTATCGGACGACGACCGACTCGACGCTGCTGCGCGAAGCGAGCGGCGGCTATGCGGCGCTGGCCTCGTGGGAGGCGAGCGCGCAGATCGGTTACGAGTTCTGATCGCGGCGCGCGACCCTGCGGATGGCCCATTCGTGATCGAGCCAGCGGTACCACGCGGTATCGCGGTTGCGACCTTTGATGATGTAGTGCGCGTCCTGGACGCCCTCGAACGTGAAGCCGTAGCTGAGCGCGGCGCGCCGCGAGGCTTCGTTGCGCGCGTCGCACTTCCACTCGGCGCGGCGATAGCCGAGCGCGAACACGTGCTCGAGTAAGAGCAGCGTCGCTTCGCGCGAGGCGCCGGAGCCCTGCGCGATCGGCCCGTACCAGATGCTGCCGAGCTCGATCTTGAGGTGCTGCGGCTGATTCGCGATCAGGTTCGCGACCCCGATCGGCGTCCCGGTCGGCGCATCGCGGACCACGAACGGCCGGCCATCTGGTGCGAGCGTCTGTTGCTCGAGCCAGGCGCGGAGCGCGAGATCGGTCGCGAACGGGCCCGCGGCCATGTAGCGCCAGATCCGCGCTTCGGGGTCGTAGTCGTCGACCGAGCGGTCGCCGAGCGCGAACGGCTCGCCATTCGACACCGCGTGGAGCGCGTCGAGGTCGGCCTCGAGATCGAGCGGCTCCACGATCACGCGCTTGCCGCTCAAGACGACCGGCGCGGGCTTCAAGGGCAGGGCGTCGCGCTTCGCGAGGACCTCGGCCGGCAGGCGCGGAGCGGGGGTCGGGAGGTCGGCGGCCATGCCGATTTGTTGCACGCTTGCGCGCCCGCTGCCTAGCCTCGGGGATGCTCCGCAAGCTCGCCCTCCTCGCGTGCGTGGTCAGTGCCGTTCCGGCGCGTGCGGACGACACGTCGGCGTCCGACAAGCTGCGCATCCTGTACTCGACGCGGTTCACGTTCACCGACGAGGGCTTGCCACTCGTCACCGTCGAGATCATGGGCAACCGCAAGAAGGTCGAGCTCCACGCGAAGGGCGGCGTCGCGGTGCGTCCGGATGGTAACGGCGGGAGCACGGTCGAGGCCGACGCCGGCGATGGCTGGACGGTGACGGTCGAGAACGCGAAGCCGGCGCTGATCCAGGATTGGACGGTCGTCGAGACGCTCGGCCCCGACGACGCGACCGGAATTAGCGCGGCGCTCGCGCGGTGGAAGGATCGCGGGTTCGATCCGCGGTCGTTCGAGATCGGGACGCTGTTCGGTACGGGCGGCGAAGTGATCGATACGCGCGAGGTCCGGATCGCGATCGATCCGGTGCCGGAGGGCAAGGGCGCGGCGCGCGCGGCGGAGCTCGCGAAGAAGTTCGGGACCAAGACGCTCGTCCACCAGGAGCTCGTGCGTAGGCCGAGCGGCACGATCGTCGCGAAGAACGGCACGACCACGATCAAGAACCCGTCGGTGTTGTGGTTCCAACCGAAGCGGACGACCGAGACGCTGACGGTCGCCGACGTGCCGACCGGCACCGGCGGCAGCCAGCTCGAGACCGGCAGCGAGGATCGCCGCTACTGGGGCTCGGTCTACGTCACGCTCGATCACGATGGCTCGCTCGTCGCCGCGAACGCGGTCGCCGAGGACAAGCTGCTTGCCGGCATCGTGCCGGCCGAGATGTATCCGGATGCGCCGGCGTCCGCGCTCGAGGCGCAGGCGATCGCGGCGCGGACCGAGCTGCTCCAGAAGATCGGCCGGCGCTCGCTGACCGATCCGTTCCTCCTGTGCTCGACCCAGCAGTGCCAGGTCTACGCGGGCGCGGGCAAAGAGGATCCGCGCACGACCAAGGCGATCGAGAAGACCCACGGCATGGTGCTGCTCCGCGACGGCGGCGGCATGGTCGACATTCGCTACTCCGCGTCGTGCGGCGGCCACACCGAGGACAACGACGCGATCTGGGGCGGCGAGCCCGATCCGTCGCTGCGCGGCCGGCGCGACGATCCGAAGGCGCAGATGACCCGGATCACCGACGCGAACATCGATGACTTCCTCGATCACGACGGCGACGCGTGGTGCGCGAAGGCGAAGGGTGCGAAAGCGAAATTCCGGTGGACCGAGAAGATCGACGCGAACGATCTGACCGCGCGCGTCTCGGTCGAGTATCCCGAGATCGGCCACATCAAGACGCTGTCGCCGAAGCAGCGCGGCAGCTCCGGACGGATCCAGACGCTCGCGATCATCGGCGACAAGGCGACGGTCGACGTCACCGGCGACCTCCACATCCGCCGCTTGCTCGGCGGGCTGAAGAGCACGCTGTTCGAGGTCAAGCGCGAGGGCGCGACGTTCGTGTTCCGCGGTGCCGGCTTCGGTCACGGTGTGGGCATGTGTCAGCTCGGCGCGATCGGAATGGCCGAGGCGGGCAAGCCGCACGATCAGATCCTCGCGCACTACTATCGCGGAACACATCTTCACAAGCTGTACTGAGTGAAGCGGGGTACGGTGGTGGTGCTATTCGGATAGGTCGCGCACTTCGCCATCGCAACTACAGGCTGTTTTTCTTCGGCCAGGGTATCTCGCTCGTCGGCACGTGGCTGACTCGGTTCGCGACCGTGTGGATGGCCTACAAGATCGCGAAGCGCGACGCGCTCGATGCAGGGCTCGTGCTCGGCCTCGTCGCGTTCTTCGGCCAGGCGCCGAGCGCGGCGCTGTCGCCGGTCGCAGGCGCGCTGGTCGATCGCTGGGACCGCCACCGCACGATCGTGATCACGCAGATCTTCGCGATGCTGCAGTCGGCGGCGCTCGCGTTCTTCACGTTCACCGGTCGGATGACGGTGTGGCACCTGCTCGGGCTCGGCGCGGTCCAGGCGTTGATCAACGCGTTCGACATGCCGGCGCGCCAGTCGTTCCTCGGGCAGATGGTGACCGACAAGGCGGATCTGCCGAACGCGATCGCGCTGAACTCGTCGATGGTCAACGGCGCGCGCCTGCTCGGACCGGTGTTCGCCGCGGCGCTCGTCGATCTGTTCGGCGAGGGTTGGTGCTTCACGATCGATGCGGCGAGCTACATCGCGGTGATCGTGTCGCTGCTCCTGATGACCGTGCCGAAGCGCGAGATCAAACCGGCGACGAAGCGGGTCTGGCACGACATCGCCGAGGGCCTGCGCTACGTGAAGCACACGCCGGTCGTCCGCGCGCCGCTCGCACTCCTCGCGGTGACGAGCGTGCTCGGCGGTGCCTACTCGACGCTCTTGCCGATGGTCGCGGGCAGCACGCTCGCCGGCAACGAGCACACGCTCGGCGTCCTGATGGCCGCGGCCGGTTGCGGCGCGCTCGTCGGCGCGCTGTACCTCGCGAGCCGGCAGACCACGGTCGGGCTCGCCGGCGTGATCGGCTACTCGACGACGCTGCTCGGCCTCGGGCTGTGCGCGCTGCGCTTCGCGCCATCGGTCTACGTCGCGTTTCCCCTCGTGTTCGCGTGCGGCCTCGGCTGGATGGTCCAGATGGCGTCGACCAACACGATCATCCAGTCGACCGTCGACACCGCGATGCTCGGCCGGGTGATGAGCCTGTACGCGCTCGCGTTCTTCAGCGGCATGCCGGTCGGCGCGTTGCTCCAGGGCTGGCTCGCGGATCGGATCGGGCCGATGGCCACGTTCCTGTGCTCCGGCGTCGCGGTGCTCGTCGCCGCGGCCATCTATCGGATCGGCCTCGCTGCCCGTAACCCAGCCGTTACGTCGCCGCCGGCCGAGGCGTAGTATCTCAGCCGCCATGCACCTCTTGCCGACGACGATGGTGGGCTCGTACCCGCGGCCGCAGTGGTTCACGCAACAGCTCGCGGGTCGCGACGTGCTCGAGGCGTTCAAGATCGCATCGCACGCCGAGGCGTTCCACGACGCGACCCGCACCGTGATCAAGGATCAAGAAGGCGCCGGCCTCGACATCCTGACCGACGGCCAGATGTGGTTCGACGACTACAACATGGGCATCGGGTCGTTCCTCTGGTACTGGCTCGAGCGTACGAAAGGGTTCTCGTCGGAGAAGCTGCCGCACCCCGCGAAGGCGAAGGCGAAGGGCCGCGACATCTGGGCGCTCGACGAAGCCGGTGGCGTCGCGGTCGAAGGACCGATCGAGCGCGGCCCGGTGCGGATGGGCATGATCTATCAGTGGGCGCAGCGCCACACGCACAAGCCGATCAAGGCGTGCGTCGGCGCGGGCCCGTGTCAGCTGTCGACGCTCGCGTACTTCCGCTCGGGGCCGGTGAAGAACCGCTACGACCTGTCGCGCGCGCTCGCCGAGATCTTCCGCGCCGAGATCGCGGACCTCGTCGCCGCCGGCTGCAAGCACATCCAGCTCGAGGATCTCGGCGCGTGGATGCCGACGCTGTCGGGCGACAAGGACTGGGCGTGGGTCAGCGAGACCGTCGAGCGGACGATGGCGGAGATTCCGAGCGGCGTCGAGAAGTCATGGCACTTCTGCCTCGGCAACGTGTGGGGCAACAAGATGACGGGCATGACCGCCGGCGGTTATCGCGAGGTCGTGCCGCACTATCATGACGTCAAGGTCGATGCGTTCGTGCTCGATTTCGCGGCGCGCGAGATGGAGGACGTCGATCTGCTCCGCAAGCTGCCCGCCGACAAGAAGATCCACGCGGGCGTGATCGACATCCGCACGCTCGAGATCGAGCACCCCGAGCAAGTCGCGGAACGGATCCGCAAGGTGCTGAAGCACATCGAGGCCGAGCGGGTGACGCTGACGACCGACTGCGGTCTCAAGCAGCTGCCGCGCGTCGTCGCCGCGCAGAAGCTCCGCGCGCTCGCCGAGGGCGCCGCGATCGTTCGCGCCGAGCTGCGCTAGCGGCAGTAGTCATTCGGGCTGTGGGTCACGCATGCGTCGCTGCAGCACTGGTAGCTCTGGTCGCAGGTGGCGCCGCTCGGCCTGCAGTTCGTCTTCGCCGGCGCGGCTTCCTCGGTCTTGGTCTCGCTCTTGGCTTCGCTCGACTCCGGGGGCGACTCCGAGCTGCTCTCCGGCGCCGCGTTCGCCTGGTTCTGGGCGGCGGCCGCCTTGAGGCCCGGGCAGTTGCCGACCGCATTTCCGGTGAAGCTGCAAAGGACCGCGCCGCAACCGCTGAGTGCCCACAGAAGAACGAGTGCTTTCATGGCCTGTATCGATCAGACCGGGCCACCTTGGAAATGTCGCAGCGGATCGCGGGCGCTAACGCAGCTCTCGCACGCCGGTATGTAGGCGCCGCCGCAACAAGGTGCGCAGCGTCGACCCGTCCTCGTACCCGACCGCGCTCGCGATGTCGTCGACCGAATCCTTCGTCACGCGCATGAGGTGGATCGCGCGCTCGAGCCGGAGATCCTGGACAAAGCCGATCGGCGGCTTGCCGAGCACGGCGCGGACCCGGCGCTGCAGCGTCCGCTCGCTCGCGCCGACGGCGCGCGCCGCCTTCGCGAGCTCGAACGGCTCCTTCAGGTGGCCGCGGATCCACCGCTCGAACCGCTTCACCGTCTCGTCGTCGTGGGCGACCTGCGAAGGCGCGACGAACGGCGCCTGCGACGGCCGATCATCGATCAACAAGTAGCGCGCGACCGTCGCCGCGAGATCCGGGCTGCGCTCGCGGATCACGGCGAGCGCGAGATCGACGTGCGCGAGTGCTGCGCCCGCGGTCAGCACGCGATCGTCGCCGACGATCATCTGCGCTTCGTCGAGCTCGACGCCGGGGAACCGCTGGCGAAACGTCGGCCCGAGCCACCAGCTCGTCGTCGCGCGCTTGCCGTCGAGCAGTCCCGCCTCGCCGAGCACGAACGTCGCGGTGCACGCCGCCGCGATCCGGGTCTTTTTCGCGAACCGCTGGACGGTCTCGACGAGCGCGACCACATCCGGCCGAGCGAGCGCGGCGACGATCGTGCCGGGCATCTTGCACGCGAGCGCTGGTACGACGACGAGATCGGTGCGCTGCGGCAACGCTTCCACCGGTACCGCGAAACCGTGATGCGTCGTGACTGATTTCGGCCGCGCCCTCGGCGACGCGACCGTGACGTCGAACCGCTTTTCGCCTGCAAGCTCGTTTGCGGTCTCGAACGTGTCGAGGATCGAGGTCAGCCCGGTATCGAACACGTCGTCGACGACAACCACGCAAACGCGCATGTCGTTATCGATATCATAGTTGTCGTTTCCGCCACTGACGAAAACGCCGGCCCGAGCGCAGAGTGAGTCTCACCATGAAATACGCAATCGTCGCTCACCTCGAAGCCAAGCCCTCGCAAGCCAACGCCGTCGCCGAGCTCCTGATCGGCGCGCGCAGCCTCGCCGTCGAAGAGAAGCACACGCGGACCTGGTACGCCTGGCGCACCGGGCCGACCAGCTTCGGCATCTTCGACACGTTCGATGACGAGGCCGGCCGCAAGGCGCACCTCGAAGGCCGGATCGCCCAGGCGCTGATGGGCAAGGGCGACGAGCTGCTCGCATCGCCGCCCGACCTCCGCATGGCGGATCTGCTCGCGGTGAAGTAGGTGCAGGTGCAGCGCGGAACAGGTGCACTCGTGGTCCGCGCTGCATGAATTCGCGAACTTCCGTCAGGCACAGCCGCTGCTAAAGGCTGCCGCCCATGAAGAATCTCAAGTTCGCGATCATCGCCTCCGGCGTCCTCGGTCTCATCGCCTGCTTCCTCCCGTACATCAGCGAAGGCGGTCTGTCCGTCTCGGCGTGGGACCTCCACAAGCTCCCGGCCGGCAACTCCGGTCTGCTCAACGGGCCGAAGCAGGTCTACCTGATGCTCGGCCTGTTCGGCATCGGCGCGCTCGTCGCTGCGACCGCCGCTGCGAGCAAGCTGCAGCGCGGGCTCGCCGGTATCGCGACGGGTGCGTTCCTGCTGACGTTCACGTGCGAGCTCGTCCGCAAGGGCATGACCGGTGACCACGGCGTCTCGACCGCGATCGGCGGCAAGCTGCTGTTCGTCGCCGCGCTCGCCGGCCTCGTCACGTCGATCGTCGCGACCGTCAAGCCCGAGCAGTGATCAACGCCTGCTTCGCGACGAGCTCCATCGCGTGCTTGTTCGCATCGCCGGCATCCATGTCGGTGCGCAGCGCCGCTGCGATCGCGTGCGCCGCGTGGGTCACCGCCATGTACGCGCAGTAGTGCGCGTCGCCGTCATCGCGCGCGAGCTCGCCGAGCGCGAGCGGGCGGGGCGGCTCCGCGAACAGCTCCGCCTTCGCTGCGACGCGCATCCGATCCGCCATCGCGCTCGCTTCGTCACAAGCGGCGCGCGCGACCTGGGTCTTCTCGCCGTAGCGGCACTCGCGCTTCGCGAACGCGACGGCCGCTTCGACCGCCGCACGCAGATCCGCGCGCGTGCAGGTATGCGCGAGCTGCCACCACCACTGCAGCCATGCGGTCGACACACCGGCCGACACCCGATCATCGGGCAGCTCGCGCGCGAGCTCCTTCACCTCGGGCTCCGCGGCCGCGCGCATCCACGACACGACCGCGTGCTCGAGCCCCATCAGTTGCTCGATCGCGTGGAGCTCGCCGAGCTCCACCAAGGTCTCGGCCGCCCACGGCACCGCGAGCACCGCGGCGAACCGGCGCGCGAGGCGGATCACCCGATCGACCCGATGCGCCCCTGCGAGCTCCTCGCGGATCTCCGCGAGCAGCGCTCCCCCGCGATCGAGCGCGAACGCCGCGAGCTGATCCGCGCTCGCCTCGCGCGCGACTTCGAGCCACAGCTCCGCGTTGCCCGCCGACATCAGGTCCGCGAGCGCCGTGGGCTTATAGAAGCGGCGGTCGAGCTCGTCGGTTCGCGCGTGACTCGCGCGCCACGCATCGAGTGAATCCGCGTTCACGACCTCGAGCCCCACGAACGTGATCGTGATCAGGCTGCCCACGGCCGGTCGTGGTCGGACGTTTGTTTGGAACCGTGACCCGACCGGTGCGATCCGGACGTAGTGAACGCCATACGAGCCTTCAACGCGCGCGATCAGGTCCACCGATCGATACGATAGCAGGGGCAATTTGCCCCGCTGACTGGTAGCCCGACAGGGTGAAGCGGCAAAAAGCTGACGCGGTTGCACACAATCCATCGTCAGGAAGTCAACAACGCGATCTCACACCTCTATCTGGTCAACACATAGCGCCGGCATCGTTGGCTCCACTTCTTGCTTCTGTCACTGGATTGACTTACTCCACAGCCCGAGGTTTCAGCATGGCCCGTCCTTTACAGGGTGCACTTATCGGTTTCGGATTCATTGCCGAGAAGGGACACATCCCCGCGTACCTCGCGGCACCCGATAAGTTCGAGATCGTAGCGGTCGCTGACATCTGCGCCGCCCGGCGCGAAAAAGCCCGTCAGGTCCTGCCGAACGCGCGGATCTACTCGGACCTCAAGACGCTCCTCCAGACCGAGGCCAAGCACCTCGATTTCGTCGATATCGCGACGCCGCCGTGCGACCACGCCGCCATCGCCCACGCGGCGTTCGAGCATGGTCTCCACGTGTTCTGCGAGAAGCCGATCGCGACCTCGGGCGCCGACGCCAAGGCGATGCTCGACCACGCGAACAAGGTGAAGAAGGTGTTCTTCCCCTCGCATAACTACAAGCACGCCCCCGTGATCAAGGCGATCCGCGGCGTGCTCGAGAGCAACGAGCTCGGCCCGATCCACCTCGTCACGCTCGACACGTTCCGCACCACGCACGCCAAGGGCGTTCCCGAGTGGCAGACCGACTGGCGCCGCCAGCGCAAGACCTCGGGCGGTGGCATCGCGATGGACCACGGCAGCCACACGTTCTATCTCGCGTTCGATTGGCTCGCGTCGCAGCCGACCTCGATCACCGCGAAGATGTCGAACCTGTCGGCGTTCGACACCGAGGACAACTTCAACTGCACCGTGACCTTCCCGACCGGCATCGCCGTCGCGCAGCTCACGTGGAACGCGGGCTTCCGCAAGGTCATCTACACGATCCACGGCGCGAACGGCGCCATCAAGGTCGAGGACGACGACATCGAGATCCATCGCAAGCGCGCGGGCGGCAAGGTCGACGTCGAGAAGATGTCGGCGGCCTCGCACTGGATGGACGCCTCGCACGCCGAGTGGTTCAAGGCGCTCCAGCTCGACTTCGTCGACCAGATCGGTCGCGGCGAGTGGGTCGGCCGCGAAGCGCTCGACGCCGCGATGTGCGTGCAGCTGATCGAAACCGCGTACGCATCGGCGCGCGCAGATGGTCGCGAGCTCGAGCTCGTGCCCGAGCGCGCCGCGAAAGCCGGGTAATCCCGGTCGTGGTGGTGAAGGACGTCTACTTCGCGTACTTCATGCTCGCCCTCGCGGCGACCGCCGGCGTGCTCTACGCGGTCCGCCTGGCGGTGCGCGGCGCGGCCCGCAGCGAGCGCGTGAGCCGGATCGGCGGCACGGCGCTCGTCGGCCAAGAAGTCATGGACTGGACGTACTGGGCGGTCGAGCCCATCGTCAAAGGCTGCATCGCGCTCGGCATCACCGCGAACGGCGCGACCTGGATCGCGCTCGTGCTCGGCCTCGGGGCCGGCGTCGCGATGGGCTTCTCGATGTTCGGCCTCGCGTCCTTGCTCGCGACGTGGTCGGTCCTGTTCGACATCCTCGACGGTCAGATCGCGCGCTTCACGAACACCGGCTCGGATGCCGGTGAGGTCCTCGATGCGGCGACCGACCGCTACACCGAGTTCGCGTTCGTCGGCGGCGCTGTCGTCGCGTTTCGCGCGGATCTGTGGGCGATGGGCATCTGCATGGCCGCGCTGCTCTCGTGCTTCATGGTGAGCTACGCGAGCGCGAAGGCCGAGGCGATGAAGGTCGAGGTCCCGCGCGGCCTCATGCGGCGCCACGAGCGCGCCGTTTACATGATCACCGGTGCCGGCCTGACCGCGATGGTCGGTCCGATTCTCCACGACCATGTCCCGGGTTTGCCGGCCACGACGTTCGTGCTCGGAGGACTCCTGATCGTTGCCGTGATCGGTAACGTCGCTGCCGTCATTCGGTTTGTACGAATCGGCGCAGCTTTGCGGTAAGAGATCGCGTCTTCCATGCCGCAGCCCGCGAACCAAAACGTCTCCCTCAAGACCTCGGTCCCCGGGCCCAAGAGCGCGGCGCTCCGCGAGCGCGAGGACAAGCACATCGCGCCCGGCGCACAGGGCTACGCGCTCGCAGCCGGCATCGTCGTCGATACGGCGAGCGGCACGGCGGTCACCGACGTCGACGGCAACACGTTCCTCGACTTCATCGGCGGCATCGCGGTCGGTGCGCTCGGCCACTCGCACCCGACTTGGGTCGACGCGATCCAGAAGCAGGCGGCGAAGGCCGCGGTGGGCTCGCTGACCAGCGCGGCCCGCGTCGAGTTGTTCGAGCGGTTCGCGAAGCACGCGCCCGCGAACGGCGTGCACCGCCTCCAGATGTACTCGGGCGGCGCCGAGGCCGTCGAGAGCGCGCTGCGCCTCGCGAAGAGCTACACCGGCAAGTACGAGTTCGTGAGCTGTTGGGGCGGCTTCCACGGCAAGACCATGGGCGCCTTGTCGCTGATGGGCTCGACGTTCAAGGACAAGCTCGGGCCGATGGTGCCGGGCTCGCACCAGGTCCCGTACGCCGACTGCTATCGCTGCCCGCTCAAGCTCGAGTACGGCAAGTGCGGCATGGCGTGCCTCGAGGTCGCGCGCAACTACGTCAAGGTCGCGACCGCGGGCGAGGTCGCCGGCGTCATCGTCGAGCCGATGCAGGGCACCGCCGGCAACATCATCCCGCCGAAGGAGTTCCTCCCGGGGATGGCGAGCATCGCGAAGGAAGTCGGCGCGCTGTTCATCGCCGACGAGATGATCACCGGGCTCGGCCGCACCGGCACCTGGTGGGGCGTCCACCACACCGGCGTCATCCCCGACATCGTCACGATCGGCAAGGCGGTCGGCGGCGGCTTCCCGCTATCGTGCCTCGCGACGACCGACGAGATCGGCCAGTCGAAGCCGTGGTCGAATCGCTCGGGCAGCTCGTCGAGCTACGGCGGCAATCCGCTCGCGGCGGCCGCCGGTGCCGCGTCGCTCAAGATCATCGAGGACGAAAACCTCGTCGAGAACTCGAAGCGGATCGGCGCGCTGATGCTGAAGGAGCTCGAGACCTGGGTCGACCGCTACTCGTTCGTCGGGACGGCGCGCGGCTCGGGCATGTTCATGGCGCTCGAGCTCGTCAGCGACAAAGTGGAGAAGACCCCGCTGACCGGCAAGGTCTGCGATCGGATCTTCAACGAGTGCGTGCGCCGCGGCCTGTTGACGATGGCGTACTCGCCGCACTTCCGGATCCAGCCGCCGCTCACGACCGACGAAGCGACCGCGATGAACGGTCTCGCGATCTTGAAAGAGGTCTTCGACCTCGTCGAGCGCGAGACTTGGTGGAAGTAACTCAGACCGCTGGCGGCTTGCCGTAGCGGCCTTCGGCGATCGCGCGATCGACATCCGGCAGGATCTCGAGCCGCGCGAGCATGACGTAGCGCTCGCAGTCCTGCTTCGTCACGAACAGCCAGATCACGGCGCCGATGCCGCCGACGATCAGGATGATGTGGAGCGCGGGCATCGTGCTCGTGCTGATCGCGAGCCCGAGCCCGCCGATCAGCGCGAGGCCGCCCATCTTGACCTTGCCGAGGATCGCCTTCCACTTGAAGCCGACGCTGATCGCGCCCGCGTCGTACGAAGGTCGCGTCGTCTGCGCGATCAATTCGGGATCCCGCAGGCCGGTCATCCCGCCGGTCTTCATCGCGGCGTGAATGCCGTCGTAGAACGAGCCCGGCTTGGTCTTCGACATGACCTCCGCCTGCCACGGCTGCGTGCGCAGCGAGTTGATCAGGCGAAACCGCGCGGCCGGGTAATCGCAATTGGCGGCATTCGCGAGCATCACCGCGTACGCGACGATGCCGGCACCACCGATCGACAAGAGGTAGCTGAGGACCTCCTTCACGGTTCCGAGTCTACCTCGTCCACCGGCGTCGCGCCGGAGAATGCCCGGTCGAGCTCGGGAAGAACCTCTTCCCGGCCGCGATTGATCGCGCGGTAGATGTCGGTCAAGTGGACGAGGAACCACACACCGCCCAGCGCGCCGAGCCCGCCGATCATCCGTAGCGGCATCGGCGTGAACCCGATGTGGTACGCGAAGTAGAGCCCGGCGCCGGCGAGCAGCGCTCCCCCGATCCCGCGCAGCGAGGCTTGATTCCACGCGCGCAGGAGCTCGGCCGCACGGGCTTCGAACGCGGGGTGGGTCGCGGCCGCGATCGTGACCGGGTCGGTCTTCGTCGCGCTTGCACCGGCGCGGATCGCCGCGGCGTAGACATCGAGGTAGCTGTTCGGCGCGGCGGCGGCGAGCTTCTTGATCCGCTCGAGGCTGCCGGCGCGTGCCAGCTTGATCAGGATCGGATCGGCCTGGATCGCGGTGATGCGCCGGCCCCAGCACCAGATCATCGAGACGACGACACCCGCGGCGCCCATGGTCGTAGCGGCGATGGCGAACATGGCGTCGTAACCCACGGCTGGATCCTAGCCGGTAGCGGCCCGGGCCGCGAGCATGGTAATCCGCTTGCCATGTCCGTCATCGGGATCGTCGGTGGCAGCGGGCTCTACGAGCTCGAAGGCCTCACCGACAAGAAGTGGCAGCGCGTCGACTCGCCATTCGGGCGCCCCTCCGACGATCTCTTGTTCGGCCGACTCGGCCCGCACGAGGTCCGGTTCCTGCCGCGCCACGGCCGCGGTCATCGGATCCCGCCGCACGAAATTCCGTACGCCGCGAACATCGATGCGCTGAAGCGCGCCGGCGTCCAGCAAGTCATCAGCGTGAGCGCGGTCGGCTCGCTCCGCGAGAACCTTCCACCGGGCGACTTCGTCGTCGTCGATCAGTTCATCGATCGCACGCTGAGGAGGCCCAAGACGTTCTTCGGCACCGGCCTCACCGCGCACGTCTCGGTCGGCCACCCGACGTGCCGGCGCATGATGAAGGACCTGTTCGAGACCGGCACGCAGCTCGCGCTGCCGATCCACAACGGCGGCACGTACGTCGTGATGGAAGGCCCGCAGTTCTCGACGATGGCGGAGTCGCAGCTCCATCGTAGCTGGAACGCCGACGTCATCGGCATGACGAACATGCCAGAGGCCAAGCTCGCCCGCGAAGCGGAGCTATGTTACGCCAGCGTCGCCATGGTGACCGACTTCGATTGCTGGCACCCGGCGCACGATCACGTCGATGTCGCGCAGGTCGTGAAGGTCATGCAGGCGAACGGCGCGAACGTGAAGAAGCTGATCGCGACCGTGATCCCGGTCGTCGCGCGCCACGAGGGCGAGTGCAAGTTCGGCTGCGATCGCGCGCTCGAGCACGCGATCATGACGGCACCGGGCTCGGCCGATCCGGAGCTGGTGAAGAAACTCGATGCGGTCGCAGGCCGCGTGCTCGGGAGGTTCACGTGAACTTCAAGTCGCTGATTCGCACGATCCCTGATTTTCCGAAGCCGGGCATTCGGTTTCGCGACATCACGCCGCTGCTCGCGAGCGGCACCGGGTTCCGCCACGTCGTGACCCTCCTCGCCGAGCGCTACGCCGGCAAGGTCGACAAGTTCGTCGGCATCGAGGCGCGCGGCTTCATCTTCGGCGCCGCGCTCGCGCACCAGCTCGAGGCCGGGTTCGTCCCGATCCGCAAGCCGGGCAAGCTGCCGCACCAGGTGACGGGGCATGACTACGATCTCGAGTACGGCTCGAACCGGATCGAGATGCACGTCGATGGGCTCGCGAAGCGCGAGCGCGTCGTCATCGTCGACGATCTGCTCGCGACCGGCGGTACCGCGCTCGCGGCGATCGCGCTGGCGAAGCAGAGCGGCGCGCAGATCGTCGAGTGCGCGTTCGTGATCGAGCTCACCGACCTCCCGGGTCGCAAGCGGATCGAGCAGCTGGGGATCGGGGTGCACGCGCTGACCGGTTTCTCGGAAGCAGAATGAACGTCGAAGGACGTTGGCGCAGAACGATCGAGGTCGTCGGCGACGACGTCATCGTCCTCGATCAAGCGAAGCTGCCGTACGCGATCGAGTGGCTCGCGCTGCGCACTGTCGAGGATGTCGCGCGCGCGATCCGCGACATGCACATTCGCGGCGCTCCGCTGATCGGCGCGACCGCGGCTTACGGCGTCGCGATCGCGATCCGCACCGGCGCGAACCTCGACGCCGCGTACCAGCAGCTCGCCGCGACCCGGCCGACCGCGATCAACTTGCGGTGGGCACTCGGCGAGATGCAGCGCTTGCTCGCCGCCGGTGCTGACCCGTGGGCCGCCGCCGCGAAGATCGCCGACGACGATGTCGCGATGTGCGAAGCGATCGGCGAGCACGGCAAGAAGATCATCGAGGGCCTCGGCAAAGATCGGATCAACGTCCTCACCCACTGCAACGCGGGCTGGCTCGCGACGGTCGATTGGGGAACCGCGACCGCGCCGATCTACAAGGCGCACGACGCCGGCATCCCGATCCACGTGTGGGTCGAGGAAACCCGACCGCGCAACCAGGGCATGCTGACCGCGTGGGAGTTGCTCCAGCACGGCGTGCCGCACACCGTGATCGCGGATAACGCCGGCGGTCACCTCATGCAGCACGGCAAGGTCGACCTCTGCATCGTCGGCACCGATCGGACGACCCGCAACGGTGACGTCTGCAACAAGATCGGCACGTACCTGAAGGGCCTCGCCGCGCACGACAACAACGTGCCGTTCTATGCGGCCGTGCCGTCGAGCTCGATCGACTGGACGGTCGGCGAGCCTGCGGAGATTCCGATCGAAGAGCGCAACGCCGACGAGGTTCGCTTCATGAACGGCTACGGTGGCCGCGTCGAGATCGTGCCGCGCGGCAGCGCCGTCGCGAACCCCGCGTTCGACGTCACGCCGCGCCGCTACATGACCGGCCTGATCACGGAGCGCGGTGTCGCGACGCCGGCAACGCTCGCAGGGATGTTCGAGAAATGACCATGCGCCTTCGCGACGAGCTGGTCTCGACCGCGAAGCGGATGAGCGCGCTCGGCCTCACGCCGGGGATGTCGGGCAACGTCTCGGTGCGCAGCCCGGTCGGCATGCTCGTCACGCCGAGCGGCATGCCGTATCCCGACATGGTCGCCGACGACTGCGTCGAGATGCAGATGGACGGCAAGGTCCGGCCCGGTCAGCACGCGCCGACGACCGAGTGGCAGCTCCACCGCGACATCCTCGGCGCGCGGATGGACATCCAGGCGATCGTCCACACCCACTCGCTGTTCTGCACGACGCTGTCGATGCTCCGCCGCGAGATCCCCGCGGTCCACTACATGGTCGTGCTCGCCGGCTCTGATGCGATCCCGTGCGCCGAGTACGCGACGTTCGGCTCGGCGAAGCTCGCACTCAACGCGGTCTCCTCGCTCGCCGGCGGCAACGCGTGCCTGCTGGCAAACCACGGCATGGTCGCGCTCGGCTCTACGCTCGCCGGAGCGCTCCGGTTGGCCGCCGAGGTCGAGACGCTCGCCTCGCAGTACTGGCACGCCGCACAGCTCGGCTCACCGCACGTGCTCGACCGTGAAGAGCTGGCCGAGGTCCGGAAGAGGTTCAGCCAATACGGTCAGAACAAGCCCAAGACGCGCCGCAGCTGGTGACCGAAGCTTGCCACTTGACAAGGGTTTCCCGGAATGGGAAGCCACTCCATCCCCATGGCACGTACCAACGATCCCACCTCACCGAGCGCCCTCCTCCGGTCGCTCCCGCGTGCGTTCGATGACCTGCCGATCTGGGCGCAGCTGAACATCACGTACAAGTGCAACCTCGATTGCGCGTACTGCAGCGAGTACGACAACTCGAAGGATCACGTACCGATCGCGGACATCAAGGCCCGCGTCGACAAGATCAAGGAGCTCGGCGCGCTCCACACGGACCTGATCGGTGGCGAGCCGCTCCTCCACCCCGACCTCATCCCGGCGATGAAGCACGTGCTCGGTCACGGCATGACGACCGGCATGACCACGAACGGCTTCCTCCTCACCGAGGACAAGCTCAAGGAGCTGCTCGACATCGGCATGGGCCGGATCCAGATGTCGGTCGACTCGCTGAAGCCGAAGGACGGCATCCCGAAGTCGCTGAAGACGCTGCGCAAGAAGATCGAGATGGTGTCGCGCTACCCGATCTGGTTCCGCGTCAACACCGTGATCTGCGACGAGACGATGGACGAGGTCGAAGAAGTCGCGAAGTACTGCTGGGACAACGGCGTCGCGATCAACTTCTCGGTCGTCCACGACCACGGCCGCCTCAAGAAGATGACGAACACGGCCAAGTACCTCGAGCGCGTCGAGTGGCTGAAGAATCAGAAGCAGGACGGCAAGCCGATCTCGACGCCGTTCTATCTGATCGACTACTACGAGCGCGCGCTCAACGGGAAGCCGATGGACTGGACCTGCCAGGCCGGTAACAAGTGCTTCTACGTCTCGGCCGAGGGCAAGTTCCAGTTCTGCTACCACGTGCCGTCGCATCGCAACCTGATGGACGTCACGCGCGAGGAGATCGCGGGCTATCGCGGCAAGAAGGGCTGCGAGGAGAACTGCGGTGTCGACTGCGTGATCCACACGTCGCTGCCGTTCTCGAACCGCACCGACGTGCTGAAGGTCGAAGTGAAGCGCAAGGTCGGCCAGTACCTGCCCGTCCTCCGCGGCTAGTGCTGTTCGAGCTCGTCGACGCGCTGTGGGCGCTCGATCAGATCACGCCTGACGAGCTCGCGGCTCGGCTCGGCGTTCGGCTCGAGCTGTACGAGGATAAGTTCGGCTACGCGCGCTACCGCGCGACGCATGCACTCGGCGCGATCGAGGTCGGCTATCGCGCGAGCGAGAAGGCGACCTGGTTCGGCGTGACCGTGGCGAGCTCGCAAGCGGACCGCGGCGAGATGGTCGCGCGCTACGGGCTCGGCAGCTTCAACGTCGATCCGCCGCAGCTCGGGACGACGTCGAACGTGTTCTACCGCGCGAAGCGTCGGGTCGAGATGCGCTGGGTCTGGCACAGCGATACCTCGCTGAAGGGCCTGTCGATCGGCTGGAGCCCGAACGCACCGCCGCCCTGGATCTTCCTGCAGAGCTACGACCGCGTCGATCAGCACCTCCAGCTGTGGACGAAGCACTCCAACTACAAGCTGCTGCCGGCCGATCCGGCGCATCCGATCACGCTCGGCGCGTTCGTGTTCGAGTACAAGCGCCACCTCGGCGTCTACGCGTCGCCGACCGGGCCGGTGTTCTTCATGGACAGTACGAAGATCGACGGCGCGTTCGGCGAGGTCACGGTGACCGCGCAGAACAAGCGGTTCCGCGTCGCGAAGGGTCGGCTCGATTTCGAGATTCCCTACGAGCCGCGCACCGGGCTCTTTACGAATCCGTACGATAACGAGCAGGCCGATATCGACCTGTTCGCGCTGATGGAGCGCGGCGCGACGCGTGAGGAATGGTGGAAGGCGTATACGCGACCGTGGGTCGAGCTACCCGCGTAGCCCGATCGCGGCGAGCCCGGCGAGCGCCGCGACGACGAGCAGCGCCTGCGGCGGGGTGACGAGCGAGCGGGTCGCGAGTGCGAGCAGCCACGGCGCGATGAAGCCGGCGTACGTGAGCACGTAGTAGAGACCGGTGAGCCCACCGCGGGTTTCGGGCCGCGAGGTCAATTCGACCCGGCGTAGGCCGGCGGTCATGCAGATGCCGTAACCGGTGCCGAGGATCGCCGCGATCGCGATCAGGAGCGGGATCACGTGCCACGCGACGGCGAGCGCACCGAGCGCACAGCCAGCGCCACCGATCGCGAGGCCGAGGCGCGCGGCGACGGCGGGAACGAGCCGGCGCGTGACCGGTTGTGCGAGGACGCCCGAGGCGAGCGTGATCGCGGCGAGCAGGCCGAGATATGCGATCGGTGCGCCGCCGAGCGCGCTCGAGCCGAGCATCACCGGCAGGCCCGCGAACGCGATCGCGGGGAACGCGAACACGAACGGCGCCATCGGTGCGATGCCGGTGAGGAACGCGCGGCGGTTCGTCGCGTCGAGGCCGATCCGCAACAGCGGGCCGCGCTTCGCACCTTCGGGTCGGCGGCCACCGGGCGCGGTCGCACAGATCGCGATCGCGGTGGCGAGCACCACGATGATGACGGCGTACGGCAGGATCGTCGGTGCAGGTGCGTACTGCGCGAGCACGCCCGAGATCAGCGGGCCGAAGCCGAAGCCCGCGGACAGCGCGATCGTCGCGCGGCGCGCGCCGGAACCGTCGAACGCGTCCGTCGATTGCTCGAGCACCCACACGGCGCCGGGATTCATCACGGCGCCGCAGCCGATGCCGTAGATGAAGCGGCCCGCGAGCAAGAGGTGGAACGAATCGCCGCCGGCGCCGAGGACGAAGCTCGCGACGAGCGCGATCGCTGCGCCGGGCAACACGATCGTGCGGCGGCCGAAGCGATCCGACAGCGGCCCCGACAGGATCAACCCGGGCACGAGCCCGAGCGCGTAGATGCCGAGCAGCAGCGCGGGCGCCGAAGGTCCGAGCGCGAGCCGGTCGCGATACATGAGGAGCAGCGAGACGAAGTGATTCGTGCCCCAGCCGATCGCGAACAACAGGAACGCGATGCGGTGCCAGCCCTTCATTCGGTGAGGACCGGATTTGCGGGTTTGCCGCCGAACACGAAGTGGCGGTTCATCGGGTAGTTCCAGCCGAGGTAGACCAAGACCGCGACGACCAGCTTCGCGAGCCACAGCTGCAACCCGACGCCCGCGACCGCGCCCCATACGCCGAGCGTCTGCCACAGCGTCGAGCCGGCCTGGACCGGCAGCACGCGGACGAACTGCCAGTGCAGCGCGCCTTCGCGTGCGTCGAACGCCCAGTAGCGATTGATCGTGAAGTTCGTCAGGAAGCCGGTGATCGTGCCGAGCGCGGTCGCGAGCTTGTAGTCGACGCCGAGCGCGTACAGACCCATCAGCGTGCCGAAGTCGACGGCGGTCGACAAGATCGACGTGAGGACGCTACGCCCGAACGTGGTCTTCGTGATCATGCGGCATGCTTCTCCCGCGCGACCGCGAGCGGCGGCGGCTTGCGGCGCTGATCGACGACGAGGAGGGCAGGGACGAGGACGAGCGCGGTCAGCACGCAGGCGACCTCGCCGATCAGCGACGCGGCACCGAATCCACGGATCGCGAGGTTCTCGCTGACGAGCAGCGAGCCGTAGCCGATCATCGTCGTCAGCGAGCACACGAACACCGCGCTGCCACTCGTGCGCAGCGTCGTGATCGGATCGCGGAGCGCGTCGGTGTCCTGGCGATGGGCGACGTTGATCGCGTAGTCGATGCCGAGGCCGAGCGTGATCGGCAGCGCGACGAAGTCGAGGAAGTTGACCTTGAGCGAGAGCAGCGCGCAGGTCGCGACCATCAGCAGCGAGCCGGCGACTGTCGCGATCAACACGGCGACCGCGCGGCGGTTGCGGCCGACGGTGAGCAGCACCATCACGACGAGGCCGATCGCGGCGACGATCGTGACGCGCGGGCCATCGGATTCGATCGCGTCGATGATGTCGGCGAAGATCACCGAGCTGCCCGAGGTCGTGACGGTCTCGCCGTCGTGGAGCTTCAGCGTGCGCACCGCGTTCGAGAACCGGATGAGGTCGTGGCCGTTCCACTCGTCGAGGCCGTTCGCGGAGTGGATCGAGAGCATCAGGCCGACCCGGCCATCCGCTTCGGTGACCTCGGGCTTGTCCTTGATCGACGGCGGCAGCTGCTCGAACGTGATCGGCGCGAGATTCGCCGGCGGCTTCAGCTCGTCGAGCTCGGCGCGCTGCTTGTCGTCGAGCGCATCGAGGTCCGGCGAGTCGAGCATCTCGCGGATCTGCGAGAGCACGGCGATCTTCTTGTCTTGATCCGGCGGTACGGCGTCGAGGATCGACTCGACCGAGCCGATCACGTTGTGGGTCGCGAGTAGCGCGTCGCGGATCTGCGGGACCTGATCCGGGCGGTCCGCGGCGATATACGTGCGGCCGGCATAACCTCGGCCGAAGTTGTCGTCCGAGACCTTCATCCACTTTCGCGACTCGATCGCATCCTTGCCTTCGGAGCGGAGCTGCTTGATGTCGTACTCGAACGGATCGGCGGCGATGTAGCGCACGACCACCACCGACGCCGCGATCGCGAGCAAGCCCGAGACCAGGACGACCGTGCGCGAGTCGCGGAAGCCGATCAGCTTGACGAGGACCCGGCCGACGAACGGCTCGGTGTGAAACGTGCGCGGCTTGCCGCCGACCGCGATCATCAGCGCGGGGAGTAGCGCGTACGACGCGATCCAGCACAGCAGCATGCCGATCGCGCCGATCACCGCGAAGTCTGCAAAGCCCTTGAAGCTGGTCGCCGCGAGCGAGCCGTACGCGATCGAAGCGCCGAGCGACGCGACCGCGGTCGGCCGCAGCGTGTGAAGGATCGCCTGGGCGAGCGCCTCGTCGACGTCATCGACGCGCCTGCGCTCTTCTTGAAACCGCGCGATCAACAGGATGCCGTAGTTGACGCCGTTGCCGGCGATGATCGCGCCGAGGAACGCGGTCGCGGCGTTCAAGTGGCCGACGGTGAGTGCGGCGGCGCCGAATGCGGTGGCGGTGGCGACCGCGATCGTGCCGACGAGCAGGATCAACAGCGTCGCCGAGCGGAAGTAGAGCGCGAGCACGAGCCCGACGAGGAACGCCGTGACGACGCTCGACAACACGATGCCGTTAAAGATCGCGGCGTGCTCGGAGACCGCCGTGACGATCGAGCCGGTGTAACCGAGCACGACACCGGGGTGCGCCTTCGTCAGATCGACGCGCATCTTCTCGAGCTTCGCGATCAGCTCCTTGCCGCGATCGATATCGGTCGTGTGGAACGCGATCCGGACCTCGAGCATCGCGACCATGCCGTCGGCGCTGACGTGGCTCGAGCGATCCAGGCGCGCCTCGGCGTCCTTGCGCTTCTTGCGGAGCTCGTCGAGTTGCTTCTGCGCGGCGGCGTCGGCCTGCTGATCGTCGTCGATGTCGACGTACAGCGGATTCGCGTGGAGCTTGGCCGACTTGATCCGCTCCTTCAGCGCGTCGTGCGCCTTCTGGAGGTCGTCGAGCGGCACGAACAGGAACCGATGGTCGCGGAGGAAGCCGCGGATCTCGGCGTCGTCGTCCTCGACCTCGATGACGAGCTGCTTCGGCAACGCGCGGAGCTCGGCGGAGAGCTCCTTCACGACGGCATCGCGGACCTCGGGGCTCGGCGCCTCGACGAGGTAGAGCATCGTATCGGTCGCCTTCACGCGCGCCTCGAGCCGGCGCAGATCCTTCACCGCCGGAGCGTCCTGCGGCAAGAGATACGAGAAATCCGCGTAGAGCGGCAGCTTGAACGCGATCAGGTATGCGGCGAGCCCGAGCACCACGAGGTGGCCGACGATCACGGCAACGACGTGGCGACGCAGCCAGGCGACGTAGCGACGAGACAGGGCCTCTGGAGACTGCGACATGACGTAAGCGGGCGGACTATGGCACTAAGTTGCAGCGAGGTCTCGCCCGTCCTTGCCCAGCCCTTCTTTACCAAGAACGAGGCGCCATTCGAGGACGAGGCCGATCACGACGAGCGGGATGATCTGGAGCGCGTGATACAGCAGCGCGAACGCGAGCGCGTCGGTATCCGGGATGCCGAGCAAGTGCGTCCCGGCGAGCACGCCGACCTCGAGTGCGCCGACGCTCGCGGGAGTCGACGGTGCGGTGATCGCGAGGTTCAGCGTGAACAAGATGAGGAGGCCCGCCGGCAGCGGCATGGCGATACCGACCGCGTATGCGACGAGCCAGATCATCACCCAGTCCGCGATCCACACGACCGATAGCGTGAGGATCGACAGGATCAAGCGGCGGCCGCTGCGCAGCACGTGCATGCCGGCGATGAACCGGCCGAACCACGACGTCGGGTCTTTGATCCGACCGACCGCGATGAACAGGCCGATGAACGCGGCGAGCGCGACCGCCGAACAGATCAGGATCGAATCGGTAACCCACGCCGGCAGGTCCGGCAGCAGCCACGGCAGCGGTGCGACGAACAGCAGGATCGTGACCGCATCGAGCAGCTTCTCCGCGATCGCGACCGCCGCGACCTCCGCGGTCGGCACGCCATCGCGCTTCTTCAGCAGCCACACGCGCAGGAGCTCGCCGGCGCGCGCGGGCGCGATCACCGACGCCGCGAACGCGACGATCGTGTAGCGGGTCAGGCGCAGCGTCGGCACGTTGTAGCGAGGCGCCAGCATGATCCGCCAGCACACCGCCTTGCCGACGAGCAAGATGTAGTTGACGACCGCCGCGAGCGCGAGTGGCCACAGCTTCGCCGACGCGAGGTCGGCGCCGAGGTCGTTCCACTTGACCTTGCGGACGAAGAACCACAGGCACGCTGCGACCGCGAGGATCGCGACGACGCGGATGATCCGCTGCAGCCGCGGGGTCACGCCGGACGTGCGGCGCGCGCGGCTTGACGACGCTCCGCACGGCCGAGTGCACGCTCTTCGATCGCCGCGACGTACTCGTCGCGAACGCGGTCCGCCAGGCGATCCCAGTCGTAACCGAGCGCGGCCTTGCGGTTGAGCTCGCCCTGCTTGCGGCGCGCGCTCGGATCGAGCTTCGCGACCGCGGCGATCTGATCGGCGAGCGCGGCGGCGTTGCTCGGCGGCACGAGGTACGAGCCCTCGGGAATAGCGACCTGGCGATAGCCGTCGATGTTCGAGCACACGATCGGCTTGGCCGCCGACATCGCCTCGAGGAGGACGATGCCGAACGACTCCTGACCGGTCGACGGCGCGACGAACAGATCGCACTCGCGGTAGAGCTGGACGAGGCGGTCGAAGCTGACCGCGCCGTGGTAGCGCAGGCCCGGGAGTTGCGGCGGCGGTTCCGCCTGGCCGAGCTCGCCGGCGACGTCGAGCGTGACGTTGACGCCGCGCTCTTGCAGCATCTTGTACGCGTCGAACATGTAGCGCGCGCCTTTGCGGGCGTCGCCGATCCGGCCGACGAACAGGAGGCGCATCGGCGCATCGCCGTTCGGGGCATCGTGCAGCTTCGTCGGCGCCGGCGTGAAGATGCCGGTCGGCACGCCGTTCGGGATCACCGACAGCGGGCGCTTCCACACCATCGATGCGTAGCGGGCGGCGGCCGGGCTGACCGCGATCGCGCGCTGGAAGAACGGGAACATCGTGGCGCCCCACACGCGGCGCGCGAACGTGAACGACTTCGCTTCAGACTCGGCGTAGGCGTGGAACGTCGCGACGTGCGGGATCTTGCGGGTCAGCCACACCGACCAGTACGACAGCGACGGCTGCGCGGGCTCGTGGATGTGGATGACGTCGAACTTGTTCTGGCGAAAGAACTTCGCGACCTGCCACGGCCGAACGAAGATGCCGAGCTGGTTATCCGAGCCGTTCGCCGGGATGTTGACGACGCCCGAGAACGTCTTGGTGTGTTCGTCTTTGACCGGACCGGATGCGGGGCCGATGATCGTGACCTCGTCACCCCGTGCGCGGAGTGCCGCGGCCAGCTGCTGTGCGTGGTGTTTCACACCGCCACAGGGCGAGGCCAGGTCATACGTGACCATCATGCCGACCCGCAGCGGCTCGCGCCAAGTCGGCTTGACCGACGGGGCGCTCTCGACTGCAGAAGCTGGACGTCGGTTAGGCAAAACCATGAGCTTAGGGGCGCACCGTATCGGAATCGCGGCTCGCGTCAAGTGTCGATGATCTGGACAATACGAGGAGATCCGACAGTTGGCGCGTTCTGGATGCGTGATTGCCGGACGGTGCCGGATTAGCGTGCCTGATAGGGCTCCAGGAACACCACTTTCTGCACTTCGCGGGCCTCCCACTCCTTCATCCAGGCGGTGGAGCGATAGCGGTCCCACTGGTCGCAGGCGATGGTGACGACTGGACCCTTGAGGTCGGTTCGCGCGGCCACCCGCAGCGCGGCGACGACGTTCACACCGGTCGAACCACCGACGGTGAGCCCTTCCTCTTTGACGAGGCGCTCGACCATCGCGAACGCCTCCGCGTCGGCGACCTTCTCGGCGTAGTCGACCGCGTCTTTATGAAGGTTCGTGGGCACGCTCGCCGAGCCGATGCCTTCGACCGCGAACGGACCATCGGGGCCCAGCGTCCCGGTGTTGATCCACTCGCCGAGACCCGATCCGTAAGGATCCGCGAGCACGACCTGAACATTCGGCACGTGCTCCTTGAGATAGCGGCCCGCGCCGCTGATCGTGCCGCCGGTGCCAGCCGCCGACACGAACGCGCCGATCGCGCCGTTCATCTGCTTCGCGATCTCTGGACCCGTCGCGGTGAAGCTCTTGCCGCCGTAGTGCGCGTCGAGGTTCGCCGGGTTGTGAAACTGGTTCGCGAGGAACCAACCGTTCTCTTCGGCGAGGCGCGCGGCGACGTTGCGAAAGTTATCCGGGCTCTTGATGCCCGCGGCCTTCGCGATCATCACCTCTGCGCCGAGCTGGCGGAGCTGCGCGCGCTTGTCGACGGCGACGCGTTCCGGAATCACGCACACGCAGCGATAGCCGCGCGAGCCTGCGAGGAGCGCGAGGCCGACGCCGGTGTTGCCGGCCGTGCCTTCGATGATCGTCATCGGCGGATCCGAGTGCGGCACGAGCACGCCGCGCGCTTCGGCATCGAGGATCAGCGCGCGCGCGGTGCGATCTTTGATCGAGCCGCCCGGATTCAAGTGCTCGCACTTCACGAACACGCGGTTCGGCAAGCCGCGCGCGACTCGCTTCAGCTCGATCAACGGCGTGTTGCCGATCGCCTCGATAACGTCCATGCGCGGGCAACGTACTACACGCGCAAGATGAGGGCTTGCGCTGTGACACGTTGTGATACATGCTGTGTCACGTCGTGACACGCAAACGCCCACCTATCGACGAGCCCGAGAACAAAGATCGCGTGATCCACACGCGGGTGCCCGAGTCGCTCGAAGCCGAGCTTCGCGAGCGCGCCCAGGCCCTCGGGATGTCGGTCTCGAACCTCGTCCGCAACGTGCTCGGCCACGCGTTCGGTCTCGTCGGCGATGTCGTCGCCGACTCGCACGCGATCGCGCGCGCCGCGAAAGGCGAGGCGAAGCCGGAAGCCGCGCCGATCGCCGTCACCGACGTGCTCGCGTGGCAAGCGATCGTGCTCGGCAAGAACGCCGTGTGCGCGCGCTGCAACGAGATCCTAGCGAAGGGCGCTGACGCCGCGATCGGGCTCGCCGAGTCCGGCGGTGGCCGCGTGATCATCTGTACCGCTTGCCTCGAGGAGCTGCGATGACGAATGCAGAGTTGATGGAGCAATTGATGGCGCCCGTGCACGAGGCCGCGCGCCTCGTCAAACACGTCGGCACTCGGCTCGATGCGATGGCGCTCGACCTCGCCCGCGATGGCGGTGCGCTCGTTCGCAACGCGCAAGCGCTCGGCGATGCCGCGACCGAACAAGTCTCGACGTTCGTGCGGGCGACGCCGCGCGTGACTCGCCTCGCGCAAGTCGCCGCCGCGCTGTTCGCGCGCCAGCGCTGGCTCGCGCTCTCGAACGCCGCGAAGACCGGCGACGCGCGCCTCACGCCGGACGATCATCGCGATCTCGCGCGCCGCACCGCCGACTACGCCGCCGATCTCCGCGGCGGCATCGCGAAGCTCGGCCAGCTCGCCTCGTGTCGCCCCGATCTCGTCGGTCCGATCTGGGCGAGCGAGCTCGCGAAGCTCCAGGACGAAGTCCCGCCCGTCGAAGCGCCGCTGATCCGCGCGCGGATCGAGAGCGAGCTCGGTGCGCCGCTCGAGACCCTGTTCGCTTCGTTCGACGACGTGCCGCTCGCGGCGGCATCGCTCGCGCAGGTCCACGCCGCGACGCTGCTCGATGGCACGAGCGTCGTCGTGAAGGTCCAGGTCCCCGGCATCGAAGACGTGATCGCCGCCGACATCGCCGCACTACGCGCCGTCGCGAGCTCGCTCGGCGATCTGCCCGGCGTCGATCTCGCGACGCTGACCTCCGAGCTCGCGCGCGCGCTCGCGATCGAGCTCGACTACACCGCCGAAGCCGCCGCACTCGCAGCGTATCGCGGTGCCGTCATCGTGCCGCGTCCGATCACCGCCGCATCGACCGCGCGCGTACTGACGATGACGCGCATTGAAGGCGAGAAATTGATCTCGTGGCTCGATCGCGCCGCACCCGCCGATCGCGATCGCTTGCTCGCCGATCTCGTCGGCGAGGTCGCCTCGCAGATCCTCGTACGCGGTCAGGTCCACGCCGATCCGCACCCTGGAAATTTCCTCGTTGGCAGCGACGGTAAGCTAGCTCTCCTCGATTTCGGCTGCATGCTCGAGCTCTCGGCGGCCGAGCGCGCCGCTTATGCGCGCCTCGTCCTCGCGATCGCCGGCGCCAACCACGCGAGTGCGGCGCGTGAGCTGACTCACCTCGGTTTCACCTGTGATGACCCCGACGCCCTCGTCGCACTGACGTCCTCGCTAGTTGGCGCATTAAAGCCAGATGCGAACGTCGCCGAGCTCGACTGGCAGCGCGCGTTTGCGGATCAAATCGCACACGCCAAGACGCTCGGCGGGCTGCAGATTCCGCGCTCGTTCGTCCTCCTCGGTCGAGTGCTCGCTTCGGTGGCAGGGCTCCTTGCCACGTACAAGCCGCGGCTCGCACTGCACCCGCTGATAGCGAGCCACCTCGCCGCCGCGATCGTATACAAGGAGGCATGAACTCTCGTCTTGCTTGCGTGCTCTTCGTCACCTCACTCGCCGCCTGCGGCAGCAGCGATAACAAGACCGCGGATGCCGGAAACGGCTCCGGCTCTGGCTCCGCCGCGGCGATGATCACGATCACCGGCACCGCGAAGACTGTGAGCGCGGGCGGATCGTCGCCCGCAGCGGGCGTTACGGTTGGCGCCTATCGCAACAGCGACGAGAACACGCCCGTAGCCACCGCCACGACGGATACCGGCGGCAATTACTCGCTGACGATCATGACCAACGGGCAGGCTCTCGACGGCTTCCTCAAGGGCACCCTCGCTGGCGATCTGGATACGTATCTTTATCCACCGGCTCCGCTCGCCGCGGACTACACGGGCGCGGCGATCAACATGGTCACCGAGTCCACGGTGCAAACGCTCTCCAACGTCTGTGGCCACGGCATCACCGAGGCGAACGGAGTCCTCGGCATCGAGGTCTTCGACGCCTCGATGCAGGTCGTCGCAGGAGCTGCGATTACGACGACGCCGATGGCGATGAAGAACTGCTACGACGGTGCGACGGCCGGTTTTCCCGACGGTTCGAAAACGGTGACCGGCGCCGATGGATTGGCGTACGCGATCGACCTCAGTGGCAGCGTGACGGTGTCCGCTACGAAGTCCGGACTCACGTTCGCTACGCACACGGTCAAGGTCCGCGTGGGAACGCTTACGACCACGCTCGTCGCGCCGTAATCGCGACGACCGGGATCATGGAGCAGTAAGCGACGGCTTACGGCTTGAACTCGAAGGCGCCAATGTCATCGTGCGCGCCCTGTGGGCGGGCGAGCCCAGCGAAATCGAATGGGTCGGTAGCAGTTGGGTCAGCTGCGTCGATCGCTGGGCTTGTACTCCTGAGTGCAAAGTTACGATTGGCAACGTCCACAAGCATCGGATCCACGTTGACCAGATTGTTCGACCCAGTCAGTGCCCCGACTTGTGGCATTGCGATGCTGTGATACGCCTGACAAGCCCCACCGGTCATTACATCGGTGCCGTTGGTTGTGAGCATGATCGAATCATAGACGCAGACACCGACGGAAACTCCGGCCCCGACGCAGGTCGGAGTACCCGAGCTCGCACATCGAAGTGGTGCGTTTACAAACGTGGTGAACGTCGCGCTTGCGGTGCCGACGGCGCTGTCTCCAAGAAAGGTACCTCCGATCAGCGCGCTTTCCGTGCCCGTGACATTCATGTTCGAGATGATGCTATTGCGCACGCTAATCGCCGCCGAACCGCCGACAGCTGCGAGCCCGTCTCCCACGTCGAAGCTGGAGCGGTCGATGTTCACGATCGACGGTGTAATAGCGAAGATCTGGTAGCGACTCGCGTCTCTCAACTTCGAATTTGTCTCGGTAACTGTGGCAGTACAGGGATTGGCGAACAGAGCCATTCCCATCGAGTCAATCGTGACCTTTTGCAACGAGAGCTTCGGCGTCACGCCGTGCGCTACCGTCTGACACTCGATAGCGGTTCCCGCGCTCGACGTGTTCAGGTTCGTGATGTTCATGCCGACGAGAGTGACGTCGGCGCCATCATTGATTTCAAAGCCCGTTGCCCCTGATCCTGCGCTGACGGTGGCGCCGGTACCGAGCATGCGAATCGTCTTTCCGGCGACGGTCAGGTTCGCAACGTAGTTTCCTGGGGCAAGTTTCACATTGCTACGTGTGGGGCTCGCGATGGCAACAGCGTGTCCTATCGAGCACGGATCGGCTTGGGTGCACGCGGCGCTGTCAGGCCCAGCAGGGGACGCATACGCCACGCTGCTCGCATCGACGCACGTTCCAGCGCTTGTGTCGCATACGTTGCTCGAACACTCTGAATCAGCCGCGCAGCCGCGGCAGGTATTCGAGGTTGCGTCGCAAACAGGCGTCGGGTCTGCACAGTCCCCCGAGTTAAGACACTGCACACACGTTTGTGACGGCGCGCAGCGCGGACTGTTGGATGGGCAGTCCACATCCACGGTGCATGCCGGAGCCGCGTCCACCGGTGGTGCGGTCGAGCACTCGTGGTCGATACATACGAATCCGTCGGTGCATGGACGCGTGATGTCCATGACGCCGAGCGAGTTGCAGTCCGCTGGCGAAGTGCAGCAGACCACGGGATTGGGCTTTGAACATGCGGCCATTTCCGGTCCCGCCGCCACCAGCATGATGAACATGAACAGCCGCATGCGAACAGACTGCCGAAGCGTTCGATCGGGTGTCAACGAGTCGCTCGAGAACGTTCTTACTTGATGCATGACGCGGCATATCGGCCGGCGCCGGTAACGGTTGCCATCGAAATTTCCGTGGCGCCACGAGCAGATGGCGTTGTCACGCAACCGTTCGCGCCGACAGTCGAAAAGCTCGTCTATGGCGACTGCGCCGAGCGAGAGCCAAAGCCGCATTCGACTCCAGAGGTACCGCAGCGCAAGTACGAGAAGCCCCAGCCGAAGCGGCTCGGCGTGGACCCGTTGGTGGTCCCGTCGACGCGACAGGTGAATTTTCCTGCTCTGCCGCTTGGCGCATCGACTTCGCAGAAAGTCGCGATCCTGAACAACGACACGCGCGCGTTGGTTCTTGACGAGATCGCGCCGGCGCTTGTCACGCTCGTCGCAGATCGCCCAAGCGAATTCCGGCCATCGTGCGCGGGTCTGCTGACGACGACGCAAGTCGTCGGCCAGTAAGGTCTGGCAGCACTCGGCACGCGCCGCGATCGATGCGGCGTGCGCCCTGACATCTGCGTCTTGGCGTCGACGAATCGCTGACGCCGGATGATCCAACTGAGTCGCGTTTCATCGCGATGCGAGCTGGCAGTCGCGCACTTGCAAACGCGCCGCGAGATGGCGCGTCGCGTGCTGTACGTCGGACCATGACGAATCTGTCTCTGTCCGCTTCCGTGATCGCGCTCGTGCTCGGTGCCACCGCTTGCCTGGATCAAACGCAAGCGCTTCCCCAGAAGGGGACGCTTCACGACGGAACCGTGCGCGGCACGTTCAGCGATAACGAGATCAAGCTCAACAGGGCAGGTGAGCTCCAGAACGTGACGCTCGCCGCGCGCGACGTCGGCGGCGACGGCACGATCATCAACAGCGACACCTACAAGGATCTCGATCACGGGTTTTCGCTCGCGCTGCCCGGCGGCAAGTACAAGCTCGACTTCACGGATCCGAATGGCTATGTGCTCGAGAGCTACGACAACATCGTCGTCGATGGCGACTTGAAGCTCGCGCCGCAGCATCCGGCCGAGTAGACGCACGCGTCGGGCAGCATGGAGCTCGCGGTGGCTAACACGAACGCGCAATCGTGTTTCGATTGTCGCGTCCGGGCTACGCGAGCTTCATGTCCCGGTCGCCGGACCCGCTTGCCTCGCTCGCCGCGAACATTCGCGCGCTGCGCGAGAAGCGCGGTTGGACCCAGGAGAAGCTCGCGGAGACCGCCGGGCTGGCGACGCGCTACGTCCAGACACTCGAGTCACCGAAAGCGAACCCACGCGCCGGCGTGTTGGTCGCGATCGCACACGCGCTGGACGTCGAGATCGGCCGGCTGTTCAAGCCGGCAACGTTCGAAGCGCGCGAGCCGGGTCGGCCGTACGGATCGCGGCGACGACGCTGAACACGCACGAACGTGCGTGTTGCGAGAACGCGAATGAACAAGCGTGTTTGTAAGATTGTCGCGCGAGCCACGCATCCGCGCGCGTGGCCGGTCGATACGCCTCGCATGATCGATCGCAATGCGCCTGATCCGTTCTCGCTCGCCGCATGGCGGACCAACCTGATCGCGGACGATCCGGTCAAGACGATCTGGCTGATCTGCTCGATCACGAGCCTTCTGTACGGGTGGAAGTTTGTCGACGTGATCGAGCGGTCGGTTGGAATCAAACCGGTGCCACGCGCGTAGCGAACGGCGGAGTTCTGGCATCGTAGGTCACGTGCGTTCGCGCGGCGTTCTTTATATAGCGATCAGCGCGCTCGGGTTTTCGGCCATGAGCGTGCTGGTGAAGCTGTGCAGCGCGCGCTTGCCGACTGGAGAGATCGTGCTCGCGCGGGCGGTCGGGACGCTGATCCTGTCGTACGTGCTCGTACGCCGCGCGCGTCTGTCGCCATGGGGGATCCAGCGCGGCAGGCTGCTGTTGCGCGGCGCACTCGGCTTCACTGCGCTCGGGCTCTACTACGGTGCGCTGGCGCGATTGCCACTCGCAGATGCGACGGTGCTCCAGAACACGATCCCGGTGTTCACCGCACTGCTCGCCTGGTGGTTATTGGGGGAGCGAGTGGGGTGGGGCGCGGCACTCGCGATCGCTTGTGGCCTCGGTGGCGTGATGCTCGTGATGAATCCGGGCGGCGATCCGGGCGATGCGCTCGGCGCGGCGCTCGCAGTCGGCGGCGCACTGGTATCGGCGACGGCGTACGTCACCGTGCGCCAGCTCGCGCGCACCGAGGATCCGCTGGTGATCGTGTTCTACTTTCCGCTCGTCGCGGCGCCGCTCGCACTGCCGTGGGCGGCGAGCGTGTGGGTGTGGCCGAGCGCGAAGGAGTGGGTGTTGCTCGCCGCACTCGGCGTGACGACCCAGATCGGCCAGGTGTTCTTGACGCTCGGGTTGGCGATCGAGAAGGCAGCACGCGCGACCGCGGCGGGCTATCTCCAGATCTGTTTCGCGATCGGCTGGCAGTTGCTCGTGTTCGGCAAGCAACCGACATTGACGACGCTGGCCGGCGCCGCGCTGATCATTGCGGGGACGCTTGCGGTGGAGATGACGGCGGGGCGGCCGACCTGAGCGTGCAGGCCGCTGCAAATCTCGACGAGCTTGCCCGGCGCTACATGTGGTGGATGGCGCCGTCGGAAGCGCTCGCGCATCGTGATCGGCTGCTGTGCCAGTTGATGCAGCTCGCGACCGTCGAGGACGTAGAGGTCGCTCGTTGCTGGTTCGGTGACTCCGCGTTTCGAGAGGCCTTGCGTGCCGCGCCGCCGGGCGTGTTCGACATGCGATCGTGGACGTTCTGGCACCGCTTCTGGTTCGATGCTTCCCACCCGGAACTGCCGATGCGATCGCTGCAATGACGTTCGCAGCATGCTTGTCGATTCTTCCGGAGGCGCAGCGCGCGCTTTGGGACGAGCTCTCGGCGCTTCCGCAGGGTTTCGTCCTCTAAGACTCTCACGTACTTCGAAGGTGGAGATCTCGATCGGCTCGATACCGAGGTTCGTGAACGACTGACGCAGGCAGCGGTCGCCACGCTCGCGACCGCGGAGATCAGCCGTGTGTCGAGTCGTCTCGACTGATCTCGACGCCTTCACGTCGCGCGGGCCACGGCGCGCGACGCACCGCATCCGCGCACGCCCACGTGACGAGCGCAGTGAGCGCGATCCCGGCGAACACGTCGGACGCCCAGTGAGCGGACACGGCGATCCGTGCGCAGCCGACAAACGCGACGATCGCGAACACCGCGTTGCGCGTCCGCGGATAGATCACCGCGATCGGAAACGCGAGGCTTCCGACGAACGTGAGGTGGCCACTGGGAAACGAGCCGCCGTGCTGGAGCCACTGCGCTCCGTGGTGCCATTCGTGCGGGCGCAGCCGACCGCTGAAGTGCTTGCCCCAGATCATCAGGTTGCTCGCGACGAAGTGCGAGAGCGCGACGAGCAACCACTTCTTCGCGGCGCCGTGCCAGCGCGGCACGATCCAGGAGATCAGCGTGCCGATGCAGAGCACGGTCGTGCCGAGCCAGCGCCACGGCTCGATGCCCATCGCGTACTCGAGCGCGGCCAGGATCTGGTTCCAGATCGCAGGGTGCGTGTCGTGGGCTTTGACCCACGCCGCGAGCGGAGCGTCGAGCACGGCAAACGCCAGCACCATCGCGGCGAGACCCGCGACGGCGAGCCGCAACAACCAGCGCGTGTCGGCGTCCATGAAGACAGGAGTATGTACGCGAGTTTGCGGCGCGCTACGCTGGGATGTCCCCGTTTCGTGGGGTCGAGACATCACGGTACATGACGCCCCCGCTCGACTTCGAGGACCTGGTCACCCGCCACCAAGGTGCGGTTTGCGCGATCGCGTATGCGGTGCTGCGCGATCGCGCGCGCAGTGAAGAGGTGGCGCAGGACGCTTTTCTCGTCGCGTGGCAGAAGCTGCCGGGAATGAGCCCGGCGCCGAGCTTGCCCGGGTGGGTGTGCGGCATCGCGCGAAACCTCGCGCGCAACGCGGCGCGACGCCGCCGGGAGACCGCGATGACCACCGAAACAGCGACAGAAGCGCCGAGCGCGCTCGATCAGATGATCACCAAGGAGCGCGCGGCGCTCGCGAATCGCGCGCTCGAGAAGTTGAGCGAGCGCGAGCGCGAAGCGATCGTTCTCTACTATCGAGGCGACGAGTCCTTAGCGACCGTCGCGGCGGCGCTCGGGATCAGCGAGGCCGCCGCGAAGAAGCGCGTGCTGCGCGGCCGCGATCACCTGCGCGCCGAGATGAGCGATGTCGAGACCACGCTGAGAGGCACGCGACCGGGACCGGCGTTCGCGGCGGGGTGTGTCGCGGCACTCGCGTTGGGCACCGGTGTGAAGTCCGCGAGCGCAGCGTCGCGCACGAGTGCGAGTACGAAGCTCTGGATCGCCGCGGCGGTCGCGGTCCCGTTCGTCACGCTCGCGACCCTCGGCGTCGCGCACGTGGCACGCACCTCGTCGGCGCCCGCCGGGCAGGTCGACGCATCGACGACCGCGCGCACGCAGCGAAGCGAGGACATCACCACGCCGCCGCACTCGCGCCGGATCGATCCCGAAGCGCGACGGCAGCTCGAAGCGCGAATCGACCAAGCGCGCACGAAGCGGCTCGCGACTGCGACGCCGGCCGTCGCGCCGGTGATGCCGAAGATCTACGACTTCACCGGCAGCAACCTGTTCGACGAGATTCCGGCGCCGCCGCCCGCGGCCGGTGCGCAGGTGAGCGACAAGCGCGTCCTGCGCGGCGCGGTCCGCTCGGTCCAGCCGCTGATCCGCGAGTGCTACGACCGCGAAGGTCATGGCGCGCGCGGCACCCTCGAGCTCTACGTCCGGCTCGAAGGCGAAGCCGACACCGGCACGATCGCGACCGACGCGCGCGTCGACGGAGAATTCGCGAAGAACGCGGCGCTCGCCGAGTGCGTGCGCGAGTCGTTGCTGTCGATCGCGCTACCGGATGTCGAGCTCGGCGGGGTCGTCGATCTCGACTACCCGTTCACGATCTAGCGGTGACGACCGCCGCCACCGGAGTGGCCGCCACCACCGCCGCCACCGCTCGAGTGGAAGCTTCCGCCACCACCGCCGCTCGAATGCGAGAAGCTGCCGCTGCTCGAGTGCGACGGCGCGCTCGGATGGAAGCTGCCGCCGCTCGAGTGCGACCAGCTGCTGCTGTTCGACGGGGTGTAGCTCGGGCGCTGATACGCGCCACCGCTCGAATGCGACCAGCTGTTCGTCGCCGGCGGCCGATACGTCGGGCGATAGCTCTGCTGCGGCGCGCGGTAGGTCTGCTGCGGCGCGCGATACGTCGTCGTGTCGGGGCGGCGCCACGTCGGCGTGTCACCGCGGACCGGCGCTTGGTTGCGGATCGCCGGTTGATTGCGATAGCCGCCTTGGTTGCGCATGCCCGGCGAGCCCGCAGGACGCGTCGACGAGCCGAACGCGCCGCCGGTCGCGAGCGAGCGGTGATAGTTGGAGCCGAGCCGCGCGCGCATGATGCTCGCCGAGCTGACCGGCGCGTAGTTCGCCTTGATCGACGGGCGGGCGATGCCCGACGTCACCCGCAGGCCCTCCGCCGGATCGCCGAACAGGTGACCGCGGATGTGGCCCTTGCCGAAATCGCTATCGCGCGAGAACCGCCACTGCGAGTCGCGCGCGATCACGCCGGTGCGGTGATCGCGGACATTCGGAAGGTCCTGGCCGCGGTGATCGCGGATGATCGGTGCGAGCGGGCGCCAGCCGGTGTAGCCGCCGCCGCCGCGCCACTCGACCGCGCCGGAGCTCCACGCGTAACCGGGCTGCCAGCCCCAGTAGCCGCCGAACCAACCCCAGCGTCCGTAGTGGAAGGGCAGCCAGCCCCAGCTGTAGTCGCAGGAGAAGTTCCACCCCGCGTCGCTCCAGATCCATGAACCGCAGGTCTCATAGGGTGTGAAATCCACGCCCACTACTGTCGTATCGGGACGCCACACTCTGCCGTAATCGTCCGTGTCTTCCCACGTGCCGTAACCGTCGAGCGTCGCGTCGATCTCGGTATCGTTGACCGTGCCCATGTCGTAGCCGGCGTCGTTCGGATCCGCGCTTGGCTCGACGTTTTGGAGGTCGCCGTTCGCGGTCATCTCAGCCGCTTGATCCTCGGTGCTCGGCTGCGTTCCGTCGGGATAGCCGGGGCCATAACCCTGCGGATAACCGGGCTGATCAGGCCCGTTGTACGCGACGGGTTGCGGCTGCGGTTGCGGATAGCCGTAGCCCGGATCCATGCCTCCGCCCGGAGGTCCGGACTGCGCCTGTTGCTGCTGCGGGAAGGTGTTCTGCGCCGGGTCGATCGGCGTGCAGCCCACGACGAGGAGCAACGCGCCGATGCCGCACCGTAGGGAGGACATGTCCCAAGTATGTGCAGTGATCGTGCCCGTACGAGCGTACGTAACGGTACTTCATGATCAATTAACCGCGTCCGCCGGGAATTTTTAGGGACCTACAGAGGGTCGGCAGGCCGCTTGACAGGGGCGGTCCGTGGCGATTAACAAAGCCGAGCGATTTTAGGGTCCTAACAATGATTCGAGCCACGAAACTCTCGAAGTTCTACGGCGGCAAGCGCGCGCTGGGACCGGTTTCGTTCGAGATCGCCGACGGAGAAACCGTCGGCTTCCTCGGACTGAACGGTGCCGGAAAGACAACCGCGCTTCGCATCCTGGCTTCCGATCTCCGACCGAGCTCCGGCTCGATCGAGGTCGGCGGCGTGGATGCCGTCGCCGATCCTCATGCGGTCCGCAAGCGGATCGGATTCCTGCCCGAGAACCCGCCTCTCTATACAGAGATGCCGGTCTCGGACTACATCCGATTCGCGGGCGAGCTGCGTGGCATGACCTCTGCCGAGCTGAAGAAGCGGCTCGGCGAGGTGCTGGACATCGCCGACCTCAACGACGTCGCGCACGATCCGATCGACACGCTGTCGCACGGATTTCGCCAGCGCGTCGGTTTGGCGCAAGCGATCATCCACAACCCGCAGTTCCTGATCCTCGACGAGCCGACCCGCGGTCTCGACCCGGTGCAGATCGTCGAGATGCGGAATCTGATCCACGACCTCAAGCAGAACCACACGGTTCTGATCTCGAGTCACATCCTGACCGAGATCAGCCAGACCTGTGATCGCCTGCTCGTCCTCGACAAGGGCAAGCTGGTCGGCTCGGGCAGCGAGAGCGAGCTCTCGAAGCACGAGGGCGACATCGGCCAGATCACGGTGACCGTGCGGGCCTCGGGCGACGACCCGAAGAGCCAGATCACGAAGGTGCTCGCGGCGATCGCGAACGTCACCAAGGTCGGCGAGCCGTACGAGCAGGGCGGGGGCTACACGTTCTCGCTGTCGACGAGCAAGGATATTCGCGCGGACGTCAGCCGCGCGATCGTCGACGCCAAGCTCGACCTCCTGAAGCTCGACTACGCGCGCAGCGAGCTCGAGAACACGTTCATCCGTCTCGTGGGAGGCGCCGATGCGAGCAACTAGCATCATCTACAAGCGCGAGCTCGGGAGGTACCTGCGCTCGCCGATCGGCTGGATCATCGCCGCCGCGGCGCTGCTGATCGAAGGCATCCTGTTCCAGAGCCAGGCGATGTCGGGCGAGCAGCTCTCGGCGATCGTGCTCGAGCGCTACTTCTACTACGCGAGCGGCATCCCGACGTTCTGCGGCGTCCTGCTCGCGTTCCGCCTGCTCGCCGAGGAGCGCCAGAACCACTCGATGGTGCTGTTGAAGACGTCGCCGATCCGCGACACCGAGATCGTGCTCGGCAAGTTCTTCGCGGCGCTGACGTTCATGGCGATCATCTTCGTCCTGTCGATCTATATGCCGCTCCTCGTGAAGGTGAACGGCAAGATCACGTTCGCGCAGATCTTCGTCGGCTACTTCGGCATGTTCCTGCTCGGCTCGGCGACGCTCGCGATCGGTATCTTCGCGTCGGCGCTGACCCGCCACCAGATCGTCGCCGCGCTGCTCGGCGCGGTGTTCGTCGTGATCATGGTCATGCTGTTCCCGCTCGCGAAGCGACTCGATTCTCCGGTGCGCGAGGTCCTCGAGCAGGCCGACCTCTGGTGGATCCACTTCCAGAACGGATTCATGCGCGGAATCCTCAACCTCAAAGACGTCATCTATTACCTCGCGGTCACCTACTTCTTCTTGCTGTTGGCCGTGAAGACGTTGGAGGCGAAGCGATGGCAATGAGAACTGCTTCCCCGTGGTGGGCCTCGCTGGTTTTCGGCGTGGGCCTGTTGTTCATGTTCGTCGGCGAGCGCCTGTTCGGGCACCTGCCGGGCACGCGCATGGTGATCACCGGCCTCGGGCTCTTGCTCGTGCTCGGCATCACCGGCATGCGCGCGTACACGACGATGGCGACCGAAGGGTCGCGCCGCAACGTCGAGCGCACGTTGCTCTACTGCCAGCTCGGCGTCGTCGTCTCGCTCGTGCTCTACCTGTTCACGACGAAGTGGGGCCTCGGCCACTTCCACTTCTCCGAGAAGGGCACCGACAAGTTCGAGACGGCACTCACCGTGCTGTGGTCGATCGTCATGGTCGTCTCGCTCATTCCGATGGCGATGATCGAAGGCTCGCTCGGCCTCGCGCTGCGGACCGCGCTCGACACGTCGAGCCAGAGCGATGAAGGCATCGAGTACATGCGCGTCCGCGACGTCGGCCTGTCGGGCCTGTCGGTCGGCCTCGCGCTCGCCCTCCTGATGGTGACGTGCAACGTCGCGAACGATCGCAACATCGAGCGCGACGTCAGCTACTTCAAGACGTCGTCGCCCGGCGATTCGACGAAGAAGATCGTCGCTGCCCAGCAGGACCCGATCAAGGTGCTGCTGTTCTTCCCGCCGTCGAACGAGGTCGCGAACCAGGTCCGCGATTACTTCTCGGCGCTCGCATCGTCGGCCGGCCACCTCACGATCGAGGAGCACGACCGGCTCGGCGATGCCGAGCTCGCGGGCAAGTACAAGGTGTCGAAGGACGGCGTCGTCGTCCTCGTGAAGGGCACCGGCGACAAGGAGAAGTCGCAGACGATCGAGCTCGACACCGATATCGCGAAGGCGCGCACCGGTCAGAGCAAGCTCCGCACGTTCGACCGCGAGGTCAACTCGACGCTGCTCAAGCTCGTTCGCGAGAAGCGCAAGGCGTACCTCGTCGCGGGTCACGGCGAAGTGACGAACCCCGAGACGATTCCGCCGATGCTGAAGGGCAAGGTCCCCGAGCGCCACATGACGGTGTTCAAGACCCGGCTCGGTCAGCTCAACTACGAGGTCAAGGACCTCAACCCGATCGACCTGCTCCATGGCGTCCCGGATGACGCGACGATCGTGATGCTGCTGGCGCCGACGATCGGGCTGCAGCCGGCCGAGTGGGAGTCGCTCTCGAAGTACCTCGACAAGGGCGGCCGCTTGCTGATCGCGATGGACACGACCGCCGATCCGTCGATGGGCTCGCTCGAAGGCAAGCTCGGCGTGAAGTTCAACCCACTGCCGCTGACCGATGACCAGGCATACCTCAGCCAGCGCGGCACGCCGGCAGAGCGCCGATTCGTCGCGACGACCCAGTTCTCGGCGCACCCGTCGACGACGTCGATGTCGCGCGCGGCGAAGGGGCTCGTGCTCGTCGAGTCGGGCACGCTCGAGGATGCGACGGTACTCGGCACGCCGCCGAAGAAGACGGTGACGATCCGCTCGATGGATTCGGCGTTCCTCGATCTGCCGGACGCCGAGGGTAAGGGCAACTACACGTTCGACGCCGGCACCGAGAAGCGCCAGCGCTACAACCTCGCCGAGGCTCTCGAAGGACCGAAGCTCAAGGGCGAGGACGGCAAGGACAAGGATGGTTGGCGCGTGCTGGTGTTCGCGGATGCCGATATCTTCGGCGACGCGCTCGTCCAGAACGCGATGGGCCGCGCGGGCGTGACGATGATCGCGAACATCTTCGGCGGCGACATTCTCGATGATTCCGTGAAGTGGCTCGGCGGCGAAGAGGTGTTCGCCGGCGACGTCGTCTCCGAAGACGACAAGCCGATCCAGCACACCAAGAGCCAGGATGCGGTTTGGTTCACGCTGACGATCGTCGGCATGCCGCTCGTGGTGCTCGCGCTCGGTCTCGTGGGCACGTGGGCCCGCCGGCGCAAGAAGACGACAACAGAGGTGACGCCATGAGAGGAGCGCTGATTCACGGCGTCCTGCTCGCAGTGATGCTCGTATACGGCTACCGCACGTGGACTCGCGACAAGACCGCAGCGCCGACCACCGGCGACGTGGTCATGTGGGACAAGAGCGAGAACGATCTGGTGTCGATCGAGTACAAGGCCCCGAAGAAGATCGTGAAGGTCGAGAAGAAGGCCGACTACTGGTGGGGCTCGGATACGACGATCGAGACCAAGCCGAAGGCGCCGAAGCCGGGTGAAGGCTCGGGCTCGGCGGGTTCGGCATCGGCCGGTTCGGCCGCCGGTTCCGGAACGGGCTCGGGCTCGGGCTCGGGCTCGGGCTCGGCCGCGAAGCCTGCGCCGATCGAGGAAGAAGAGGTCGGTCGCAAGACGCACGAGTTCCCGCTCGGCGACGCGGGCGACAAGCTGATCAAGGACTTCACCGCGATGCGCGCGCTGCGCGACCTCGGTGTGCCGAACGACGAGAACAAGAAGGACTACAAGCTCGTCGACGCGAAGACGACGATCACGGTGACGTTCAAGGACGGTCCGAAGACGTTCCTGGTCGGTGGCTCGGTCTACGGCGGTAGCGATCGCTACGTCGTCGATCAGGCGACCGGCAAGGCGTACGTGTTCTCGAAGGATCTGATCTCGCCGCTCGAGATCGGCGAGTCGAGCCTGCACCTCCTCGATCCGCGTGGCTTCGACGCCGCGAAGATCGATCAGGTCGCGATCGACGCGGCCGGTAGCGCGAAGGCGTTCCAGCGGATCGAGACCGAGCAGGATGGAACGAAGCGCAAGACGTGGGCGGATGTCGCGACGAAGCAGCCGAACACGCTCGCCGCGAACTTCATCGACGGCGTGAACAACCTGCGGCCGACCGAGTACAACACCACGGTCAAGCCGAGCGACATGCAGGTCGTGATGAAGCTGACGTACAAGAGCGACAAGGGCGCCGTGCTCGGCACGCTCCAGCTGCTTCGCTACGAGAAGCCCGGGCAGCTCGCGGAAGGCCAGGAGCTCGATCCTGCGAACCCGCCGAAGGGCGAGACCGAGTACTACATCCTGACCGAGAAGACGCGCGTACCGGGCCTCGTCCGCAAGGACACGGCGCAGCGGACCGAGAACGACATCGAGAACGTGATGTCGGGCAAGACCGAGCCGGTGAATGCAGGCTCGGGCGCGGTTCACTCGGTCGATCCGCACGGTAATCCGCTCGGCCTCAAGCCGGGCGCGACGCCGCCTCCGCCGATTCCGGGTGCGGGCTCTGCCGCGCCGCATGCGATGGGGTCGGGCGCTGGCTCGGCTGCACCGCATGCGATGGGTTCGGGCGCCGGCTCGGCCGCTCCGGCGGTGCCGCCGCACGCGATGGGCGTCACCCCGCCTGCGGCTGCGGGATCGGCTGCAAAGCCGGCCGCCGCAGGTTCTGCAGCACATTAAGTACGTTCACGCGCTCTGGTAAGAAATTGCCAGAGCCATCGCCTGACCGATCAGGGGGTTAGGCGGATGGAATACAGGCAACCGCTAGCGCGGTCTGTCGTTCGTATCCATCGTACGTCTGGGGCTCGCGAAGCCCTGTCGAGGAACCACATGCAAGCAATTCGTTCTCTCCTGTTCGCGGCGGTCGCTGGATTCGCGATCGCTCCTTCGGTCGCCAGCGCGGCCCCCGCCGGCATCCCGACCGATGGTTCGGTCGCGGACACCGCCGAGAAAGTGATCGACAGCGTCGTCACGATCTCGACCTCCGAGAAGATGAAGCTCTCGCCGCAAGAGCAGTTCTTCATGCAGGGCATGGGCGGCGACGAGCGCGACCTCACGCAGCAAGCGCAAGGCTCGGGCGTGATCGTCACCGCGACCGGTCGCGTGCTCACGAACGCGCACGTCGTGAACGGCGCCGACACGATCAAGGTCACGCTCCCCAGCGGCACCGAGGTCGAGGCGAAGGTCGTCGGCAAGGACGTCCACGCGGACCTCGCGGTGCTCCAGCTCCAAGGCAAGCTGCCGCCGCTCAAGCCGATCACGTTCGGCGATTCGTCGGCGCTCCGGCTCGGCGACATCGTGCTCGCCGTCGGCAACGGCCTCGGCGTCGGCAAGTCCGTCTCGATGGGCATCATCTCCGCGAAGGGCCTCGTCAACCTCGGCATCGAGGAGTACGAGGACTTCCTCCAGACCGACGCGACGATCAACCCGGGCAACTCGGGCGGCGCGCTCGTGAACCTCAAGGGCGAGCTCGTCGGCATCAACACCGCGATCGCATCGCGCAGCGGCGGCTCGCAGGGCATCGGCTTCGCGATCCCGACGAACATGGTCCGCCCGATCATGGAAGCGCTGATCCGCGACGGTAAGTTCACCCGCGGCTACCTCGGCGTCAGCATCGGCACGGTCACGCCCGAAGTGCTCAAGGAGCACAAGCTCGGCGCGTCCGAAGGCGTTGTCGTCGGTGGCATCCAGCCGGGCGGCCCCGCGGCGCGCACCGGCCTCGAGATGGGTGACGTCGTGACCGCCGTCCAAGGCAAGCAGGTCAAGACCGATACCGAGCTGCGCACCCGGATCGCCGAGACCCGGCCCGGCACCGTCGTCGATCTCGACGTCGTTCACCAGGATGGTCGCAAGGCCGTCGTGAAGGTGAAGCTCGGCGAGCTCCCCGAAGAGACCTCGCAGCTCCAGCGCCGCCGCCGCTAGGGGGACGGTAACAAAGCTCACAAGGATCGGTTCCGAACCTCGCGGAACCACTACCCCCGCGAGGGACGGTAACAAATCGCGGCGATCTCGCGGTTGCCGATCACGCCTTCAGCGGACGCCGTTCGCAGACGACCGGAACGAGCTTGTCGCCGCGCTTCACCGTGAGCGTGACGGTCGTGCCGGCCTGGCCGCGGATCCTCGCGACCGCGCCGCCCACGCCGAGGTCGATCGCGGAGGCGCCATCGACCGCGACGATCAGATCGCCGGCGACGATGCCCGCAGCATCGGCACCGCCGCCGGGGATGACCTTGGTGACGCTCAGGCCGGCGTCGACGGCGGACAACCCGACCCCGATGCCGACGAGCTCGAGCGTCGGTTGTTCGCCGGGCGCGAGCTTCGTGATCGGGATCGCGATCGGTCCGATCGAGCCACCGTCCTCGGCGGTCATGCCGGCCTGGATCTTCGGGTTGTAGTCCGCGGCGCCGATCGTGATCGACACCGGCCCAGGTGGCAGCCCGGTGAGCTCGAACGTGCCGTCGGCGCGCGTCACGGTGCCGGCGTTCGCGGGCGACGCACTCGCTCCGCCGCTCGCACCGCCTTCGCGCATCACCCGCGCGTACGCGACGCCTTGTTTGGTTGCCGCATCGACGACACTTCCGGACAGCGTCGCGCCCGTCGACACGACGATCTTCAGCGGCGCGACACCGGGCTTCGCGTCGACGGCGACCGGATCGCTCGGCGCCCAGCCGGTCGCCGCGGCGGAGATCTCGAGCGAGCCGGGCTCGACGTGGATCTCGAAGTGACCCCTCGCATCGACCACCGACTTCGCGAGCTCGAACCCGCGCTGCGCGCCTTGCCGACGCTGCACGGTCAGCGTGAACGCCGGCACCGGATCGTCGGCCTTCGTCACGACCGTCCCGGTGATCGTCACGCCGGATGTCATCTTCACGATCACGTTCTGCGCACCACCCTCGGCGCGCTGGCGCACGTTCGCGCGCCCGTCGGATTCGGCGAATAGCTCGTACGTGTCCTTCGCGAGGTGATCGAGCACGAACGTGCCGTCGGGGCCGGTGGTCGCGAACGCGGTCGCGCGCGGCGACGCTTTCGGATCGGGCTCGACGGGCAAGCCGCGGATGAGCACGTCGGCGATCGGATGATCCGCTTCGTCGACGACGCGGCCGCTGATCGTTTCCACACGCGCGGCTGCGGCGGCGAGCTGGATCTTCATCACGTGCGTCGCCTGGACATCGCCGGTCAGGCGCGCCCAGCCGCGCTGCGTGCCTTTCGTCGCTTCGAACACGGCATCGTCGGCCGCGTGGAACGTGAACGTACCGTCGCCGCCGCTCGTCCACTCGGTCGCGAGCTTGTCGATCTGCTGCTCGCCCTGCGGCGTGCCGAGCAAGCGGACCTTTGCGCCGGCGACGGGTTGATTCGTCGCGTCGACGACAACGCCTTGATAGTCGAGCGCGGGAAACAGGAACACGGTCAAGCCGCTGACCGACTTGCCCTGCGCGAGGACGACGCGGATCGACGAGTGCTCGTACTCCGGCGCGTACGGCAGGAACCCGGGTGCCGCGATCGTCGCGAGCGTCAGCGTCGTCGGTGCGGGAGGTGCGAGCTCGAAGGCGCCGTCGGCTTGCGAGTGCACGGTGACGATGCCGCTGTCGGTCGCGAACCCGAGATCCGCGCCGGCGACGCCACCGCCGGTCGACCAGTTGATCACGCGGCCGCGCAGCACGCCGCCTGGCGCCGGATCGTCCGCCGCGATCGCACGGCCTTGACCGGGCAGCGGATCGGCGACCGGTTGCTGGCCGGATCCTGCGGGGACGCGCGGCATCGCGAGCTTCGCGGCGCTACCGGCTGCGATCGGCTTCGCCGCGGGCACCTGCGCGTGCTGGTGCCACGCGAACCATGCACCACCGCCGCCGAGGCAGAGCAAGAGGACGATCCACAACGCGATCTGAGTCTTCACCTTCACGGCAGCAGCTCCTTTCACGAGCGGCAAGAACGGGACGAGCACTCGGCGCCACTTCGGCGTGGTGTCGTCGAGCGCGGTGCGCAGGCGCTCGAGGCCGGTCTTGATCCGCCAGCGCACGGTCCCGGCGGGAACGTCGAGCGCACGCGCGATCGTCGCGGCGTTGTCGCCGTCGAGATAGCGGCGAACGATCGCGGTGCGATACGGCTCGTCGAGTGCGACGAGCGCCGCGGAGAGCCGCTCGAGCACGCGCGCGCGATCGAGCGCTTCCGCTGCATCGGCGGCGGTCGCTTCGTCGGTCGCGGCGGCGAGCTCGCGCTGGTGCCGGCGCGATTCCGCGCGGCGATCCATCCTGCGGCGATTGCGGAGCACCGTCGCGAGCCACGGCCGAACCGGGCGATCGAGCTCCGGCGGATGCACGATCGCGGTGACCGCGGTGTCCTGGACGAGGTCCTCGGCATCGGCCGCACCCGAGACCAGCGCACGAGCGAGCGCGCGCAAGCCCTCGAGCTCGCGCACGATCGTGTCGGGATGACCTGCCACGCGTACACCATGCCGCAGGCGTGGAAAGTGTTGGCGGATTAGTGACGCGAGTCGAGGCGCCGCACGTTTGCCGGGCGGAACATTGCCCGGTGAGGCGAGCGTCAGGCGGCGCTGCGCTATCGTTTCGGGGTCCGTGAGGTGCCTCGCGATCACCGCGCTCGTCGTCGCTGCGGCGTGTCGAGGGCCCAACTATCCCGCCGTCCCCGGCGATACGAACCTCACGGTCTCCGCGGTCACGATCGCGCCGCGCGCGGGCGAGCACCTCGACCTCTCGTACAAGGTCGTGATCACGAACCTCGGCCTGCGCGCGAAGTCGCTGACGCTGCCGGCGCGCGATTGGAATCCGTATCGGCTCGCCGAGGATCGCCGGCGGCTCGCTGCGTTCTTGATGGAGAATGGCCGGTTCGAGGCAGCGGTCGACGCGCCGCAGCTCGCGTGGAACCCGGCGCATACCTCGGTCGCGATCGCGTGGACGGTGCATGAAGGGCCCGCGTACACGATCGGCTCGGTCGAGATCCGCGGCGCGCCACCCGAGCTCGTGGACGAGCTGAAGAAGTTGGTTCCGTTCGGACCGGGCGATCGCGTCGACATGCCGGTGTATCGGCCGCTCCGCTTCGCGCTCGCGAACAAGCTGCAGGAGCATGGCTACGGCCACGCGCGCGGCTACTCGCGAGCGTTCGTCGATCGCGACGCGAAGACCGTCGCGTGGTTCTACTACCTCGACCCTGGCCCGCCGACGACGATCAAGTCGGTCACCGTCGAGGGCAACGCGCACGTGCCGACCGATGCGGTGCTCGCGCGCGCGGGACTGGCGCCGGGTCAGCCGTATTCGACGGTCGCCGCGCATCGCGCCGAGCTCGCGTTGCTCGACAGCGGTTCGTTCGCATCCGTCAACGTGACGAGCGACGCCGACGTGCCGCATCTTCCCGAATGGCCCGAATTCGGCGGCGTGCTCGCGCCGGAGCAGATCGGCGCGGATGGCGCGCTCGTACCCCGACCGTTGCCCGCCGAGCTCGCGGTCCGGGTCAGCGTCGTCGAATCGCCGCGCGATCAGCTTCGCGGCGAAGTCGGCGTCGAGGCCGATCCGACGCGGCTCGATACGTTCACGAGCGCGCGCGTGATCCTGCGCGACCTGTTCGCGCCCCAGCATCACCTCGTGCTCGCGGGCAGCGCGGGTTACGGCTGGATCTTCAACGACGATCATCGCGCCGAGGGCTTCTACGGCAGCGCGCTCGCCCAGTACGTGCACTCGCTCGACGTCACCGATCTGCGGTTCACCGCGCGCTGGCGCGACGTGTTGTACCCCTGGGCGATGCTGCGCGAGCTCGTCGCCGGGCCGGGGCTGCATCGCACGCTCGCGCCGGGCATATTCGTCGACGGCGACGCGTTCTTGCGGTTCGGCCGCCAGCTCGATCAACCGATGCTCGCGATGGCGCCGGCGGAGCTCGAGCTCGCGCCTGCACGCGATGCGACCGGGCTGGATCTCGAAGCGTCGGTGATCGCGGATCGTCGCGACGATCGGGTCGAGCCGACGCGCGGGTGGTTGCTCGGTGCGACGGCGTCGTACTCGCCGGGCGGCGCAGTCGGCGATCATCGCTGGCTCCAGCTCACCGGCGACGCGCGCGGGTTCGTCCCGATCGCGGATGCGTGGTCGATCGGGTTGCGCGCCTCGGGAGGCTGGGTCGGGCTCGGTGGTGACGGCGGAATTCCACTCGGGCCGCGGCTGTTCGGCGGTGGTGCGTACGGGATGCGCGGCTTCGGGCGCGATCAGCTCTCGCCCGCGGTCGGCGCGGTGCTCGTCGGTGGGCGCAGCCTCGTCGAGTCGAGCGCGGAGCTTCGCTGGTTGCCGTTTCGCAAGCAGGTCGGCGCGGCGATGTTCGTCGATGCGGGCCAGGCCGGTGCCGGCGCGAACCCGTTCGAGACCGGCATCTCGGTCGCGGCCGGCGCGGGGTTCCGGTTGCGCTTGTGGTACGTGCCGATCGCGATCGACCTCGCGTATCGCGCGATTGATTCGGATCGCGCAGACCTCGCATGGAATCGCGTGCTCGCATTCTTGCGGGTCGGGGAGGCGTTTTGAAGCGCGCCCTACGCTGGCTCCTCCGGATCGTGCTCGCGGTCGTCGCGATCGCGGTGATCCTCGTCGCGCTGCTCCACACGCCGTGGGGCAAGTCGTTCGTGCGCGGTCGGATCGAGGCGAAGCTGGCGGCGGCCGTCGACGGCAAGGTCTCGCTCGGCTCGGTCGACTACGGCTTTCTGTTCAAACACGTCGAGCTGAAGGACCTCGCGATCGCCGACCGCGATGGCAAGCCTGCGCTCGCGATCAGCTCGCTCGGGGTCGTCCTCGATCGGATGAGCCTCGTCCACGGCGCGCCGGTCATCGAGGACCTCGAGATCGCGGGCGTGAGCGCGACGATCGTCCAGACCCGCGATGGTCGGACGAACCTCGCGGGGTTGTTCAAGCCGTCGGGCTCGCCGCCACCGGCGTCGCTGCGGATCGCGAAGCTCCACGTCGTGGGCGGCGCGACCATCACGCGCCCCGACGGTGCGACGCTGACGGTCAGCGACCTCGCGATCGACGGTGCCGTGACCGCGCGGCCGGCGGAGCAGGTCGTCGATGCGACGCTGGCGGGCATCACCGGGACGTTCACCGTCGCGGTGCCGAACGCGCCGCCGAAGCAGCTCGTGCTCGCGATCGGACCGATCACGGCATCGCGGCGCGGCGGTGCGATCGAGGCGTCGATCGACAAGCTCGCGCTCGGCGCGCTGACGATCGATGCGATCCACGCGAAGCTCGGCGTCGAGGGTGGCAAGCTCGCCGGCGATCAGGCGATCACGCTCGTCCACGGCCGGCTCGATCACACCAAGCTCCAGACGCTACTCGGTCGCGCGGTGTTCGTCGACGATGTCGCATTCGACGCGTCGCTCGCGGGCCCGCCCGACAAGCTCGTCGCGCACGGCGCGGTCGCGGTCCGGACGACGAGGCTGACCTTGGACGGGGTTCTCGATCTCGCGGAGCCGGCAAAGCCGCGGTACGACGTGAAGCTCGAGGGCAAAGGTGCGAGCGCGGATGTGCTGCCGACCGCGCCGCGCGACGTGCCGGCGATCGAGACCGACATTCGCGTCAGCGTTATCGGCCACGGCCTGGTGCCGCCGGATCTCGACGCGCAGATCGCGCTCGAGGTCGGACCGACGCAGATCGGCAAGCTCGAGGTCGACGGCGTGTCCGCGCACGCGCACGCGCACGCCGGCGGGCTCACGATCGACAACTTCACCACGCACGGGCTCGGCTTCGCGATCACCGCGAACGGCGAAGTCACTTCGGATACGACGCTACACGGTACGCTCGCGGTCGCGGGCACGCCGCGCGAGACGGTCGAGGTGCTGCGCAAGGCCGGCATCGCCGTGTGGTATCGCGTGCCGCCGATCCCGCACCTCGCGGTGACGATCCACGCCGACGGCAAGCTCGACGGAAAGCTCGAGCTCGCGATCGATCCGTCGACGATGCAGCTCGCGGGCGGCACGGTCTCGGTCGGTGGACGCGCGACGCTCGAGCATCGCGAGCTCGCCGATGCCGCGACGAAGATCGCTGTTCACGGCCTCGACCTCGGCGCACTGGCGCGGCTCGCGGGCAAGCCCGCGCCGAAGATTCACGGTGCGCTATCCGGAACGCTCGCGCTCGATCGCACGCCGCAGGCCCAGCATGCGAACTACGACCTCACGATCGCGGTGCGCGAACCGGCGGTCGCCGTCGAGATCCACGGCAAGGCGGACCTCGCGATCGCGGATCTGCGCGCTCGTGTCGTCCGGCGCGCGGACCATGCGGTGCTGGCGACGGCGACCGCGCACGTCGCGCACGATAAGGACAGACTCCGACCGCGGCGTGGCTGGCGCGTCGTCGCGGACGTGCCGGCGCGGTCGTTCGCGGAGGTCGCGGCGCTGTTGCCGCCGGATGTTCACGTCACGCTTCCCGACGGTGATGTCGCGCTCCACGCGGAGCTCGCTGGAACGCCCGCGAGCCCGCGCGGCACGGCGAAGATCGAGCTCCACGCGACGACACCTGCGGGGCCGCAGCACGTCGTGCTCGACGCGACGCTCGCGCCCGGGCCGAACGGCACGATCGTGACGACTCGCGGGGCCGTCGACGACGCGCTCGCGACGCTCGACGGGACGGTCACCGTGCCGAGCGCGTTTGTCGGCGGTCGCGCCGATGTGAAGCACCTGATCGCCGGCCTCGGCTTCGATCAGACCTTGCGCGTCGCGGATCGCGAGCTCGCGAGCCTGGCGTTCGTGCCGCCGCGGTTCGCCGGGCTCGGCGGCAATGTCGGTGGCGAGCTGCGGGTTCACGGCACGCGTGAAGCGCCGACGTTCGCGGGTCGGTTCAGCTGGCACGACTACGCGCTCGCCGGCGGCGGGCAGGGCGCGACGACGCTCGACTTCGCCGGCACGCCGGCGCATGCCGAAGCGATGCTGACGCACGGGCCGGTGAAGATCAGCGCGGACGTCACCCGCGCCGGCGATCGGATCGGCGTGAAGGCGCGGATCCACAGCGAGCCGACCGCGGTCGTTCCGCTGCTGCCGGCTTCGCTCGTGCCGGACCTGCACGGTGCAGAGACCGGAACGCTGCGCGCGGATCTCGCCGCAGATCTCGCGTTCGTCCAGCGCGGCCACGCGATCGCGCTCGACGATGCGAACGTCACCGGCTCGCTGTCATTGCGCGGCGGCTCGATCACGCTGCCCCACACGACGCGGCGCTGGCACGACCTCGAGCTCGAGCTCGCCGGCGATCCGCAGGGCATTCGTTTGGCGAAGCTCGCGGCGCACGAGACCGACGAGCAGGTTCGCGACCGCTCGCTCGAGGTCTCGGGCCTGGTGACCGTCGCGAAGGACCGCGATGCCAGCGGTGCGCTCGCGCTGCGCCCGGCGAGCGGCCAGCTCGATATCGCGCTTCACCACTGGCTCGCGCTCGGCGCGGGCTCACCGGTGTTCAGCGACGCGCCGATGGCGAGCATCGATCTCGCGGCGCACGCGACCGCGGATCTGCGCGCGCCGATCCTTTCGATCGACGCGACCGTGACGAAGCTCGACGTCGAGATTCCCGATCGGCTCGAGCGCTCGCACCAGCCGGAGCAGCAGAACGTGGCGGCCGACATCATCTATCTCGACGCCACGACGAAGCCCGGTGCGCTGCCGGTTCCGGTCGTCACCGCGTCGCATCCGAAGTTCCCGCTCGACGTGAAGATCCACATCCCGCAACCGATCCACGTCCTGAAGACGCCGCTCGATCTCGATGCGCGCGGCGAGCTGACCGTGACCGTTCGCGACACCGGCGTCGCGACCCGCGGCACGCTGACCGCGACCGGCGGCATGCTCCAGCTGTTCGGCCGCGATCATCCCGTCGTCGACGGCTCGCTCGCGTTCAGCGACGAGCATCCCCATGGCGAGTTCACGCTGCACTTCGTGCACGAGCTGCCGCCCGACGCGCTGCGCGAGCTGTCGCGCCGCGAGCCGACGCGGGTCCAGATCACGGGCGCGCCGGTGAAGCCGGTCGTCGCGCTCGGCGGTGCGTTCAACATCACGCTCGACGAGGTGCTGTCGATGTACCACGCGGGTCACCCGGTGTTCGAAGCGCCGCCCGGTCGCTACGCGAGCAGCACCGTTCAGGTGCCGCGCGGCGACCAGTACCTCGTGTTCGGCTACATCGCGAACGCGCTCCCGCAGTTCCTGTTCCTCGATCGGATCTTCGCGTGGGCCGATGCGAGCGAGCCGCGCGGTGCGTACGGCCGGATCCGCAACCTCGAGGCCGAGACCTTCAACGCGAGCCGCACCGCGCGCGTCCGCGTCGTGGGCCGGCCGACGACGCCAGGCCGCAGCACGGGCGAGCTCCAGCTCGATAGCGTGTGGCTCGACAGCGCGCGCGTGCTGTTCGGCGCGGGCCTCCGTGCTGGCGACCGGCTCGGCGGCGGGCTCGGTCTGTTCCTCGAGTGGTCGAGCGCGAACTAGGCAGCGCGACGCGGGCGATGCGCGCGCTGGAGATCCGCACGCGACAGCACGCCGAGCAACTCGCCGGCGAGCGCGACCACGACGTGATCGGCGTGATGCGCGTCGAGCGTCGCGAGTGCCGCGTCGACATCGTGCTCCGGTTCGAGGTACACGATCCGGGTCGTCATCGCGATGTCGGCGCGCGCCGCGAGCGGATGATCGGGCGGCAGATCCTGGACGGCAAGCACGCCGCACAGCGCGTGATCGCGATCGACGAGCACGACCGTCGATTGCGGCAGCTCGCCGAGCGCCTCCTCGACGATCCGCAGTGGCGTGTCGCGCGCGAACACGAGTGGCGCGGGCTTCGTCCTCAGCAAGCGGCGAAGCGTTGCGAGACGAAGGGTCGGCAGCTCGGGCTCGGTCATGTACAAGGTTAGTGCCCGGATCCGGCGAAAGCTTCATTGCGAAAGATTGCGCCTACATCAGCGGTTCGGTCGGAGCTGCGAGTAACTCGCGGTGGTACTCCCCGAGGGCGCGTTCGTAGCGGTCGAATGCCCCGGCCTTTGCCACATCGAGTGCGACACCGAGCATCGTGGCGAGCGCTTCGCGCGGATGCCCCGACGAGAACAGCGCGAGTGCGAGAAACGCGTGGAACGGCGCGTAGCCGGGATCCTCGGCGATCGCCTCCGCGAGCACGGCGACGCTCTCGTCGGCGCGCCCTACGTTGCGCAGCGTCGATCCGAAGCCGACATAGAACCGGCGCTTGTCCTCGGCCGGCACGCCGAGGCGATACGCAGCGTCGTAGTAGCGGATCGCTTCGCTCTCGCGATCGGCGCGATCGTGCGCGATCGCGGCCTCGAGCTGAGCCCCGCCGTTCTCCGGCTCGTCGGCAACGAGCGCGCGAGCCGCGGCGAGATGCTCGTCGTGGTTGCCCGCTTCGCGCAGCGCGCGGACTTCGGCGAGTGTCATCGCTTGGCTCTCTTCGCCGGCTTGGCCTTGGTCTTTGCGGCGGGCTTCGCTTTCGCGACCGGCTTCTTCTTCGCGACTGGCTTGGTCTTCGCCTTCTTCACCTTCGGCGGCTCGGGAGGCGGCGCGATGTGCCCGAGCTCGACGATGTGGTGATACGCCGGTTCTTCGACCGGCTGTACCGACAACCGGCCCGGCTTCAACAGCACCATGTCGGCGAGCGCTTGGTCCGCGCGGATCCGCGGCAGCGCGACGTAGTGCGGAAACTTCTCGACGAACCGAACATCGACGCAATCCCACACCGGCTTGTCGCGGGTCGCGCGCTCCTCGAAGTACTGGCTGTTCGGATCGAACTGCGTCTCGTCGATCACGTTCGTGCGCTCGACCCGCGCGAGCCCGGCGACCCCCGGTGGCTCTGTGCTCGAGTGATAGAACAGGACGCCATCGCCGACCGACATCTGCCGCATGTACGCGCGCGCGAAGTGGCTGCGCACGCCGCTCCACGGTTCGACGGTCACGCGCTGCAGATCATCGATGCTGAACGAGTCGGGCTCGCTCTTCATCAGCCAGTACCTCATGGGTACGCGAGTCTAATGCAGGTCAGGCGCGGCGGCGGCGCCGCAGCACGATCGCGACACCGGCGGCGAGCACGAATCCCATCGTGGGCTCTCCACCGGAGGAGCAGCTCGCGCAGGTGTAGAAGTTGGTCTGGTCGTCGAGCGCGTTGTTGCCACCGTGGCCGCCGACGCCCGCGTCGTTGCCGGTCTGGTTCGAGCCGCCCGAGCCGTTGGAGCCGTCGGAGCCCGAGCCATTGGAGCCCGATCCGTTGGAGCCCGAGCCATTGGAGCCCGATCCGTTGGAGCCCGAGCCGTTGGAGCCCGAGCCGTTGGAGCCCGAGCCAGAACCAGACCCCGATCCGGAACCAGACCCCGATCCCGAGCCAATTCCCGATCCTGATCCGGACCCTGAACCAAGTCCCGATCCCGATCCCGATCCGATTCCCGATCCTGACCCCGAACCGCTTCCCGCCGAACCAATCCCCGACCCCGATCCATCGGATCCCACGAACGCATCCATGAACACGATCGCGTTCTGCTCTTGGCTCGCCTCGCGGACCTTTGCATCCAACCCGCACGCCGAATACCAGACGCTCGCGCCGACAACCGCACCGAAGACAAGCCAGCGCTGCATCACCCTCACTGTTTACGGTACTCGATCCGCTTCCCTACCTCCAGTACGCCCATCGCCACGTCTTTCGTCACGTCATGAACCTCGTCGGCAAATCCCGTAAGGTTGACGTTGAACGACATCTTGTCGTCGCCAAACGGCCGAAAGAAATCATCGAAGTGCGTCGGCACGACGAGCTTCGGCGACAGCGCTCTCACGATCCGCTCGACGTACTTCGGTGTGAACCTGCGCCCTGCGATCCCACACAGGAATACATCGACATCGCGATCGCGAATCTCGTCCTCGATCAGATCCGCCGAACCCTGATGATAGATCCGCACGCCCGCGACCTCGACGCAGATGCCCCAGACCTGACCACAGCGATACGCCTGCGGCGTCAACCCGTCGAGGTGCTCGCACGTGAGCTCGCCGCCGTAGTTCACGCGCAAGCCGAGCTGCAGCTTCGAGTGCACGCTCGGGACGAAGTGAAACTTGAACGGCCCGACCTCGTAGCTGTGGTGCGCAGCCACCACGACCGCGCGATCCGCGAGCCCGTGCAGCCCCATCAGGTGCTCCATCGAGCTCGAGCCAAAAACCTTCGCACCGGTCGCACGCGAGATCGCCGGCACGTCCATCGCGTGATCGAAGTGCGTGTGACCGACCAGCACCGCGTCCGCGCGATCGATCCATTTTTCGATCGCCGCGCCGTCCGCCGCGATCACCCGCCTGTACAAAAGATCCACGAACCGCAATCGGGTCACGTACGGATCGATCCAGATCACCGTGCCCTCGTACGCGAGGCGAAATCCCGCCGTCCCGAGCCACGTCATCTCCAGGCCTGGCGGGAGTGCAAACGTCGACGGGAATGCAAGCTGCCGAGCGGTTAGCCGATCGCTCTCCTGTTGGCGGCGCGCCGTCAGCGCGTACTTCAAACCTGCGCCGACATGGCCGAGCGGTCCCAACACCACTCGACTTTATGCGGTACAACCGCCGCACACAAAGGAGTCTCCACATGGCTTTCACGCTCCCCGAACTGCCCTATGCGAAGGATGCGCTCGCGCCGACGATCTCGGTCGAGACCATCGAGTACCACTACGGCAAGCACCACCAGGCGTACGTCAACAACCTCAACACGCTCGTGCCCGGTACCAAGTACGAGTCGATGTCGCTCGACGAGATCGTGAAGGCCACCAACGGCCAGGCCTCGGAGAAGAAGGTCTTCAACAACGCGGCGCAGGTCTGGAACCACACGTTCTACTGGCACTGCCTCGCTCCGAAGGCGGGCGGCGAGCCGACCGGCCACATCAAGAGCGCGATCGACAAGTCGTTCGGCTCGTTCGCCGACTTCAAGAAGAAGTTCGGCGACGCGGCGGCCGCGCAGTTCGGCTCGGGCTGGGCGTGGCTCGTGAAGGGCGCCGATGGCTCGCTCTCGATCGAGACGACCTCGAACGCGGAGACCCCGTTTGCCTCGGGCAAGACGTGCGTTCTCACGCTCGACGTCTGGGAGCACGCCTACTACATCGACTACCGGAACGCGCGCCCCAAGTACATCGAGGAGTTCTGGAAGCTCACGAACTGGGACTTCGCGAACAAGAACTTCGGCTAGCGGTATGATCGGCAGGATGCGCCGCGTCCTGCTCCTGCTCGCGCTCGGCGGCTGCGACATCCTGTTCAGGATCGACCGCATCCCCGCCAACACCGGCGATGGTGGCTCCATCGGCGACGGTGCGCCGCCGCGCGACGGCAGTTCCGGATCGTGCGCCGGCGGTGTGCTCGTCGGACTGAACGGCGCGGGCAACGCGGGCCTGGTCCAGGTCTGCGTCACGTCGACCGCTGCGGTCCACCTGTCGACATTGATCAACACCGACTCGATGTGCCCGCTCACGCTGGCGCAGACGGTCAGTCCCGATCTGTGCGTGTACACCGGGATGACGATCGATACGACCGCGAACTTTCGCGTGATCGGATCGCGCGCACTCGTGCTCGCGGCGACGGGCGTGATCACGATCGCCAATACGATCGACCTGTCGGGCGGCAACCTCGAGCCCGGAGCCGGTGGCGACACCGCGAACTGCGACGGCATGGCGGGCGTGAACAGCGTGAACGGCGGCGGTGGTGGCGGCGGCGGCAGCTTTCAGACCGCGGGCGGTGCGGGCAATAACGCGGGAGGATCTGGTGGAACCCCAGGTCCGCTCGGGACCGTCACGCACGTCCGCGGCGGCTGTCGCGGTGGCCTCGGCGGCGGCGGCGGAACGGCGGGGAATGCACCTCGCGGCCATTCCGGCGGCGCGATCTATCTCGCGTCGGCGGCGAAGATCGTGGTCACGGGCGGCATCAATGCGTGCGGCGGCGGCGGCGGCCATGGCACCGCAGCGACGGACGGATCCGGCGGCGGCGGCGGTGGTGCATCGGGCGGCTTGATCGCGTTCGATGCGCCGCAGCTCGATGCGACCGGCGGGATGATCTGGGCGAATGGCGGCGGCGGTGGCGGTGGTGGTGGCGCCGGCGCGACGCGCACCGACGGCGTCACGGGGTACGAGTCGACGAGCCCGACGATGGCGGGCGGTGGCGGCGGCGGTGGAGATGGCACACCGACCGGTGGCGACGGCGGGATGGGCCCGCTGTTGTTGTCCGTCGGTGGAGCCGGCCATCCGGCGGTCTCGACGGCGGGAGCTGGTGGCGGCGCGGGAGGCCAGGGCTTCATCCTGTTCTACGGTACGGCGTCGAACACGGGCGTCACGGGAGTCTCGCCGCCGCTGACGAAGATGTGAGCCGTGGCCGAAACTCGGACAAGAATCGGGTGCGAGGACAGTGCTTGACCGGGCGTCGTACGGCTACGTACATTTGTAGAGACAGATGAACGCGGGCGTGCAGGTCGGCGCATATCGAGTGCTCCAGCGCCTCGGAGTCGGCGGTATGGGCGAGGTCTGGCTCGCGGAGCACGCGATGCTCGGGCGGCGCGCGGCGATCAAGGTGCTCAAGCCTGCGATGTCGCGCGATCCTGAAATGCTGACGCGGTTCTTCAACGAAGCCCGCGCCGCGACGTCGATCTCCGATCCGGGCATCGTCCAGATCTTCGACTTCGGCGAGCACTCCGACGGTAGCGCGTACATCGTGATGGAGCTCCTCGTCGGTGAAGGGCTCGATCGCCGGCTCGCGCGCACCGGCGTCATGGCCGTGCCGGATGCCTTGCGGATCATGCGTCAGGTCGCTGTCTCGCTCGGCGCCGCACATGCCGCCGGCATCATCCATCGCGACCTCAAGCCCGAGAACATCTTCCTCGTGCGCGATCCGGAAGTGTCGGGCGGCGAACGCGCGAAGATCCTCGATTTCGGAATCGCGAAGCTCGTCGGCGAAACGGATCTCCAGACCCAGAGCTTCGCGATGTTGGGTACGCCGACGTACATGTCGCCCGAGCAGTGCCGCGGCGCGAGTCAGGTCGACGAGCGGTCGGATATCTACTCGCTCGGCTGCGTCCTGTTCTTGTTGCTCGCCGGCGCGCCGCCGTTCAACGAGCCCAGCGCCGGCGAGATCATCGCGGCTCACCTGCGCGAGGCGCCGCCGCGGTTATCGAGTCGCGTCGCGCGGATTCCGGTGGGTGTCGATCGGATCGTCGAGCGCTGCCTCGCGAAGGATCCGGCGGAGCGTTTCCCTTCCGGCGCCGCGCTTGCCGCCGCGATCGGTGCGGAGCTCGCGAGGCCGTCCGAGATCAGCGACCAGACGATCACGGACGCGTACGTCACGCCCGCCATCACGCTCGTGACCTCGCAGACGACGTTGTCGACGGCATCCGGGACTCGCCCGATGACCGCGACGACGATCTCGCGCTCGCGCAAGTGGCTTCCTGCGGTCGTCATCGGCGTCGGCGCTGCGATCGGCGGCGTGGTCGCGCTCGTCGCGCTTAAAGGATCGGCAAGCTCGCCGGCCGCTCCTGCACCTGCGCCCCATCCTCTTGTTACACCGATCGCAGCGGCGCCAAGCCCGATGCCGAGTCCCCCCGATCCGAACATCGCGGTCGCCGATGGCATGAAGAGCGTGCTCGCGAGCTTCGTCGCGTGGTCGCACGATCATGCGGGTGCACCGTGTCCCGACGCGGCGGAGGTGGCCGCGACCGTCGTCGATCCTTGGGGACACGCGTTCCGGATCACCTGCACGGATCAGCCCGGCGGTCAGATCGTCGGCGTGATCTCGTCGGGCTCCGACGGGGTGGTGGATTCCGGCGACGACATCGCGTCGTGGCAGCTCGGTCGCGATGTGACCGACATCGTCCACGGCGCGCGGTGGACCGTCGCTCCTGCGAAGCGTCCGACGGTCAAGCGCCCGAAGCCACCACCGCCGCAACCGCCCGAAGCCAAGAAGCCGCCGACGGTGCAGCTCGACGAGAACGGAATGCCGATCGCGCGATGAAAGCAGTATCGATGTCTCGAGTTGTCGCGGTTGTATTGATCGCGTGGTCGGTCACCGCGCAAGCGCAGTCTGCAGGTGCGCAAGCCGAAGTGCTGTTTCGCCAGGGCCGCGAGCTCATCGCCGCGGGCAAGACGGCAGAAGCGTGCAGCGCGTTCGCGGAGAGCCAGAAGCTCGAGCCTGCGGTGACGACCCTGCTCAACCTCGCGGGCTGTCGCGAGAAGAACAACCAGCTCGCGAGCGCGTGGGGACTCTTTCTCGAAGCCGAGCGCCAGACCCGCGGTGGCGACCCGCAACTCCATGGCGTCGCGCACGATCGCGCGCAGAAGCTCGAAAGTCGGCTGTCGACGCTGACGATCGCGTTGGCTGCAGGTGCGAAGGTCGACGGCCTCGTGGTCATGCGCAACGGCGAGGTCGTCGACGCCGCGACGTTGAGCAAGGCGCTGCCGATCGATGGCGGCACGTACACGATCGCAGCGCACGCACCCGGGAAGAGAGATTGGTCGACGACCGTCACCCTCGACGCCGAGCACGAGGCGAAGGTGGTGTCGGTTCCGAAGCTCGAGGATGGATCCGTCACGACCGTGACGACGACGCCAGCTGCGCCGCAACCGACACAGGCGCCTGCACGCAGCTCTTCGCAGCTGGTCCCGCTCGTCGTCGGCGTTGGCGCGCTCGCATTGCTCGGCGCCAGCCTCGGGTTCGACTTGTGGGGCGACTCGACGTACAGCGATGCGAAGGCCGAGATGACGAGTCAGGCGCGCCGCGATTCGCTCTACAACTCGGCCAATGACAAGCGCTACGCCGCCGAGGGGCTGGTCGTCGCGGGAGCCGCGACCGCGGGCATCGCGATCTGGTTGTACCTGCGTCACTCGGACGACGAACGATCGGCGGCGACCGCGAGCCGACTGGTCGTCACCTCCAACGGTCTCGCGATCGCGGGAGGGTTCTGATGGCGAAGATCCTCGCCGCGGTGATCGTGCTCGGAGCGTGTGGCTATCCGTCGCTGCCGCAGCTGTCGGGGAGCTCCGATGGCAGTGTCGGTGACGGCCTCCCGATGACGCTCACCGTCGGAGCCTCGCCGGCGAGCTTCACGGTGCATCCGAACGACGTGCGCGAGACGCTGATCACCGTCGCGAACGGCACGATGCAGATGGCCACGCCGACGCTCGCCGTCAGCGGCCTGACGATCGGAACGATGACGTTCACGTCGAACACGTGCGCGAACGGCGTCGCGCCGGGCAACACGTGCACCGCGATCGGCCATCTCACGGCGACGACCGCGGGTCAGGTCGACTTCCAGATCACCGCCTCGACAACCTCGCTCGGCACCGCGATGACACCGCTGTCCCTGAACGTGCGCGCTGCATGCGCGGCCGCCTGCGGGATGGCCGGCGCCAATTTGGATTGCTGCACGAGCTCGGTGGTCGACGGTAACGCGGTCGGCGCGACCAACGCCGGTGATACGTTCTTCCGCGGTTACGACGTATCTGGCGACGGCATGTACGCCAGCACGGCCTACCCCGCGACCGTCAGCGACTTCCGGCTCGATACGTATCTGGTCACCGTCGGCCGCTTCCGCACGTTCGTCAACGCGGGATACGGAACGCAAGTCCATCCGCCCAACCCCGGCGATGGTGCGCGCAAGCTCAACGGCCTCGCCGCGCAAGCCGGTTGGGATAGCAGCTACGACGTGAAGCTCGCCGCCGACACGGCGTCGCTGATGACGCAGCTGAAGTGCAACTCGACGTATCAGACCTGGACCGATACCGCCGCCTCCTCCGAGACCCTGCCGCTCAACTGTGTCACCTGGGAAGAGGCGAATGCGTTCTGTCTGTGGGATGGCGGGTTCCTGCCGACCGAGGCCGAATGGCAGTACGCCGCCTCGGGCGGTCACCAGCAGCGCGCCTACGCGTGGTCGAATCCGCCTGGATCGCTGACCGTCGATTGTTCGTACACGAACTACAAGCCCACGTCCGCGACTTGCCCTGGTGGGATGGTCATCAACCAAGTCGGCTCCGAGTCACCGAAGGGCGACGGCCGGTGGAACCAGGCCGACCTCGGAGGAAATTTGTTGTCGTGGATCCTCGACTACGAGAACGGGCCGTACGGCGCCACGTGTGACGATTGCGCCGAGCTCGACCCGTCGACAAGTCGCATCCTGCGCGGTGGCCGGTTTGACGCCGCCGCATCGCGTACGAACGAGCGGATCAGCTCGGGGCCCGAAAACCGGAGCTACGAGGTGGGTATCCGCTGCGCCCGCGCGAAGTGACTAGGCTGCGAGCCGGCGGAGCAGGGAGCTCGCGCGGCGCGGCAACAGAGCGATGACGCGCGGCGCGGCTTCGCGAGCGCGATCGCGGAGAAGGTCGCGCGCGGCATTCGCGAGCAGCTCGAGGCGCTCGGCGCGATCGACCAGACTCTCCGCGAGCCGGGTGAGCAAGCGCGGCGAGGGTGGCGCCTTCGCGACGACGCTGCTGATCGGCCCCGAGCCCTTCGCGGGGACGGGCCTCGGGACCGGGGCGAGGTGCTGGATCCGCGCGGCAGCGGCGGTGCGCTCCGCGGGGGTCGCGCGGGCCATCGCACGTGCCAGCGCGTCGGCGGCCGCGACGATGTCCTCTTCGGGGTCGACCAGCGTGGCCGGGACCGGGCAGCAGGGGCACTGCTGCGTCACCGCGAGGTTATAGGCGTGGCTGCACTGCGGGCAGTGGAGATAGCTCACTGAGTTAACGTGTAGACGAACGCATACTCGAGGCAACTTTTCGTCCGAGATCGGCGACGTGAGGTCGCACAGTTGCAGCTGGCGCCGGCCTTGCTCTTAGACCGGGCGTGCAGCGCTTGATCTGGGCCGCCGTCCTCGTCATCGGTTGCAGACCCTCGGAGGTCGCCTATCCGGCCCTGGCCACGGACTGCTCGCCGACCCGGATCGGCAAGGTCACGGTCCAGGGCGCGACGCTCGCGGACATCGCGCCGCTGGCGGTGCTGGAGGGGGCGTTCGACGACTCCGACCGCACCGATCGGATCGCCGAGGTCGCGACCGAGCTGTTCCACGTTCGCGGCTATCCGCGCGCGCGGATCGACATCTCGCGCCGCGTCGCGTGCGGGGTCGAGCTCCAGGTCGCGGTCGATCGCGGTCCGCGGTTCAAGATCACGCAACTCGGGTTCCAGACCGACGATGGGTTCCCGGAGGCCGAGCGGGTCGCCGCGATCGAGGACTCGCTCGGCACGGTCAACGCGATCGGCGGCGCGTACGTCCAGGATCGGATGGAGCGCGCTCTCGCGGCGCTCGCGCGGCGCTATCACGAGTCCGGTTGGATCGATGCTTCGATCGGCAAGCCGCTCGCGACGTACGACGAGAGCGATGGCTCGGTCGCGGTCGTCGTGCCGATCAACGCAGGGCCGCGCTATCGGATCGGCGAGGTCCATGCGCACGGCGCGGGCCGCGAGCTCCGCGCGGAAGTGATCGCGGCGATGGGCCTGCGCGGTGGCGATTGGTTCGACGCGGCGCGCGTGCGCAGCGGGATCGATCGCGCGCGCAAGCGGCTCGATCGCAGGATCGAGCTGCGGATCGAGGTCGCCGCGGATCGCCGCACGATCGATGTCGAAGCGCGGGTCGGAGGTGCGCGGTGAAGGCGCTCTGCATCGCGCTCGTCGCGTGCGGCGCACCGGCGAGCTACCTCGGCGCGGAGACGCCAGCCGCGTGTCACTCGAGCGATGCCGAGCACTGCGCGAGCGCACTCGCCGAGCGCGACCTCGTCGCCGGTGACCTCGACATCTACGACGACGCCGCGCTGCGCAGCTACGTCCAGGGCGTCGCGAATCGCCTCGCGCGCAACTCGCACCTCGCGCACGCGCCGCGGCTCGTGATCTCGAATCACGACAACACGTACGCGCCGTTCGGCAACGCGATCGTGATCGGTCGCGTGACGATCGAGAAGCTCGGCAGCGAGGCGGAGCTCGCCGGCATCGTCGCGCACGAGATGGCGCACATCGAGGGGCATCACGCTAGCGTGTCGCTGTTCGGCCCCGAGACCGACAAGCAGTGGCTCGCGAACCGGCGCGACGCCGAGGGCATCGCCGACGAGCGCGCGGTCGCGTTGCTCGAGCGCAGTGGTTATGCGCCGCGCGCGATGCCGCGGGCGTTGATGGCGGAGCTCGATTCCGACGACGACGAGCATCCGCCGCGCGCTGATCGGATCTCGCGCGTCGCGACGCTCGCCGGCGATCGCCTGGGCTTCGAGGGTCGCGAAGAGCTGTTGCGTCACCTCGACAAGATGGTCGTCGGTCGCGATACCCGGCTCGGCATTCGGGTCGGGCGCGCCTGGGTCGTCGCGAACCTCGGCATCGCGCTCGACCTCCCGGTCGATGACATCGCGCGGGTCGAGGGCGACGGGCTCGTGCTGCGCCACGATCGCGCCGAGCTCGATGCCTACGCGATCGGGGCACCGTGGGCGCGCGAGCTCGCGAGCCACCTCGAAGATGCGCAGACCGCCGACACCGCGCTCGGCCGGGTCACGATCGGCGTCGCGCCCGAGCGCGAAGAAGGCGCCGCGGACCCGCTGTCGCGGCTCGAGGCGGTCGTCCGCGCGACGCTGCCGCAGCCGGCGCCCGGAATGTCGGTCGTGATCGTCGAGCGCTGTTTGGGCAACGCGTGCGCGGGGCTCGTGATCGAGCTCGCGACCCACGGCGATACGTTCGCGAACAAGCGCTGGATCGCGGGGCTCCGTGCGGCAACACGGCGCGAGCTCGCGGCAGCGGAACCCGCGCGGATCGAGCTCGCGACCGCGACGCGCGAGGCGAAGTTCGCGACGCTCGCCGAGGCGTGCCCGAATCCGGCGGCCGCGCTCGAGCTCGACGATCCGGATCGCGTGATCCTGCCGGGCACGCCGTTCAAGTGTACGGACCGCTAGGCGCGCGCGGAAACACGACGCGGTGGATCTCGTCGCGCTCGGGGCACACGAGCAGCACGCCATCGGCGGCGAACGCGATGCAGTACTCGAGCAGCTGGCGGCGGGTTGCCGCGGTCGTGATCGAAGGCGCCGCGGCGCCGGTCTTGACCTCGGCGACCAGCATCTGGCCGTCGAGCTCGACGAGGTAGTCGGCGCGCAGCGGCGTCAGGCACGGCTCGCCATCGACAAGGGGCGCCCAGTCGACGCACGCCTGGCGCTCGACGATCGTGAAGCCTGCTGCGATCAACAGATCCGCGGCGCGATCCTCGCCGGCCCCTGCGCGAGCGGCACGGCGGCGCGCGCGAAACGAACCGCGCCACGCGCGGAGCTTCGCAGCGAGCCACAGCGCGAGAACCGCAGCGACGACAGCGACGCCAACGAGCGTGGTCACTCGAAGATCGTCGCCGATCACCCTGACAGCCACGCGAGCAGGCGCGCGCTGCGGTCCGCATCGAGGTCGATGCCGACCTGGGCGACCGCATCCTTCGGACCGTGCCAGTCCGAGCCGCCGGTGCACGTGAGGTCGAGCTCGGCGGCGAGCTCGATCCAGCGCGTCCGCTCGCGCGCGTCGTACGCCGCGTAGAACGCCTCGACGCCGGTCAACCCGTCGGCCTTGTGGCGGCGCAACAAGGCGACGCCGAGGTGATCGTAGAGGTGCGGATGCGCGAGCGACATCGCCGCATTCGCGTTGCGGCCGAGCTCGAGCGCTTCGGGCAGCGGCAGGGCGTGGTGCGGGATGTCGACCGGCCCACCGTCGAACAGGTGGCGCGAGAACGCCTCCTTCATCGAGGTGACGTGGCCGGCGGCGACCATCGCGCGCGCGAGGTCGGGGCGGCCGACCGAACGACCGCTCGCGTTCGCGATCATCGGCTCGACATCGATCTTGATCCCGCGCTGCTCGAGCCGCACGGCCATCACGCGCAACCGGTTGCGCCGCGCTTCGCGCACGCTCGCGAGCCGGGTCTCGAGCTCGCTCCAGCTCGCGCCGCCGCGATCGTAGGCGAGCACGTGGATCGTGCGGCGGGTCTTGGGCTCGTCGCACGAGATCTCGACCGCACGGAGCGAGCGCCCAGTCGCGAGCTTCGCGCCGGTGCACGTATCGTGATCGGTCAGTGCGAACACCTCGACGCCGCGTGCCTCCGCGCGCGCGATCACATCGGCCGGCGCATCGGTGCCGTCGGATTCGGTGGAGTGACAGTGCAGCTCGAAGCGCAAGACCGGAGTATGGTCCTTCCATGGCCGAGAGTCTCGTCGCGCTGCGCGATCGCCGCGAAGCCGTGATCGCCCGGTTATCCGAGGCCTATGCGGGCGACCTGTTCGACGTCGACGAGCTCGATCGCAGGCTCGACCTCGCACACGCGGCGCGCACGGTTGCCGACCTCGACACGCTGGTCGAGGATCTGGCGGCACCGACCACGGCGCTGACCGTCGCGAGCGTGGTCGCGATCGACGATCCGGGCCGCGCGGCGACCAAGAAGCAGCGCGTGATCATGAGCTCGGTCGAGCGCCGCGGGCGGTGGACGGCGCCGAAGCACACCGACCTCCGCGTGTTCTGGGGCAATGCGGAGCTCGACTTTCGCGAGGCGTCGCTCGCGCCCGGCGTCACCACGATCGACGTGCGGGTGACGATGGGCAACCTCGAGCTGATCTTGCCGCCCGAGCTCGCGATCGATGTCGACGTGTCGTCGGTGATGGGCTCGGTCGAGGAGCGCCATCGCTTGCCGGTCGAACCAGATCCGACCCGGCCGATGCTGCGGGTCACCGGGCGCGTTCTCATGGGCAACCTCGAGATCTCGACGCTGCTCCGAGGTGAGACGAAGGGCGATGGCCGGCGACGCGAGCGCAAGGAGCGACGCGACAAGCGCCGTGCGCTGCGCGGTGCCCGTCGGGACCAACGCGCGTTGCCGCCTGGCGACACTTAGGTCTGCTAAGCTTTTTACGTGCCCATACCGGGGGTTCAAGCTCAGGCGCGCCTGGGCCGTTACGAGCTCCTCGCGCGGCTCGCGACCGGTGGTATGGGCGAGATTTTTCTCGCGCGGCTCGAGGGCGCCGCTGGGTTCGAGAAGCTCTACGTCGTCAAGCGGATCCTCCCGCACCTCGCGGACGATGCGCGGTTCCGTCAGATGTTGATCTCCGAGGCGCAGATCGCCGCGAAGATGGCGCACGCGAACATCTGCCAGGTCTACGAGCTCGGCGAGACTGCGGGCCAGCTCTACATCGTGATGGAGTACCTCGAGGGCGTCACGATGCTGCCGCTGTTGCGGCGCTCGTCGAAGCAGCAGGCGCACCTCGAGTTCGGGTTCGTCGCGGCGGTCGCGACCCAGACCTGCGATGCGTTGCACTACGCGCACGAGCTAAAGGATCGCGACGGCGAGATGCTCGGCCTCGTCCATCGCGACGTCACGCCGTCGAACGTGTTCCTCACCGATTCGGGCGTCGCGAAGGTGCTCGATTTCGGCATCGCGAAGGCGCGCGGTGCTTCGACGAAGACCGAGGACGGCGCGGTCAAGGGCAAGTACGCGTACATGGCGCCGGAGCAGCTGCGCGGTGGCGCGATCGATCGCCGCGTCGATCTGTTCGCGCTCGGCGTCGTGATGTACGAGATGCTCGCGTTGCGCAGGTTGTTCCAGCGCAAGACCGACTACCTGACATTCCGCGCGGTGATGGAGCAGCCGATTCCGGATATCCGGCGCTATCGGCCCGACATCCCGGATGCGCTCGCGAGCGTGGTCGCGCGTGCGCTCGATCGCGATCCGGCGAATCGCTATGACTCGGCGCGCCTCCTCGGCAACGCGATCCTCGACGCGATCAGCGCCGCGGGCTTGCGGCCGTGGACGCAGGGCGACATCGGCGATTTCGTCAAGGCGAACTTCGCGGACGAGATCGGCAAGCGCAGCCAGCAAGTGAAGACGGCGGTCAGCCGCACGCAATCCGGTGCGAGCTCGCGCTCGACGATGCCGCTGATCGTTCACGAGGACGCGACGAACGACGCGGGCGAAGAAGACGACGAGTTCCCGAGCGTCGAGACCGATGTCGACTCGGCGCCGCGGTTCGTCGCGCCGAGCTCGGTTCCGGATCCGTTCGCATCGTCGACGCCACCGCCGTTCTCGGCCGAGACGACCAGCAGTGCGCCGGGCCTGAGGCCGATCCAGGGCCAGCCCGTCGCCACCGTGACGACAGCGCCGGTCGTCGTCGTCCACAAGCGCAGCCTCCTGTGGCCGATCCTCGCGGTCGCGATGATCGCGGTCGCCGGCGGTGCGCTGTTCCTGGTCTGGAAGCAGATGCAGAACCAGCAGCAGCAACCGGGGCCAGCGCCGATCATCGTGACGCAGGAGCCCGCGCCGCATGTCGAGCCGCCGCCGCCAGTCGAGCCCGCGGGTTCGGCAGGTAGCGCGGTCGAGCCGCCGCACGTCGCGAAGCGACCGCCGCCGAAGAAGTTCAAGACGGTCGAGCAGGGCATCGAATACGCGCTCAAGACCCAGCAGGGCCCGCTCAACCAGTGCCTCGCCGAGCACGGTCAGGGCGTGAAGGATCAAATGCTCGCGCAGTTCAGCATCGCGGCGAGCGGCAAGGCGACGAGCGTGCAGATCACGCCGGCATCGCTCAACGCCGCACCCGTCGGCGCGTGCATCCGCAACGTGATCATGGCGACCCCGTTCCCCTCATCCGACAAGGACACGTCGTTCACCGTGTCGCTCAAACCGAAGACAACCTGATGCGCACACTCCTGCTCGTGATGCTGTTGGCGGCGTGCCGCCCCGAAAAGATCGAGAACCCGCACCAGCACGTCGCGGCGCGCACGAACCCCGAGGTCCAGCAGGATGTCGGGGCGGCTGCTCCGACCGAAAGCACGGTGCAGGGGCGCGATGGCTCGAACGTCGACCTCACGCATGCGTGGGCCGACAATCGCGTCGTGCTCGTGTTCTACATGGGCCACTGGTGTCCCGAGTGTCAGCACCAGCTCGCAGCGCTCAACGATCGCCAGAAGGACTTCGCAGCGAAGCACACGACGGTGATCGCGGTGAGCACCGACTCGCCGCAGGATGCGGGCGCGCTGAAGGACAAGATGGGGTTGACGTTCGACGTCTACTCCGACGCCCAGCTCCAGACGATCGCGAAGTGGGGCGTCGCGGATTTCGACACCAACGTCGCGAAGCCGTCGACGTTCGTGATCCAGAAGGGCGGGGCGATCACGTTCAAGAAGATCGGTCAGAGCACGACCGATCGGCCGACCGTCGACGAGATCCTCGCGCAGCTAGAGTAGCTCGGCGACGACCGCGGGCCAGTCGGCGACAATTGCCGCGAGCCGGCCCTGCGCTTGATCCGGCTTGCCGCCACCGCGGCCGCCGAACTTCGCCGCGAGCTGCTTCCACAGCGCACCGCAGTCGAGCGTCGAGCCCGGCGCACGAAACAGCACGACGGTGGTGCCGGCCTCGTCGGGTGCGGCGAGCAAGGCATCGCGCCCCGCGGCGACGACCTTCGACGCGACCTCGCGGACCATCGCGCCGTCGCCGGGCAGTGCGGCGATCACGGCGCCGCTGCCGGTGAACCCGGCTGCGATCGATCCCGCGAGCCGCGAGCGCAGCGCCGCGAGCTCGGCGGTATGCGCTTCGCTATCGCGCACGACCTTGTCGATCGAAGCGGGGACATCACCTGGCGCGCACGAGAACCGAGTCGCGAGCCCGCGCAGCACTTGATCGCGGGTGAACAGCTCGGCGCGCGCGCGGCGGCCGGCGGCGAAGGTGACGCGGGTCATGCCCTTGTAGCGCTCGGTGTTCGTGATCCGGATCGAGCCTAGCTGTGACGTCCGCGCCGCGTGGGTACCGCCGCACGGCGAGAAGTCGAAGTCGCCGATCGCGACGACGCGAATGTCGGCGGTGACCTTCGGATCGCGGCGGAGCTTCAGCGATGCGAGCTCGCCGGCGTCGGGGAACCACGCGCGGATCGCGAGATCGTCGTCGACGATGTCGTTCGCGAGATCCTCGGCCGCGGCGAGCTCGGCATCGGGGATCCGATCGCGGGTGACGTCGATCGTCAACGCGGTCTCGCCGAGTCGTGCCGAGGCCGTCGGTGCCTGTGCGCGATCGAGCAGCGTGCCGGAGAGCAAGTGCTGCGCGGTGTGCTGCGCCATGTGCTGGCGGCGGCGCGCCCAGTCGAGCGCGCCGTGAACGCGCGTGCCGACCTCGAGCAGTTGATCGACGATGTGGACGATCGTGCCGTCGTCGGTCTCCTGGGTGTCGAGCACGGTCGCGGCGCCGAGCTTGCCGTGATCGCCGAGCTGACCGCCGGCTTCGGGGTAAAACGCCGTCGCATCGAGCACGATCGCGGGATGGTCCTTGTACGTGGTCACCGCGACGACCGTCCCGTCGAACTCTCGGAGGTACGCGTCGTCGTGGTACAGGCGCTTCGTCATGACCCGGGGATAATGCGCTGGATCGCTCCGCTCGGCACCCAGCCGACCGTGCCGTTCGCCACGCGGAGCTTCCTCCACGTGTCGCGGGTCTCGACGATCGTGACCTCGGTACCGCGCGGCAGCGGCGTGCCGAGCGCGGCGGGGGCACCGGCGCTGTCGGCGGCGCGGAGCACGACGGCGTCCATCACGACCGCATCGTCGGCGTGGCGATCCTCGAACACGACCGACAGCACCATCGCGAGCCACACGATCGCGGGCAGGATCGCGAGGAGGCCGAGGCCGCGGCGGCGCTTGCCGGACCACGGGACGACGAGCAGCACCGCGATCGCGAACGCGAATGCACCGACGAGCAGGCGGCGGCCGCGCGACCAGTCGCGGAAGAAGAACAGCGTGTCGGCCGCGCCACCACCGGTGGGCCGCAGCGTCGGGCTCTCGCGGTTGCGCAGCCAACCGAGGTTCTGTTTCGCGCGCGCGTTGCCGGGGTCGAGCACGAGCGCGCGGCGATACGCGAGCGTCGCGGATCCGACATCGCCGGCGCCGAGCGCAGCATTGCCCCAGTCCGCGAGGAGCTCCGGGCGATCGGGTGTGAGCTGCGCGGCTTCGCCGAGCGCGACCGCGGCGCGGGTGAACGCGGCCTTGCGTGCGGACGCATCGGTCACGCCCAGCGCTTGTTGATACGCGTCGCGCCCGGTCTCGAGCGGGCCGGCAGATGCGCGGGTCGCAGACGCGGCGAGGATCAGGACGACGAGCACGGACGCCTTGGGCACGCTCGGCTTCGCGCGGCGCGCTTCGCGGACCCAGCGATCGGCGAGACCGCGCGCTTGCTGGCGGAGGTCTGCAGACAGCGGCTCGTCCTTCGCGGTGCGCGAGAAGCTTTCGGTCTCGAGCCGCGCGAGCAGGGCACTATCGTCGACGTCGCGCTCGAGCGCGCGCGCGAGGCCGCGCAACGCGGAGGTCAGGGCGCCTGCCGTGTCGCGCGCGGGTTCCTTGTCGGCGCGCGCGAGCTCGGCATCGACCTTCTTGCGCGCGGCCTTCACCTCGGCCGCGTCTTCGCGCTGATCGCGCGTGCGGTGCTGCCAGCTGCGCAGCGCGAACACGCCGATCGGCACCGCATAGAGTAGCGCGAGCAGGATGCCGAGGATCGCGCCGCTCAGCGGCTGCTTGTCGGTGTCGCTCGCCGCGCTGAGCGCGAGCTCGGCTCCGACGAGTGCGGTGTCATCATCGACGACGACGCCCGGTTTTTGCGAACCCGGCTTCGGCGCGACCGCGACGACGTCGCTCGTGCCGATCACCGCGCCGCCTTTGACCGACAGCGCGATCGGATCGCTGTGAATCGTCTGATACGCGTTCTTCGCCGGATCGAAGTACGAGAACGCGAGCGCGGGAATCTCGGTCGCGGCGCCGGTGACCGTCGCGGTGACCTTGAACGTCTTGGTCTTGCCATCCTCGGAGAGCTCGCCGGTCGGCGCTTCCGCGGGCACGGTGAACTTGTCCTTCGGCAGGCGGTCCGGCGTGTCGAGCTTGCCGAGCGCGAGCGTGTCGAGGCGCTGGTCGCTCTTCACGGTCACCGTGAGCTCGACCGGCTCGCCCTGCTGGACGACCGAGCGCCCGGCCTCGACCTTCATCGAGTACTGCGTGCCGACCGCGCCCGCGAAGCTCGCCGGCCGATCGGTCTCGGGGAGCGGCTTGACCTCGAGCGTCTTCGCGACGTCGCTCGTGCGCATCTCTTTCGTGTCGTAACGACCGAAGATATCGGGCTGGCCGTAGGGCAGGGCGGCGGCGACGGTCGCGGGCGGAACCTCGACCTTGCCGGTCACGCGCGGCACGACGAACATGTGGATCGTCACACGCGTCCACTTCTGGCCATTCACGTCGACGGTATCGGCGTCGTACGGGAACTCGAGCTTCTTGCCGTTGATGTCGAACGGGATAGCGCGGTTCGGATCCGGCACCGGCGGCTGGGTCACGGTGAACGCGTCGAGGCTCGCGATCGGCAGCGTGAAGTCCTGGCCCTGCGGCTTCGCGCGGAGCAGCCAGACGAGCTTCGTATCGAGTGTCTCGCCGACGAACACCGGGCGGTTCGGTAGCTGGAGCTCGAGCTTCATCGCGTCGGTCGTCGGCACCGCGTCGACGTCGACGTTCGCGGCGTCGGCGGTGACGCTGGTCTTGCCCTGGCTGACGGTGATCGAAGGAATTCTCAGCGTGCCCGGGCTCGCGGCTTCGACCCGGTAGTGCAACGCCCACGTCACGCCGACGTCGCCCATCTGGCGGCCGTTGACGACGATCGACATCGACGACTGGTGCGCTTCGGCGCCGAGCGGCGTGACCTTCGCGCCGGGAATCTCGAGCTTCGGCTGCGCGACCGCCGGCGTCTCTTCGAGGCCGCTGACCGCGAGGATCAGCTCGAACGGCATGCCGGCGTGCGGCGCGCGATCGCCGAGCTGCCAGCGCGCCTGACCGCGCGGACCCGCGCCCGCGGTGGCGACGAGCGCGACGATCATGAACGAGACGAGGGCCTTCACTACCAATCCTTGTCCACGGGGTCGTTGCCGCCTTCGCGCTGTTGCTTATCACGTTGCCGCTTCGCGTCCTCGTCGCGCGCGCGCTGACCGGCGCCGCCTTGCTGCTGCTGCTGCTGGTCTTTCTTCTGCTGGTCCTGCTTCTGCTGATCTTGCTTCTGCTGATCCTGCTTCTGATCCTGGTCGTTCTTCTTCGGCGGCGGTTGCAGCAGCTTCAGGGCGTTCTCGAGGTGCTCGACGGCCTTCGCTTCGCTCTTCACCGTGGCGTCGAGGCTGACCGACTGCTTCGCCGTCGCGGCCTTGTCGAGCCCGGACTTCGCGTCGGTCATGTCGCCGCCGGCCTGGCGAACCTCGTCGGCGGCCTGCGACATCCGCTTCGCTTGCTCTTGCTGTTCGCCCTGGCCCTTCGCGCCGGCATCGGCCTGCTTCGCGAGCGCGTCGGTGATCGCCTTCGCCATCTCGAGGTGGCCGGTCTCCTTCGTCGCGAGCCCGGGCAACTTCGGCGCACGCGTGAAGTCGTCCTCGGTGTTCGCTTGCGACGTCTGATCCTTGGTCTCGTTTTGCTCGCGCAACAGCTCCTGGAGGTGCTCGATCACCGAGAAGAACAGCTTGCGCAGCTCGTCGAGCTTCGCCTCGCCGGCCTTCGCGGGCGTCAGCGCGTCCTTGTTCGCCTTCACGGCGGCCTGGAGCGCGACGAGCGTCTTCTCGGCATCGCCGCGCAGCGACTCCGCGCCGTTCAGCATCTGCTGCTGTTGCTGGACCTGCTGCTTCGCTGCTTCGATCTGTTTCGGATCGGGCGCCTGCGCCGGCTTGCCGTTCTGCGCGGGCTGCGCTGGCTCTTTCGCTTTCGCGTCGATCTCCTCGAGCTTGGCGGTGAGCTTCTGCTGCTGGTCGGCGATCAGATCCTTGATCCGGCCCATCCGCGCCACGTTCGACGCGAGTGCTTCGGTCGCATCCTGTGCGCGCTCCGCGGCCGGCAGCTTCGCCGCCTCCGGGGAGAACAGCTGGACGAGCTGTTGCTGCGTCGCGTACGCGAGGTCGACGGTCTGCTTGAGATCCGCGAAGTACTCGATCGCCTTCGCGAGCGCCGTGAGGGCATCGCGCTCGTGCTTCGTCGCCTCGTCGAGCTTCTGCGCGACCAGCGCGTCGTGCGCCTGCGTCATGGCGGTGCTCGCCTCGGTCACGAACGGCAGCGCGAGGCGCAGCTGCTCGATCATCTTCGCCTGCTCGGCGGTCAGCTTCGGCGGCTCCGCGGCCGAGCCGGTGCCTTGCGGCTTGTCGACGCTGTCGACCGTCGCCGCCAGCCTTTGCCGAACCTCTTCGACCCGATCGTGCAACCCGGTCTGGCGATCGCCCAGCGCCGGTGGCTCCAACCACGCCGGAATCAATGGCCGCTCCGTCGAGCCCGAGCCCGAGCCCGCTCCGGATCCGATCTGGATCTCGTTGTTGCGAACCTGAGCGACCGCGTGCGTCTCCTGCGCGAGCTGCACCTCGTCTCCCGCGACCGCGCGCAACACCTGGATCGGATCCAGGAGCTGTTCCCTCGCGCGCTTCAACGTATCGAGCGCGGCTTCCGCCTTGCCCACCGCTTCCTCGGCCGCGAGATCCTGCAGCTTGCGCCGGGCCTCCGCGATCTTGGTCCGGCTATCGAGCATGTAGATGTCGAGGTTCTTCAGCTGGACGACCCGCGCCGCCTCTTGCTGGTCGCGCTTGTCCGCCGGCTTCTTGCCGATCGAATCGATCTCGTCCGATGCGAGGTCACTGATCACGCCGGCCTCGGCGACGATCCCGCGCTCCTCGTCGGCGAGCTTCGTCAACGGTGCCTGCTGGGCGAGCGGATCCGTGCCGCCCGCTTGCTTGATCGCGATCCACGCACCGCGCGCTTCATCGAGCACGCCGCGCTGCTCCTTGATCACGGCATCGAGCCGCGCCTCGAGCTTGCCCTGGCCACGCGCGAGCTCATCGGTCAGCGCCTGCGTGCGCGCGCGAGCGATCGCGAGGTTCGCCTGGGTATCGGCGTCGCTCTTGTTCTGGCGCGCCGCATCGCTGAACCAGTTCAGCGCCTGTTGCTCGAGCTCGAGCGCCTTGTCGAGGTCGGCATCCTTGCCGGTCTTCATCTGATCGGCGTGCGCGGCGTACGCTATGCCGAGGTCGTACGCGGCGCGAAGCCGCAGCTCGGGATCGACGCCCGCGCTCGATCGCGCCTCGAGGAGCGTCTTCTCGGCATCCTCGAACTTGCCAGCCGCGAGCTGATCGACACCGGCGTTGAACTTCTCGCGCGCGTCGCGATGCTCGCCCTTGTCGCAGGCGACGATCAGCACGAGCAGCAATAACTTCCTCACGCGGACCTCCGCGAATCGCCGGCGCCGGCGCCGACCCACAGCGCGGCGAGCAGGCACAGCAGCGAGCCCAGGATCATGTAGGGGAACCGCTCCGCCTTGACCTCGCGCGTCGCCGACGCCGCGGCCTCGCGCACGATCGGCCGCACGTGGCTCTCGATGATCGCGTCGAGGTCGATCGCGGCAGTGCCGGCCGGGATGTACGCGCCTTCGGTGACGAGCGCGATCTTGCGCAGCGTCGCACCGTCGAGCTTCGAGATCACCGGCTTGCCGTCGTGCATCAGCACGGTCTTCGCGCCGGTCTTCGGATCGGTCAGCGTGATCTGGCTACCGGTCTCGCTGCCGAGGCCGACCGCGACGATCTTCACGCCCGCATCGCGCGCCGCCTTCACCGCATCCTCGGAGTACGGATCCTGATCGTCGCCGTCGGTGATCAGCACGATCAACCGCGCGCCTTGGCCCGGCGGGAAGCCGCGCAACGCCGCTTTGATCGCCTCGCCGACCTTCGTTCCGCCGCGGCCTGCACTGCGGGTGTCGACGCTGTTCAGCACGGTGTTGAAGAACGAGTGATCCGGCGTGAGCGGACACACCGGCGCCGCGCGCCCCGCGAACACGACGAGGCCGACGCGCTGGCCCTCGAGCCGCGACACGAGCTGGGCGATCTCGTTCTTCGCACGCGCGAGCCGGTTCGGCGTCGCGTCCTCGGCGAGCATCGAGCGCGACACGTCGAGCACGAACATCACGTCGGCCGACGGTGCACCGGTCGTGATCCGCTCGGTCTCGCCGCGCGCGAGCGGCCGCATCAGCGCGGCGACGCCGAACGCGAGGCAGCCGAATACCAGAAACAGCCGCAGCAGCGTGCGTTCGGTCGACGACTTCGCGGTCAACCGACGCTGCATGATCGGCGACAGGAACCCGGACAGCGCCTCGCGCGAGCGCAGCTCGAGGAACGCGAGCCCGCCGACGATCGCGAACGCCGCCCACAACAGGTGGATCAGCTCTTTATGGCGCCACTCGATCTCGATCACGGCAGCCTCCGCAGCAGCGTGCCGCGCAACACGTTCGCCAGCACGACGAGGCCGAGCGCGATCGCGACGAACCACGGATAGAACTGGCGGTATTCGGTGAACCGATCCTCCTCGAGCTTCGTCCGCTCGAGCTGATCGATCTGCTTGTAGATCTGCGCGAGGCCTTTGCCGTCCTCGGCGCGGAAGTACTGGCCGTGGGTCTTGTCTGCGATCTTGTGCAGCAGCGCGTCGTCGAATTGGATGTTGACGCGCCGGAGCACGCCGCCGATGCAGATCGGTGCGCGGTCCTTCGTTCCCGCGCCGATCGTGTAGACCTTGACGCCCGCCTTCGCGGCGTCGTCGATCGCGGTGTCCTCGTCGATGTCGTGGACGTTCGAGTCGCCGTCGGTGAGCAGCACGACGATCTTGCTGCGGGTCGGAAAGTCCATCGCGCGCTGGACCGCGAGCTCGAGACCCGCGCCGATCGCGGTGCCGTCTTCATCCTCCGGCGCGAAGTCGAGCTGGCGCGCGGCGGTGATGAGGTTCGCGTGATCGAGCGTGAGCGGGCTGCGGGTATCGGCATAGCGAGCGAAGGCGACCAGTCCGATCGCATCGTCGGGGCGGCCGTCGAGGCCATCGCCGCCTTCGACGAAGTGCTCGAACACGCGCTTGACCGCACCGAGCCGGGTCGGGTCGCTCGCCGCGTCGTAGTTGCACGTCGCGGGGTGCTTGCTGTCCGCGAGATCCTGGGCGCGCATCGAGCCCGAGATATCGACGGCCATCACGATGCCGATGCCCTCGTCGTGGACGCGCGAGCTCTGATCGCCCTGGCGCGGACCGGAGAGCGCGATCGCGAACGCGACGACCGCGAGCGCGACGAGCGCATCGGGCAGCCACGCGAGCTGGGTGCGCCACGTCGTGCCGCCAGCGGGCAACGCGCGCAGCGACGAGTACACGACGCGACCGGCGCTGCGCGTCGACCACCAGAACGCGGGCAGGGCGAGTAGCGCGACGAGCAGGAACCACGGGTGCGGAATCTCCGCGTGGAGGAACGTCATCGCGATCACGCAGCGACCTCCTCGCGAGCGCGGGTGTCCTCGACGAACGCGCGCGCCGCCTTCAGCGAGGCGAGCGACTCGTCGCTATCGGGGCGATAGCCGGCGAACTTGACGCGGTCGCAGCGCTCGAGGAATGCGGAGAGCAGCGCGCGATGATCGGTCGATAGGCCCTCGTTGCGCGACGCGACCTGCAAGAACTCCTCGGTCGTGAGCTCCGGCGCGCGGATCTCGTAGCGGCGCTCGAGATAGCTGCGCACGATCGCGGACAGCTCGACGAACCACGCGTCGACGGTCTCGGCCTCCGGCGCACCGCCGGCTTCCATCGCCTCGAGCTTCGCGACCGCTTCCTCGTACGCCGAGCGCCGCGCTGCGACCTTCGCGCGCGCACGCGTCGCGCGATACAGCAGCACGCCGCCGGCGCCGAGCACCATGACGATGCTCGCGATCAACACGATCCACATCCACGGCGTGCCGCCGACGTCCGGATCGAGCTTGCCGACCGCACCCTTCAACGGCGCGCCGATCGCCTCGGTCTTGACCGGTGCGATGTCGAGCGGAATCTCCTCGGTCAGGATCTCCTGCGTCTTGCCCGCGGCGCTGCCGGCGTGATCCGCGCGCGCATCGACCATCTCGAGGCGGAGCGGTGGGATCCGCTGCTTGCCGCTCGCGGGCGCATCGAGCGTGTAGAGCTGCTGGAGGTGCTGGCTGCCGTCGGCGTTGCGCTTCGCATCGCGCGAGAACTCGGCGACGTGGAAGCGGCCGAGCCGCGCATCGCCGGCTTCTTGGAACGGTGCATCGACGGTGGCGCCCGCGGCGGCATCGATATCGAGCCGCACGTAGATCGGATCGCCGAGGTTCGGCTTCGCCGGCCACACGCGCTCGACGACCTTGACCGGACCGCTCTCGACCGGCTTCGAGATCGCATCCTTCGGCGGCTCGATCGGCGCGGCTTGGTCGGCAGCGTGGTGACCGCACGCGACGAGGAGCAGGATCAACAACCTCTTCATCGCCGATGCCTCCGCTCGCGTTCGCGGAAGTACTTCAACAGCGGATCGACCATCGAGCCCGATGCATCGAGCACGACGAGGTCCATCCCGGTCGCGCGCAGCTGGTTCTGGAGCTCCGAGCGGCGCTTCTCGGCACGCGCGCCGAGCTCGGTGCGAAACGCGGCCGATCGGGTATCGACCAACCGCGTCCGTCCCGACTCGGCATCCTCGAGCGTGACCAAGCCGGCCGGCGGCATCTCGGCCTCGCGCGGATCCGTGATCAGCGCAGCGACGACGTCGTGCTTGCGATTCGCGTGACGCAGGACCTGCATGTAGCCCTCGTCGAGAAAATCCGAGATCAAGAAGATCACCGCGCGCCGCGGCAACACCTGGCGACAGAACTCGAGCGCCGATGCGATGCTCGTGCCCCTTCGCTCCGGCGACTCCGCGCGCGTGTCCTGGAACTTCTTCCACCACCGCCGCATGAACTGCGGCAGCTCGAACAGGCCCGGCCGCGGCGCGGGTCCATCGAGCGAGCCGGTGCCGCGCGCGAGCACCTCTCGGACGATCCGCAGCGCGTGCTTGCCGCCCTTGCGCGGCGGGATGTAGAGGTCCGCGCCGCGATGGAACGCGAGCAAGCCGACCTTGTCGCCGTTCTCGACCGCCGACAGCGCGAGCAGCGCCGACAATTCGACCGCCGCTTCGAGCTTGCTGCGCCGGCCCGAGCCGAACTCCTGCGACGCCGAGACGTCGACGAGCAGCATCACGGTGAGCTCGCGCTCCTCGACGAACCGCTTGATGTGCGGCTCGCCGGTGCGCGCGGTGACGTTCCAGTCGATCGCGCGGATGTCGTCGCCGGGCACGTACGGGCGGACCTCGTCGAACTCCATGCCGCGTCCCTTGAACACGGAGAGATACGCTCCAGCCATCACGTCGGAGACTTGCCGACCCGTGACGAACTGGATGCGCTTGACGGCCTGCGCGATCTCGGCGGGAAGCATGACGACTACGGGACGGGGATGTTCTCGAGGATCTGCGCGATCACGTGATCGGTGGTCTTGCCCTGCGCCTCGGCCTCGTAGCTGACGAGTAGGCGGTGGCGGAGCACGTCGTGCGCGATCGTCTTCACGTCGTGCGGCGAGAGATAGTCGCGGCCCGACAGCAGCGCCTGCGCCTTGCCGACCTTGATCAGCGAGATCGAAGCGCGCGGCGAAGCGCCGTTGTCGATCAGCGGTGCGAGTTGCGCGAAGCCAGCAGCCTTCGGATCGCGCGTCGCGGCGACGATGTCGACCGCATAACGCTTGACCTTGTCGTCGACGAAGATGTGGCGCGCGATATCGCGAGCCGCGAGGATCTCGTCGCACGTCATGACCTTGCCCGCGGTCGGCTCGGCCGACGAGCCGGCCATCCGATCGAGGATCTTGATCTCGTCGTCCTTGGTCGGATAGCCGACCTTGACCTTCAGCATGAAGCGATCGAGCTGCGCTTCGGGCAACGGATACGTGCCCTCTTGCTCGATCGGGTTCTGGGTCGCGAGCACGAGGAACGGCTCCGCGAGCGACAGCGTCTGATCGCCGAGCGTGACCTGGCGCTCCTGCATCGCCTCGAGCAGCGCCGACTGGACCTTCGCGGGAGCGCGGTTGATCTCGTCCGCGAGGATGAAGTTGCCGAACACCGGCCCCTTCTTGATCGTGTACGTGCCCTCGCGCGGGTTGTAGATCTGCGTGCCGATCACGTCGCCCGGCAACATGTCGGGCGTGAACTGGATCCGCGAAAACGTGCCATCGAGCGCGCTCGCGAGCGTCCGGATGACCAGCGTCTTGGCAAGACCCGGCACGCCCTCGAGCAGCACGTGGCCGCCGGCGAGGAGGCCGAGGAGTAGCCGGTGCAGCATCTCGTCCTGGCCGACCAGGACCTTGCCGACTTCGGCTTTGAGAGCGGTGAAGCGACCTTGGAGCTTTGAGACGTCTTCGGGGAGGCTCGACATGACGTTACGGGGGTGGAGAAAAGCGCCCTATGCGCGGTCTGTCAACCGAACGCGTTCGCGATGCATTCCGCGCTTGACGGATCGCGTCGCGATTTCTTAGAGTGTCGTGGAAGGTGAATTCGTGAGTCTTACCAACCCGGTCCAGTACGCCCCGATTGCGTCGAAGCGCTGCTTCGTCGCAGGCGGCGTTGCCCGCGGTGGTGAGACCTGACGCGCTGATCAGGATTTCCCTTCCCGCCGCGGGCTCCACGGTTTTCACCCTGGAGCCCTTCTCGTTTTCGGCAAACGACGAAGGCCTCCGATCTCGGAGTCGTCATGTTGCTACCTAGTCCTTCGTTGTCTCTCACTTGGGTCGATCGCCCTGGCCGAGCGCTGCTCCGCCTCGCGTGGCCCATCACCATCTCGATGGTCTCGTTCTCGACGATGACCCTCGCTTCCACTGCCTTCGTCGCGCACCTCGGTGCGGACGAGCTCGCCGGCGTCGGTCTCGCCGGCGTCATCGGTTTCGCTCTCGTCTGCTTCGCGATCGGCCTGTTGCGCGGTGCGAAGACGCTCGTCTCGCAAGCGATCGGCGCGAATCGCAAGGATCGGATCCCGTCGCTGCTCGGCGCCGCGGTCACGCTCGCGCTCTGCTTCGGCGTCCTCTCGGTGATCGGCGGCCAGCTCGTCGCGCCGCTGCTCGTCCATCTCACCGGCTCGCCGCGCGCGGGCGAGTTCGCGGCGCAGTACCTCGCGATCCGTTCGCTCGGCACACCGCTCGCGATCATGTACGCGGCGCTCCGCGAAGCGCGCTACGGCGAAGGCGACTCCAAGTCGCCGATGCGGGCGTCGCTCGTCGGTAACGCGGTCAACATCGGTCTCGATGCGACGCTGATCCTCGGCCTCGGCTGGGGCGTGCGCGGCGCTGCGATCGCCGCGATCTGCGGCAACGCGACCGAACTGTCGCTGCTCGCGATCCCGATGCGCGCGCAGCTCCGCGCGATGAAGGTCACGCGCAACGCGCTGCGCGACACGTGGAATCAAGGCGTGCCGAACGGCCTCCAGTTCGTGATGGAGGTCGGCGCGTTCTTGATCCTGTCGCTGCTCGTCGCGCGGATGCCGGCGGTCGATGCAGCTGCGCACCAGATGGTGCTCCAGCTGATCAACGTGTCGTTCTTGCCAGCGCACGCGCTCGCCGAAGCCGCGGCCGTGCTCGTGGGGCAGGCGGTCGGTGCCGGCCAGAACGAGCTCGTGCCGAAGGTCGCGCGTCGCGCACTGGCGCTCGGCGCCGGTTACAGCGGGTTCTGCTGCCTGCTGTACGCGGTGCTCGGCAGCTCGTTCGCGTACGCGCTCGCGGGGAGCGACGCCGCACTAGGCGCGCGCGCGACGACGCTCGTCCACGTCAGCTTGATCTTCCTCGTCGCGGATGCCGCGAACGTGATCGCCCGCGGCGTGCTGCGCGGTGCGAGCGACGTTCGCTACGCCGCGATCGTCGGGATCATCACGTCGTGGTTCACCACGCCCCCGCTCGCGTACCTGTTCGGCGTGGTGATGGGCTACGGCGTGGTCGGCGGTTGGGTCGGCCTCGCGTTCGAGATCATCGTCGGCGCGAGTCTGTTCTGGGCCCGGGTCTGGCGCGGGGGTTGGCAGCCCGCGGCGGCGGCGGCTCGGCGCAACATGGCGGGCACCGCGGTGTAGCCAACGTGAGCTAACCCACGTTCTCGGCGCCTCACGGGTTGTTCGTTGCTGTTATCGAGACCCGGGAGGATAGTGCCCTCGTGACCCGGATCGGCATCCTCGCTCTCTCGCTGGCGGGCTGTGCCATGGCCGGAAACGCCGATCAAAAGATCATCACGAACACCGACTCCGGCGTGAAGGTCTACGAGGACGCGCCAGGCCCGCGGCCCGACGGCAACGGCTCGGGCTCGGGTTCGGGTTCGGGCTCGGGCTCTGGGTCCGGGTCGGGCAGCGGCTCGTGCACGGTCCAGCAGGTCGAGCTGCTCCAGAACCCGGCGTTCGACGTTCAGCCGGAAGGCACGGGTTGGGTCGAGCATCCGAGCCAGGCCGGCGACCTCCTGATCACGACGCAGGACGGGATCACCGAGCAATCTCCGACGGAGAAGGCGTGGCTCGGCGGCATCGTCAGCACGTCCGATGTCCTCTATCAGGACGTCGCGGTACCGGCCTCGACGACCGCTTTGGTCCTCACCGGCTACTACGAGGTGAGGAGCTCGGAGGGCACGGCCAACGTCTACGACCGCGGCACCCTCGGCGTGAATACGACCGGCGAAACGGTGATCGAGTCGGTACTCGCCCTCGACAACAAGCACCCCACGACGGCCTGGACCGCGATCAACCACACGTTCGCGACCGTCCCGGCCGGGCAGACCGTGCGCCTCGAGATGACCGCGACGAACGACTCCATCAACACCACGTCGTTCTATTTCGACACCTTGTCCCTCAAGGCGACGGTGTGTCAGTAGGGCAAGAGAATCTCGTTGAAACGGATTCGCCGACCGACGATATTGCGCCCGTGCGTTACGTGCTGTTCGCTGTCGTACTGGTTGGCTGCGCCAAAGGTGGGGTCGGCCTCGGACCCGGCGATGGCAATAATCAGATCGTGATCGATGGCAAGGAGTACTTCGACGGTCCGGACCTCCAGCGTCCCGACGCGAAGATCTTCCAGGACGCGCACGTGTACAACGACGCGCACGAGTTCCACGACGCGAAGGTCTACATGGACGCGCACGTGTACATGGACGCGCACGTGTTCACCGACGCGAAGGTCTACATGGACGCGTGCGTCCCGGTGCAGACCGACTTGCTCGTCAACGGCGGCTTCGAATCTGGGTCGACGACCGGCTGGCATGAAGTCGCTCCCGAGGGCGAGCTGATCGTGCAGCCCGGCGCCGGTCTCACGCAGGCGGGAACGTGGGGCGATTGGCAGGGCAGCTACGACCATGTCCAATCGGACGAAGTATTTCAGGACGTCGCGGTTCCGGCCGGAACCACATCGCTCGTGCTGACCGGCTACTACCTCGTCGGTACGCAGGAGACCTCGACGACCACCGCGTACGACACAGGATCGGTCGCGTTGGTCCGCCCCGCGGGCGAGGCCGTGCTCGAGTCGGCGCTCACGCTCAGCAACCTGAACGCGGGCCCGACGGCATTCACCCAATTCACGCACTCTTTCGCCGTCGCCGGCATCACCGGTACCACCGTGCGGCTCAAGATGGCGTCGACGAGCGACTCGAGCAACCTGACGAACTTCTTCTTCGATTCGTTCTCGCTCGTGGCGACCCACTGCCCGTAACGGGTTTGCCGGGATTCGCCGCACGGCGGCGCGCTACGCTTTCTGTGTGCGTTGGCTCGTGCTCGTCATGTTCGCTGCGTGCGTGCAGGAGCAAGAGTCGAAGTGGACATCGACCGCGAGCTGCACGGTGCGGTCGGACACCGGCACCGAGTGCTTCGAATACGACCTGACGATGCCGGCGGAGCGCGATCAGCTGCGCGCGTCGTGCTCGGCGCCGGGCGCGACGTTCGCGGACTCGGACTCGTGCGAGACCGACGGCAGGATCGGCGGCTGCGTCCTCGACAAGGGCCTGTTGCACGGCACGTTCATTTACAGCGGCTACAAGGACGTGCCCGGGTTCATGCAGGGCTGTACCGCGAACGACGGCACGTGGAATCCTTAGGAGCGGATCCGCTTCCAGCCGGCGCGGAGGAGTCCGACGCCGAGCGCGAGCGTCGCGACGTTGATCAGGATCTCGGTGACGACCGCAGCGCCACCCGTCGCGTAGACGTCGTTCTGGAGGTCGAACAGGATGTCCATGCCGGACAGGTAGAGGCTCGCGCTCCCCGCGGCGATCAACCAGAACGTGCCCGATGGGCGATCGAGCGTCAGCGCGGCAGCGGCGAAGCCAAGCGCGAGCCAGGCGTCGGATGCCGGGAACGCGTTCTCGAACGTGTAGTACTCCGACGTGTGTAGGCTCGCGAGCCAGTCGCGATCGCCGGCGTACCAGATCACCCAGTACGCGATCGTGATCGCGCACGCGAGCCACAGGACGATCCTCATGGCACCGCGAGCGGCCACTTCGCGCTCACCAGGTCGTGGGCGATCGCCTTGAAGCCGGCGCGGAGGCGAGCGGCGCTCGGCCGGCGCGTCGGTTCGCGCGAGAGCGTCGCGCGCAACAGCTCGGCGAGCGGCGCGAGCTTGCGATCGCGCGCCATCTTCGCGAGGCGATCGGCGGCGGGTTGTTTCGTGAAGTGCTGGTCGAGCACTTCCTTGACCGAGTCGCCGCCGAACAGCACCGAGCCGGTCAGCACTTCGTACGCGACGCAGCCACTCGCGTAGACGTCCGCGTGCGATGGATCGAACTTCTCGCCACCTTCGGTCCACACCTCGGCGGCACCGTAGTGGACCGAGCCGCAGCCCGCGCGGATCCGACGGCCGGCGAGGCCGAAGTCGACGAGCACGGCGTTGCCGGTCGTCTCGCGGAGCACGACGTTCGGCGGCTTGACGTCGAGGTGCGCGATCTGGACGGCGTGCATCGCCTCGAGCCCGGCGAGCAGGTCGTCGATGATCGCGAACGCGCGGGGCAGCGTGAGGTCGCCGGCTTCGAGCGTGCGCTCGAGGTTCGGGCCGCGCACGAACTCCATCACGAGCACGGGCTTCGGCTGTGCGCTCGCATCGAACGTCACGAACCGCGCGAGGTTCGCGTGCGCGGGGAGGGCGAGCAGTGCGCCGGCTTCTTCGCGGAACAAGCGCTCGAACTCGTGCTCGGAGAGATTGCGGGCGGCCTCGGCGGAGTAATCCGGGACCTTCAGCGCGACGAGCTCGCGATCGGTGCGGCCGCGCTGCTCGGAGCGCACCGCGAGCAGGACCGAGCCACCGGCGCCGCGGCCGATCGGGCGCACGACGTAGAACCCGCCGAGCAGGCGCGACAGCGGCACCCAACCGGGGAGCAACACTTCGAGCGGTGCGGTCGTCGTCGCTTCGGATTCGGCGTGCGGGCGCGCGGCGAGCCAGACGAGGACGCGCTCGACGGCGGCGGCGATCGCGGGTGGCAAGGCAGCGCGCGCTTGCTCGACCGCGGCGGCGACGGGCTCGTCGATGTGCGGGACATCCTGCTTCGCGTGGCTCTCGAGCCCGAGCTCGATCGCGCGCACGGCGGTCTCGACCGCGTCGCCGGTGTTCTCCGCGGGCAAGCCGAGGCGCTGGCGTGCACCGTAGACCCGGCGGGCGAGCGTGCCGAGCTCGGTCGCGATCGCATCGAGCGTACCCGCGGGGATCGCGGCGAGGCTCGGCACCGTGACGAGGCGCGCGAGCTGACTGCCGAGCCGTGCGAGTGCGAGCCGCACGGATTCGACGCGCGGCGATTGCTCCGGTGGCAGCGAGTCCGCGAGCTCGGCGAGCCTCTCGATCGCGGCGCGGATCGCGTCGGTGTCGTCCGGATCTGCGGCGGCCCAGGTCGCTTCTTGCAACCGAGCGTACGCGGCGAAGGCCGCTTCGATCTCGGGCACCATCGAGGCCTCGCGCACGATCGCGAAATCCTCGTCGGGAAATACGGTCGTCCACGACAACAGGAAATCGGTGAGCTCCGCGTGGCCGTCGCGCACGAGCGCATCGCCGGCGCGCGTGAGCGCCGCCCACACCGCGCGGCGCAGCGACGACTGATCGGTTTCGGCGCGCGCCATCAGCTGGCGGACCGCCGCGAGCCGCGGGCCGAGATCGTTGTCTCCGGCAGCGCGCACGCCGTCGAGCAAGCGGACGAGCGCGCGCAGTCGCGCGATCCGCAACCCGCCGTGCTGGACGCCGCCGCTCTCGGGCTTCGCCTCTCGGGCGAGCAACGCCGCCTCGATCGTCGCGAGCGCGTGCGCGAACTGCGCGCGCACCGGATCTTGATCCGCCGCGATCGCGAGCACGGCGGGCAGCGTGTTGTCGGCGAGCAGCTCGCGATCGAGCTCGCGCAACAGCCGCATCGAGTGGCGGCGATCGAGCGCGTCGTCGTCGGTCGCCTGCGCGAGCCAGTCGGCGGCTTCGGTGATCTCGGCGACCGCCATCCGCGCCTCGCGCAGCGCGGTGACGCTATCGCCGGCATCGAGCGCCTTGCGCGCGGCGACGATCGGGATGCCGATGCCATCGACTTCGGTCGGGCTGCCACCGAGCTCGCGCTCGAGCGCTTGGAGTAGCGCGCCGCGGCTGTCATCGCCGGCCGCGCTCGACACCTGCGCGCGCGTCCATGCGAGTGCAGCTGCGGTCGCACCGTGCAGCAGCTCGACGCCTTCTTCGCGGCGGAGCTCCGCGATCGCTTCGGCCGCTTCGAGCGGCTGGCGCTCGACGAGCGCGAGCGCGAGCGCATCCGCGCTCCCCGGCGCGACGATCGCGAGACCCGCGAGCCCGAGGATCGTGCCGCGCGTGACGCCCGGCTCTTTCGCAGCGCGCTCGACGAGCAACGGTGCCCAGCGCTGCGCCTGACCGCCGCGCTCGAGCGCTGCTCCGGCCGACGCCGACGCGCGGCGCACTTCGGTGTTCGTCGCCGTGTTGCGGAGCTCGCGATCGATATCGTCCGCGAGCTCGCTATCGACGTGCGCGAGCATGCCGCGCGCGATGCTCGCGAACCGCCAGACCAGCGCTTCGCGGTCGCCGAGCAACCGGCGCAGTGCCGCGCGCACGCCGGGACGCGCGAGCACCTGGACGCCGCCGCGATCGCCACCGTCGAGCCGGCGCAGCGCCTCGCGTGCACCGTGCGCGAGGATCCGGCCCGCGAGCCGGCGCGAGGGCAAGCTTCCGGTCGCCGGCACCTCGACCCAAGCTTGCGCGAGCAACGGCTGCGCGAGTAAGCCAAGTGCGAGCTCGCCGATCGCACCGGCCGCGGTGAGCGGCGCCGACAGCACGACCTCGAGCCGCGCGCGCAACGCATCGCCGGCGACGACCTTCGGCGAGCTCCGCGCGAGCGCGACGAGCAAGCGCACGAACGTGTCGCGGTCCGCATCGCGCAAGCGAGTCAGCACGCGGCGACCGAGCTCGCGCCGCTCCGCACCCGCCGGCACGGCCTGGCCGAGCTCGAACATCGCGACCGCCGCAGCCGCCGGCGACAACCAGTCGAGCTCGCCGAGCACGCCATCGCTGAGCATCGCGCGGACCGCGAGCAACAGCTGGTTCGCATCGAGCCCTTCGAGCGGCGCGGGCTCGCGCTCCGCGATCTGCGCGAGCATCGCAAGACCTTGGCGCGCAGCACGGCGGCGCTCGTCGAGCTCGGCGAGCTCGTGCAGCCGCGCGAAGGCAGCCAGGTGCTGCCGACTGCTCCCCATCTGATAATTTTACATCGGCGCGAGCTGGGCCGAAGAGAACGTCTCCTTATAGAAGACGTCCCCACCGGGACCTACACCGCTGATGGTGAGGGAATCAGCGGTGATGTCGAGAACGCCGAAGTTGAAGCGAAGGTCGCGAAACAGCACGCCGGGGCCGGTAGGGCCGGGTGTGCCGAGGCCGCGGCGCAGCGGGCCGACCTGAAACTCGCGCAGGCCGTACGAATGGCTGTAGGCGGCGAAGTAGTGCTGGTCGCCCGACAGGAACAGCACGCCGGGAATCGCCGCCGCCTTGATCGCCGCGAAGATCTCCTCGCGCTCGGTCGTGTAGCCGGCCCAGTGATCGACGCCGATGCCGTAGTCGAGCGGCACGCTCGTGAACACCAGCTTGAACGGTGCGGTCGATGCCGCGAGCGCGGCCTTGAACCACGCCTTCTGGGTCGCGCCGAGCATCGTCTTGTTCGCGTCGTCGGGCTGATCGTTCGTGCTGCGAAACCGCCGGCAGTCGAGGACGAAGCACTCGACATTCGCGCCCCACCGGAAGTTGCGGTAGCGCACGTCGCTCGCCGGCGCGAGCGTGGTCAGCGGGAAGAACTCGTCCCACACCTGCATCGCGGCCGCGTAGCGCTGGGGCTCGGCGGCGACGCGCGACGCATCCCAGTCGTTGCGGAACTCGTGGTCGTCGTAGATCGAGCACATGCCCATCGCCTCGAACCAAGCGCGGCAGTACGGCACCGTGCGGAGGAGGCCATGGCGCTGGCGATACGCGTCGACGGTGACCGCGACGTCCGGACCGTCGTCGGTGTACGGCACGTCGCCGATCGTGAAGAACACCTCGGGCTGCGCCGCGATGATCTGGTCGAAGATGTCGCTGTCGAACGACGGCTGCGGATCGAGATCCGCGGACACCGCGATCCGCACCGGTCGATTGTCATCATCCGCCGGCGACGTCCGCACCGTGTGCTGCATCAGCGTGCCGTCGTCGGTCAGCAGCGACACCGAATATTGGGTCGCCGGATTCAGGCCCGTCGCAGCGACCCGCGCCTGCTGCGCGATCACCGGCGCGAGCACGGACTGGACGACGCCGAGCTCGTCGCTGATCTCGACCGTGACCATCCGCGCGCCGGTCGACCACAGCGACACCAAAAACGAATCGCTGCGCGCCTCGAAGATCGCGCTGCCGATCGACTCGTTCGGCGGCTTCGAGCTGAGGTTGTCACCGCAGCTCGCCCACAGCGCGGTCGCGCCGGCGAGGCGCAGGACGTCGCGTCGAGTCGGGCCGGGCACGGCGTGATATTACCGCCCCGTGAAGATCGAACGACTCGAGATCGCAGGCCTGACGACGCGCGTCGTGGAGCCCGAGGGGCACGATGCCGCGAAGTTGACCGTGATCCTGCTCCACGGCTTCGGCGCGCCCGGCGACGATCTCGTCGACCTCGGCCGCTACCTCGAGGTGCCCGCGCGGTTCGTGTTCCCGGAGGCGCCGCTCGAGCTCGCGGGCATGTACGGCGACTCGCGCGCGTGGTGGATGCTCGATCTCGCCCGGCTCGAAGCCGAGCTCCGCACCGGCCGCCCTCACGATCGCAGCGCCGAGCTGCCGGAAGGCCTCCCCGCCGCGCGCGAGCAAGTGTCGCGACTCGTCGATCAAGTCGCCGCGCGGTTCGCGACGAAGGACGAGCACATCGTACTCGGCGGGTTCTCGCAGGGCGCGATGCTGTCACTCGACGTCGCGCTCCATCGCACCGCACGACTCGCCGGTCTCGTGCTGATGTCGGGCACGCTGATCGCCGAGCCCGAGTGGGCGCCGCGAATGGCGCAGCTCGCCGGCACGCCGGTCTTCCAATCGCACGGCCGCACCGATGCGCTGTTGCCGTTCGCGGTCGCGGAGACGCTGCGAGACAAAATGAAAACCGCCGGCGCGCTGGTCGAGTGGCACCAGTTCGTCGGCGGTCACGAGATTCCGCCCGGCGTGCTCGCCGAGCTCTCGACGTTTCTACGCGCTAGAACCGCAGCCTAGAAGTGCGAGGCGAGTAGCCCGCAGTTCGAGTCACCCGGGCAGCAGATGTCGTAGCCGTTCACGCCACCGATTTGCTGGGTGTGCGCGCAAACGCGCGAGCCCTGCGACGGCCAGTAGTACGCCCAGAAGAAGCACATCTCGTTGTTCGCCGACTCGCCGAACTTCACCGCGGCGTTCGTCGTGTTCGTCCAGCTGCACGTGAAGTCGAAGCCACCACCCTGCGGCACGGCGAAGTCAGGATTCTGCATCTGCGTCAGCGGCTCGGCCCACTGGAACGGATTGGGCGCATAGACCGGGGTCATTGGTCCCGTGCGCGTCGGTGCGACGTTGACCTGGACGTCGGTGCCGAGCTTGTGCTCGTGGCCGGTGATCGCGAAGATGTGCGAGGTCGAGAGATCCAGCGCCGCCGGCAGCGTCAGGAACTGATGGAGCGTTTGCTGACCACCGGCCGGGATGTTGATGTCGATCGAGCCCGCGAACAGGATGCCGGCCTCGTCGTGGATCGTCGCCGGATCTGCGGCGTACAGATCGACGGTCGCGGTCGCGACCTGATCGGCATCGGTGCTGTTGATGTAGTGCATCTCGAGCTTGACCATCTGGTTTGCAGCGAGCGTGTAAGCGACGCCGTCAGGCGTCGAGATCTCGTCGTCGTGCTTCTGCGTGATTGCCAGAGGCATGATCCCGCCGGTGGTATTGAGTGCGCCGGTGAAGGGCTGACAAGGCATTGGCGTCGTCTGCTCCGTCGTGTCCATGTCGTCCTTGTAGACGATCAAGTGATGCGACACCGTCGACAGGGAGTTGTGCATCTGGTGCACCTTGATCGCCTGGGCGTTGCTGAGGTGCAGCCAGATACATTGCGTATCCTCCTTGCCCGACGGGACCGTGACCGGTCCCCACGTCAGCGAATACTTGTCGCCCGACAGTGCAGGTGCATCGAACACCTGCTTTCCGTCGACGGTCGACGACATGTCACCGCTCTTGTGACAACCAACCGCGAGCGACGAGATCAGGACGCAGGCAAGCGCGAAACGGCACATCAGGGCCTCCCTCGGCGCGCACTGTACTAATCCTGGCAAAGTCGCTCAACCTGTCATTTTCGGCCTTATCGTGGTTTCGCTCACAGACGGCGTGCGCACGTTTTGGACACCATGATCGAATGGGGCGCCGTCTCGGAATGGGTCTCGGTCTCGCGATCCTCGTCGGAGCCGCGGGCTCGGCCGTCGCTGATGAAGCCGCGGCACCAAGCCTGACCAACCCCACCGACGACTGCTTGCTTACACTCGACCACAACTGGCCGGCGGTCCCCGAAGATCATTCGCCCTCGATGGAAGATCGGATCACCGATCACCTGACCGACTGGGGCAATCACGTCGGTGGCGAGATGGATGCGTGGTCGCACCACTACGCGAAGCTCCGCGTCGACGGTCGCAATCGCCGCGCGCAGCTCCACCTCGGCGGCGGCAACGAGCACCTCGAGTTCAACTTCGACAGCAGCTGGTTGTTCGCCGACGGCAAGGCGTACGCGAAGGTTCACCTCGAGCTCGCGCTCCAGGGCCATCGCTTCGAAGTCCAGCTGCCCGACATGGACGTCAGCCGCGACAGCTATCACGGCGAAGGCCTCACGCAGGTCAACGTCTCCGTGCTCGAGCGCCGCTTCTAAAAAAAACGGCGACCGCTTTCGCGATCGCCGATTTCTCGTCGAGACCCGCTAGCTCAGCGCCAGCCACCCTCGATGTAGATCCAGGTGCCGTTGTTGTTCTGCCAGCGGCCCTCTTCCCAGTGCTTGGCAGCGCGCTCGCGCTCCCAGTGACCGGCGATCCACTGGTACGAGCCGTTCGTCCAGCCCCAGTGACCGCGCGCCCAGATGAAGCCGGCCTTCGCGCCCGGGTTCTCGGCTTGCGGCGGCGGCGGCGCCGGTTGACCACCGACGGTGACGCCGACGCTGACACCACCCGATGCGCTCACCGGCGGAGGCGCGGGCGGGGGCGGCGGAGCAGGCGCGGGTGGCGGCGGCGTCGGGCGCGCGCCCCACGAACCTTCGACCCAGAACCACTGACCGCCGCGGTTCTCCCAGCGGCCTTCGTTCCAGAACTGATTCGCACGCTCGCGCTCGTAGTGGCCCGGCACCCACTCGTAGTTGCCGTTGCGCCAGTCCCAGCGACCGCGGACCCAAATGAAGCCCGCGCGGTTTTCGAACCGCTCGTCGCGCGGCGGCGGAGGTGCGGCTTGGACGACGGGCGCTTCCTCGATCCAGTCGCCGTCGACCTTCACCCACTGGCCGTCGCGGTTCTCCCACCGGGGCTCGCGCCAGTGCCTGCCGCGGTGCTCCTTCTCCCAGCGACCGGGCGTCCAGGCCCAATCACCGTTGCGCCAATCCCAGTGACCGCGCACGAACACCCAACCGTGGCGCTCTTCCCAGTGCTCCTCGCGGAGCGGAGGCGGTGCCGCGGTCGGCGCCATCGGTGCGTCGATCCAACCACCGTCGACGAACACCCACTGGCCGCCGCGATTTTCCCACGTCGCTTCGCGCCAGCGCTTGTTCGCGCGCTCGCGCTCGTAGTGACCCGGCGTCCACGCCCAGTCACCGTTGCGCCAATCCCAGCGGCCGCGGATCCACACGAAGCCGTTGCGCTGTTCCCACCTCTCCTCGCGGATCGGCGGCGGCGCAGCGCTCGGCGCCATCGGCGCGTCGATCCAGTCACCGTCGACGAGCACCCACGTGCCGCCGCGGTTCTCCCAGCGCGCTTCGCGCCAGCGCTTCCCTGCGCGCTCGCGCTCCCAGTGACCCGCGCGCCAGTCCCAACGACCGTTGCGCCAGTCCCAGCGACCGGGTTGCCAAACAAAGCCTGCGCGCACGCGCAGACGCTCGGGCTCGTCGCGAACCGCGGGCGGTGCCTCGCGAGGACCGACCGAGACGTTCATGCCGCCGGTAACCGTCACGCCTCCGCCGCCGCGATGATCGCGTTCGACCGGTTGCGCGAAGCCGGGGGCAGCGAGACCGAGCAGGGTCGCCCCGACGAGCCAACGAGATAAGTGAATTCGCATGCGTCCTCCTAAGACGAACGTTCGACGCAATTTATCGCGATCTATTCAGTTCGGACAAATCGCCGCGGGCCTGAAGTTCGGACATGGTTCCGTGCGGTTATCGATCTGATGGCGTAGAGTCCGGCCCATGCGCTCGCTCGGTCTCGTGGCTGTGCTCGCGACGGCGTGCTCGTCGTCGCCGCACGAGGTCGCGACCACCCCCGCGCCGGTGGCAACGCCGGCACCGACGCCACCGCAGGTGACGCCGGCCAAGACGCTCACGATCATCGGCACGAACGATCTGCACGGTGCGCTCGATCGGCTGCCGCTGTTCGCTGGCTACGTCGCGAACGTGCGCGCCGCGCGCGCGGCCGACGGCGGTGGCGTGCTGCTGGTCGATGGCGGCGATCTGTTTCAGGGCACGCTCGAATCGAACCTCGCAGAGGGCGCCGATGTGGTCCGCGCGTACAACCAGCTCGGCTACGCCGCCGCGGCGCTCGGCAACCACGAGTTCGACTACGGTCCGGTCGGTCCGGCGGTGATCGCGAAGGGCGATGAAGATCCGCGCGGTGCGTTGAAGGCGCGCGCGGCGGAAGCGACGTTTCCGTTTCTCGTCACGAACATCATCGATACGAAGACCGGCGAGCGGATCTCGTGGCCGAACATGCCGGCGTCGCGGATGCTCGAGGTCGCCGGCGTGAAGGTCGGCATCCTCGGCGGCAGCACGTCGGCGACGCCCTACACGACGATGCCCGCGAACTTCGCCGGCCTCGAGATGGCGAAGCCGACGTCGAAGCCGCTGATCGCAGAAGCGCAGGCGCTCCGCGATCACGGCGCACAGGTCGTGATCCTCGCGATGCACATCGGCTCCGAGTGCAAGGACAACGATCACCCGGACGACATCTCTTCGTGCAACCAGCGCGAGGAGCTGTTCGACGTCTTGCGCGACATGCCGAAGGGCCTCGTCGACGTGGTGATCGCCGGCCACACCCACGCCGCGATCGCACACACGATCGACGGGATGGCAGTGATCGAGTCGTACTCGTCGGGCCGCGCGTTCGGGCGCGTCGATGTCGCGGTCACCGGCGGCCATGTCACCGGCGTGACGATCCACCGGCCCGAGGTGATGTGCACGCTCGACAAGGACGACAACCCGCAGGCGGTGCACGACTGTCATCCGCCGGACTACGAGGGCAAGCCGGTCGTTCCGGATCCCGCGGTCCAGCGGATCGTCGACGACGCGATGGAGCGCACCGCTGCCCAGCGCAACGAGAAGCTCGGCGTCGCGCTAGCCGCGCCGATCACGAAAGCCTACAAGGCCGAGTCGATCGAAGGCGACTGGTTCACCGATCTCATGCTCGCCGCGCAACCCGGCGCGAACGTCGCGCTCACGAACGGCGGCGGCCTCCGCGCCGATATCCCGGCGGGGGACCTCACGTACGGCGGCCTGTTCCAGGCGATGCCGTTCGACAATCGATTCGCGACCGTGAAGCTCGAGGGCAGGCACCTCCGCAAGCTCGTCCGCGACAACCTTCGTCGCGACGGCGCGTTCTTCTCGTTCGGCGGCCTCACCGCGGTCGCGCGCTGCAAGGATGGCAAGCTCGATATCGCGATCAAGGTCGGTGGCAAGCCACTCGCCGACAAGGCGCACTACACGGTCGTCACGAGCGACTTCCTCGCGTCCGGTGGCGACGGCGTGATCGGCAAGCTCGATCTGCCCGCCGGCTCGATCACCGTGACCGATACGATCATGCGCGACGGCATGGCGGAGGTCCTCCGCAAGCAGCGCGGCAAGACGATCGATCCGAAGACGCTGTTCGATCCGAAGCACAAGCGCTTCGATTACGAGGGTAAGCGGCCGGTGAAGTGCACCGCGGACCCAGACAAGGACGAGTGATGACCACGTGGTCTCCGACGACATGGCAGCAGAAGCCGGCCCAGCAACAGGTCGGCTACACCGACACGCCACGCCTCCACAGCGTGCTCTCCGAGATGAGCCGGCTGCCGCCGCTCGTCACGTCGTGGGAGATCGAGAACCTGCGCGCCGAGCTGGGCAAGGCCGCGCGCGGCGATGCGTTTCTGTTGCAGGGCGGCGATTGCGCCGAGAGCTTCGACGACTGCCGGAGCGAGCCGATCGCCGCGAAGCTGAAGATCCTGCTCCAGATGTCGCTCGTGCTCGTTCACGGCACGCGCAAGCCGGTGATCCGCGTCGGTCGGATCGCGGGGCAGTACGCGAAGCCGCGCTCGGCGGATTCGGAGACGCGTGGCGATGTCACGCTGCCCGCGTATCGCGGCGACCTCGTCAACCGCGATGCGTTCACCGCCGCGGATCGCGAGCCGGATCCCGAGCTGATGCTGCGCGCGTACGAGCGCGCCGCGCTGACGCTCAACTTCATCCGCGCGCTGACCGACGGCGGGTTCGCCGACCTCCACCATCCCGAGCAGTGGGACGTGTCGTTCGCGAAGGGCTCGCCGAACGCGGCCGCGTACGAGCAGATCGTCGAATCGATCCGCGAGTCGCTCGACTTTGTCGGCGCGATCACCGGCGTCGAGAACGAAGCGCTCCGCCGGGTCACGCTCTACACCAGCCACGAGGCACTCGCGTTGCCGTACGAGCAAGCCCAGACCCGCAAGGTGCCGCGCCGCTCGGGCCACTACAACCTGTCGACTCACTTCCCGTGGATCGGCATGCGGACCGCGCAGCTCGACGGTGCGCACGTCGAGTTCCATCGCGGCATCCGCAACCCGATCGGCATCAAGGTCGGTCCCGCGATGACGACCGACTGGTTGCGCGGCCTCCTCGACGCGCTCGATCCGGATCGCGAGCCCGGTCGGATCACGCTGATCGCGCGCATGGGCGCCGACAACGTCGAGACGAAGCTGCCGGCGCTCGTCAACGCGGTGCGCGGCGAAGGCCGTACCGTGCTGTGGACGTGCGATCCGATGCACGGCAACACCGAGACGACGCCGCAGGGGATCAAGACGCGCCGGTTCGACAAGATCCTGAAGGAGCTCGAGACCAGCTTCGATCTCCACGCACAGCTCGGCTCGCGGCTCGGCGGCGTTCACGTCGAGCTCACCGGTGAAGACGTCACCGAATGCCTCGGCGGTGCGCGCGGCCTCGACGAAGCGGGGCTCGAACGCGCGTACAAGACCCGCGTCGATCCGCGCCTCAACTACGAGCAAGCACTCGAGCTCGCGATGCGGATCTCGCGCCGGTTGCGGGCGAAGAAGTAATGCCGGAGAAGCAGGGAAACTTTCTCGGTCGGTCGGGGCCGTTCTGGCGCTTCATCGCGAGCTGGTTCGTTCCCGTCATCATGACGATGGCGTACATCGTCCTCGCGCTGACGTCGCAGACCGATGCGACCGGCTGGGCGTGGATGTCGATCGGCCTCGCGTTCGTGCTCGTACTGTGGTGGATGTTCCGCATGCTCGCGAACGGCGCCGCGATGACCCGCGCGGTCGCCGTCGGCGATGCCGATCGCGTGCTCGAGATCGACAAGCGCCCGCTCCACGCTGCGGTCGCGTTCGAGCTCAACGGCGAGTGGGCGAAGACGCTATCCGCGGTGCGCCGCGCGCAGCCGAAGAAGCCACGCGAGCAGGTGCTCGCCGCGACGACCGAGATCGCGGGACTCGTCGAGACCGGCGAGATCGCGAAAGCGCGCGAGCTCCTCGCCAAGGTGAAGCCGCTCGTCGCCGAGATGAACGAGCGGCTCGAAGGTGCGTCGCACATCGCGGTGCGCCTCGCCGAGGGCAAGGTCCTCGCGTGCGAGCGCAACAACAGCGAAGCGCTCGCCGTGCTCCAGAAGGTGATCGACGACGTGCGCACCGGCCAGCGCACGCGCGCACTCGCGCATCACTACGCGGCGCAGGCCGCGGCGGCCGACGGCCAGCACGCGGTCGCCGACAAGCATCGCGAGCGGGCGAGGGCGCTCGCGCCCAACGCCTGGTTCGCGACCTAGAACCGGCCGATCGCCGCGAAGCCGATGCCATCGGGCGAGAGCGTCGGCACGAATGCGGTGCGCGTGACGCGCTCCGCCTGCGGCGCCGTCAAGTACATGTACGTAGCGACGCCGACGAGCACGGCGCCGCCGATGAACAGCGGCGTGCCGACGTGGCTCGCGAGTGCCTGCTGATCGTTCGCCTGGTTGCATTCTTGGGCGTACGTGTGCATCCCATCCGGGGCCATCCCGGGCGGGCAAGGCACGCCGGCCTGCAGGTTGTTGTCCTTCAGGATCTTGTTGTAGCGGCTACGCGCGACGAGGCTGACGATGCCGCTCGCGATCATCGCGGCGGTGCCGACCGACGCGGTGACGACCGCGATCTTGCGGCGGCCCGCACCGGGATCGACAACGACGGTGTCGTCACCGGCGACGAGATTCACCGAGAGCGTGTTGCCACCCTTGCCCGCGACCTCGAAGTCCTCGCGCATCGGCAGGTGCGCGGGGGCGCGCGCCTCGAGCGTGTGGTGACCGTTATCGATCTCGACGTGGAGATAATCGGCGGGCGAGATTTCGTCGCCGTCGATCATCACGCGCGCATCGGCGGGCGTCGTGGCCGAGAGCTCGATCTTCACGACCGACACCAGCGCCGCGAGGTCGCGCGTGCGCTGGCCGGCGGCCTGTTCGTACTCGGGCAGGTTCGTCTCGTGCGCGCGCGCTTGCGCCTTGCGGAACCAATACAGCGCGAGCCGATACTTCTTGAGGTTCTGGTTGCACAGGCCGAGGTTCAGCATCGTGCCCGCGGCATCGGGATCGAGCTTGATCGCCTCGTTGAACTTGTCGCACGCGCCCGCATCGTCGTGCTTCTCGATCAGCTTGCGGCCTTCGGCGAACAGCTCGTCGGCGCGCTTCTGGCTGGTCGGATCCGCCTGGGCGACGCCCACGGCCAACAGGAACGTCGCAACCGCGACGGACACCCGCATCATCTCGACCAGTATCGCACAGTTCAGAACCGGCCGACGGCCGCGAGTCCGGCCTGATCGGGGGTCACGATCGGCACGATCGAGACGTGCGCGGGCGGTTGTTCCGCACGTGCCGGCGTGAAGTACCAGAGCGCGGCGCCGCCGACGAGAAGCACGCCGCCGGCGACACCGACGATCGTCGCGGTGTTGCCGAGCGAGAGGTCGCTCTGGACCTTGTCGTACCCGCCTTGCGGACACACGTACGTGCCGGTGCCGTCGACCATGCAGCTGGCGACATCGCGATTCCAATCGCTGTGCGACTTCCACCCGATGATCACGCTCGCGACGAACGCGGCGGCACCGACGCCGACGAGCGATTTGCCGACGAGCCGGCACGCGGTGCACGTCGTGACCGAGGTGCCGAGCGCGGGGATCGCGAGCGCCTTGTGCTCGGCTTCCTTGATCTGGATCGTCGTCGAATACGACACCCGACCCGGCGCCGACATCACGACCGTGACCTCGCCGGGATCGACGAGCACGTCGCTCGCGCCGACGACGCTGACGATCTTGTTCGCGACGACCAGCTTGCCGTCGGGATAATTCTCCGAGAACGCGATCGCGAGGTGCGGCGCGCGCGGTTCGAGCTTGCCGAGGTGTTCCTCGGCGGCGGCGAGCTGCGGCGAGAGGTTCTGTTCGCGCGAGCGATCGCGCGCGTCGCTGAAGTAGTGGATCGCGGTCGCGATCCGGCCCTCGGTCTCCGCGCACAAGCCGACGTTCAAGATCGTGCCGATCGCGTTCGGGTTCAGCGCGTACGACTCCGCGAACAACTTGCACGCACCGGCGTTGTCGTTCGCCGCCTGGAGCTTGCGCGCAGCTTCGAACTTCTCGTCAGCCGTCTTGATGTCGTCGGCAACCGCGGGGCTGACCAACGCGACGACGATTCCGAGCACCAACCATCGCATGCGCGAGATCGTAAGGCGAAAGCGCGGCCGCGCGCTACTTCGCGCTGCCCTTGTCGCAGCCGTGCATCGAGCCAAACGGATCACAGCCCGGCTGGGGCGGTTGCGGAGGCGGCGCCGCGGCCGAACCAGCGGCCGGCTTCACGGTCGCGTCGTGCGGAGGCTCGCTCACGACGCTCTCCTTGACCTGGGGCGGCTGCTTCTTCGAGCCCGCGCTCGCGGGCTTCTTGATCGCGATAGCACCGGGATGCGCCTTCGCACCGGTCTCGGGCTTCGCCGCGATCTCTGGCTTCACGTCCACCTCGGGCTTCGCTGCGATCTCCGGCGTCTTGTCGGGCGTCGGATCGGGCGCCTTCGCGGCGACCGGCTTGTCGGGCACAGGTGCCGGCGCTGGAGGAGGTGTCACCGCGGCGGCCGAGCCACTCGGCGCTGCGACCTCGGTCTTCTTGATCTCGTTGTTGCCGCCGAGCGCGACCGCGAGCGCGATACCCGCACCGACGAGCAGGCCGACGCCGATCACGATCGCGATCCCGCGATTGCGCGCCGGCTTCTCGTTCATCAGCGTGAGCGGCGCGGGCGTCACGGGCTCCGACGGATCGCGCCGCATCATGACCGGCGAGCTGCGATCCGCGAGCGCTTGGCCGTTTGGCTCGCTACCCGCGCCCCAGCGCTGCGACAGATCCGCGTTCGACCGGCGCACTGCAGCACTGGCGTCGGCATCCCAGTTCGGTTGGCTGCGGCGAAGCATGCGCGCCATGCGCTCGACGAGCCGCTGCGCCTGATGCGTGTCCTGGACGAACGGCACGAGATCGCGACCGAGGTCGGCCATCGTCGCGTAGCGCTGCTCGGGCGACTTCGCGAGGCAGCGCAGGATCACGTGCTGGAGCGCCGGCGGCGTATTCACCATCGGCGCGGGCGGATCGACCGCGACCTTCACGCACATCTCCGAGAAGCTTTCGGCCTCGAACGGGCGGCGACCTTCGAGCAGCTCGTAGAACACGGTGCCGAGCGACCAGATATCGCTGCGCGTATCGACGAGGCGCGCCGATCGCATCTGCTCGGGCGACATATAGGCGGGCGTGCCGAGCAGCGATTGGGTCTGCGTCAGCTGCATGTCCGTGCCCAGCGGCGACTTCGAGATGCCGAAGTCGAGCACCTTCACGAGCGCGCTGCCGTCCGGGCGCCACGTCACGAACAGGTTCGTCGGCTTCACGTCGCGATGGACGATGCCGAGCGAGTGCGCCTCCGCGAGCGCTTCGCAGGTCTGCAACATCAGCTCGCTCGCCCACGGGACCGGGAGCACGCCGCGCTGCTCGAGGAGCTGCCCGAGGTCGTGACCCTCGAGGAACTCCATCACCATATAAGGAACGTTGTTCTCGAACCGACCGACGTCGGTGACCTTCGCGACGTACTCGCTCTTGAGCTTCGCCGCGGCCTGGGCCTCGCGGGTGAACCGCTGGACCGCATCCTCGTCGAGGAGCACATCCTTGCGGAGCATCTTGATCGCGACCCGCTCGTTCAGCTGGAGGTGCGTGCACTCGGCGACCACGCCCATGCCGCCGTGACCGATGATCGCATCGACCCGGTACTTACCGAGAAATACATGACCAATGTCGACGCCAGCGTCGACCTTTGCACCGGGAGCCACGCGTTAAAACAGTAGCGTGCCGAACGCTCCGGCTCAAGCTGCGCGAGCGTGTAGGTTTTGGCCTACTCGTGCGGAATCAGTGCTGGATCTGGTGAATCTTGAGATTGTTCGTCTGACCGCCGCCGCCGACCGGAATCGCCATCGTGATCAGCACGTGCTCGCCCGGACGCGCCAGGTTGCGCTCGAGCAGCGTCGCTTCGACTCGATCTACGAGCTCTTCGGTCGTCGCGCTCGGTCCCACAAGCACCGGGGTCACGCCCCAGAACAGCGCGAGCCGGCGGTAGCTCACTTCATCTGTGGTGAGCGCCACGATGTTCGCCTCCGGGCGATATTCGCTGAGCAGGCGCGCGGCACCTCCGGAGTCGGAGACCGTGACGATCGTCTTTAGCTTCATCGCCTTCGCGGCGCTGACCGCGGCGTGCGCGATCGCGTTCGCCGGCACCGCGAGCTGGATGTCGACCTGCTCGAACGCGGCGCGGTAGTACGCGCTCTTTTCGATCTCTTCGATGATCCGCGCCATCGTGCGGACGGCTTCGATCGGATGCGCGCCCGATGCGGTCTCGCCCGACAACATCAAGGCATCGGTGGTGTCGAGCACCGCATTCGCGACGTCGCTCGCTTCGGCGCGGGTCGGCCGCGGCTGGACGATCATCGACTCGAGCATCTGGGTCGCCGTGATGACGATCTTGCCCCGCCGGTTCGTCTCTTCGATGATCCGCTTCTGCCAGAGCGGCACCTTCTCCGGGCCGAGCTCCACGCCGAGATCGCCGCGCGCGACCATCACGCCATCCGCGGCATCGATAATGTCGCCGAGTCGATCGAGCGCCTGCGGCTTCTCGATCTTCGCGATCACCGGGATCGACACCTGGTCGACTGTTAACAAACGTTTCGCTTCGAGCACGTCTTCGGGCCGGCGCACGAACGACAGCGCGACATAGTCGACGCCGTAACGCAGCGCGAAACCGATATCGATCCGGTCTTTCTCCGACAGCGCGGGAGCGGAGACATCGACGCCGGGCAGGTTGATGCCCTTGTTGTTCTTCAGCGTGCCGCCAGTGACCACAACTGTGCGCACATCGTGACCCTCGACCGCGGTGACCGCGAGCGAGAGATAGCCGTCATCGAGCAGGATCTGATCGCCGGGCTTCACATCGCGCGTGATCAGGCTGTACGTCGTCGAGACGCGCTTCGCATCTCCGACGACGCCTTCGTCGGTCGTGATGGTGAACTCTGCGCCCGGTTTGAGCTCGACCGCGCCTTCGGCGAACCGGCCGACGCGGATCTTCGGACCCTGAAGATCGAGCAGCGCCGCGATGGCCTTACCGCGCCGATCCGCCTCGGACCGCACGATTTGCAACATACGAGCGTGATCTTCGTGACTACCGTGAGAGAAATTGAGGCGGGCGACGCTCATGCCCGCATCGATGAGCTCACCGATGCGTTCCGGGCTCGCTGACGCCGGACCGAGCGTGCAGACGATCTTGGCACGTGGCATTTCGCGCGAAGTAGACCACCCATTCGGGCTTGATGAAAACGCCGTATCCCGGTTATTACCTCGCGCCGATGCGGTGGCTCCTCAGCTTGACCTTGGTCTGCGCGACGACCGGATGTCTGATCGATCGCGATCAACCAGACCTCACCGGTCAGGACGTTCGCCTCACGATCATTCACACCTCCGATATTCACTCGCGTCTGTTCCCGTACAACTTCGTCCCGAACAAGTTCGATCAGGACTTCGGCTTGCTCCCCGCGAAGGGACCGTTCGGCGGCGTCGCGCGCATCGCGACGATGGTCAACCGGATCCGCGTGAGCTCGAACCGCTCGCTCTGGCTCGACTCCGGCGACGCGTGGGAAGGCGCGCCGGTGTTCAACGAGTTCAAGGGCGAGGCGGAGATTCGCGCGCTGTCGCTCGCGGGCATGGAGGGCGAGGTCCTCGGTAACCACGAGTTCGATCTCGGCACCGCGCAGCTCGTCAAGCAGCTCAACAACTGGTCGCAGTTCCCGCACCTCGTCGCGAACTACGCGTTCGACGATCCCAAAAATCCGATGGGCGTGTCGCTCGCCGACGTCACCCAGCCGTTCGAGATCTACGACGTCCAGGGCATCAAGGTCGGCGTGATCGGCCTGGGCAATCAGGACACGCTGCTGTCCGCCTATGAAGGTGGCAACGGTCTCGGCTTCCGCCCGATCGACAACCAGACCGCGCTCGATCAGTACGTCCGGCTGATCCGGCCGTACGTCGATCTCGTCGTCGTCGTCAGCCACCTCGGCCTCGATAACGACGAAGGCTTGTCGCCTTCCGAGGTCGACGATCCGAACCAGGCCCTCAACACGAAGTCCGTCGATCTGATCCTCGGCGGTCACCTCCACATCGTCACGAACCCGCCGAAGCTGCTGCCGTTCGACGACGGCACGGACTACTGCAAGCACAGCGACTGCGAGACGCTGCTCGTCCACTCGGGCGCATTCGCGAAGTATGTCGGCCGGCTCGACCTCGTCGTCCACGTCGGCACCGACAACTCGAACCCGGAGACCCGCAGCCGGATCAAGTCGTTCGCGTACAACAACGCGCCGGTCGACACCGACATCCCGGACGATCCGACGATCGCGAACCTCATGTGGCCGTACTCGGTGAAGATCAACCAGGACATCGATCTCAACGGCGTGTTCGCGTACGTCGATCCGCCGGGCACCGCGAAGATCGCGCGCAACGACAACTCCGGTGGCGACTCGCAGCTCGGCAACCTCGTCGCTCGCGCGATGCAGACCCAGCAGGGCGTCGATGCCCAGCTCGCGTTCACGAACTCGCTCGGTATCCGCGCCGATTTCGAGCGCGGCCCGCTGACGAACGAACAGATGTTCAACGTGTTCCCATTCGAGAACACGATCGTCGTCGCGTACCTCTCCGGCCAGGAGATCAGCGACACGCTCGACTTCGTCGCTCGCAAGTCGGCATCGCGCGGCTGCCGCAGCCAGCTCCAGGAGGCCGGCATCACGTGGGACATGGTCTGCCGCGACAACAAGGACGCGCCCGACAAGTGCACGAGCATCGATCCGAATGCGCTCCAGAGCTGTACCGTCGATTCGGATTGCCCGAACGGCGATCGCTGCGACGGTGGCCGCTGCATCGCGACCGCGTGCGCCCAGAACATCTATATCGGCGATGGTTGCCGCCCGCCGGATCCGAATAACCCGGGCGGTTACCTGACCGACGCTCCGGTCGATCCGCTGCATACGAAGTGTGCGCCGCTCGAGAAGAACGGCCTCTATCGCGTCGCGGTCAACAACTACATCGCGGCCGGTGGCTCGGGCTTCGTCGTGTTGAAGCGCAACACGTCGCAGCAGGACACGGGCGTCTCGCTCCGCGACGCGCTCACCGTGTACCTGACGAAGCAGGCTCCCACGTGCGATGGCGTCAACACCGACACCATCATCGACGCCACCGACCCGCAGACGCCGCAGCGCACGATCAAGCAGCGCTGGGGCAACGCATCGTGCTTGGACGATCACATCGAGGCCCACGACGGGCGGATTCGGCCGGTGTTCCAATGAGAGCAACACTCCTGCTCGCGCTGCTGCTCGCGGCCTGCACCGACACGCAGGCACCGATCACCGGCACGACGTCGCTCGCGGTCACGTTGGTGTCGCCGGATCCCGGTGATGCCGACCACCGGATCGCGGCGACCGAGACCACTGTCGTCGTCAACATCCAAGCGATGGACGCGAACGGCAAGCCCGACGCGTCGTACAACAAGTCGGTCCCGGTCTACGCGCACTTTCTCGGGACGCTGACGCCGTACCTCGACGTCCCCACCGGGCTCGCGACGATTCCGGCTTCGAACACGGCCCCGGTCAACGTCGTCAACGGCGTGGCGAACAACGTCACGGTCAAGCTGCCCCCGGTGTTCGGACCGACGGCGATCTGGTTTGACGACGACCCGTCCGCGGGTGCGACCTACGCCGCCGGCGTGTCGCCGACGCTGTGGTACCGCGATCCGTTCATCGCCGACATCCAGACGCCGGTCAGCGAGACCGCCGTCAACGCGTTCTCGGACTCGCCGCTCGAGGGCAAGAACATCGCGGTCAACACGAGCAAGCACGGCGCGAACGGCGCGATGGTCGTGACCTCGGTGTTCGCGCAGGGCTACACCGTCGCCGACGTCTCGTGCGCCGCGCCGCTGACGCCGCCGTGCATCGCCGATAACTACGACTACGTCGAGGTGTTCTCGTTCAGCGCGCCGGCCGATCAGCTCGCGCGGTTCATCTCCGAAGGCCAGGTCATCGCCGGGTTCGCGGGCGGCATCAGCGAGTTCGATGGCCTCACCGAGATCGGCTTCCCGCAGACGTTCGTCTCGGGGGACCCGGTCGTCAACAAGGCGCTCGAGCCGCCGGTCGTGAAGATCGATCAGACCTGGTTCACCACGAACAAGATCAACTTCGAGCGCAACGAAGCGGGTGCGATCGAGGTCGATGGCGGCGTCGTGTGCCCGCTCGATAGCGACTACACGACGTACAAGCAGTGGAAGATCGATCCCGCGGGGGTCGGCGATGCGGCGGCGTGCGGCGGCAAGAACCTGATCAACGTGATCAGCTCCGGCGTCGCCACCGTCGACCCGGGAACTCTCGTCGGCAAGACGATTCCCAAGGTCGTGGGCATGTTGCGACCCGTCAATATCGGCACGTTCAACGTCTGGATCATCTATCCGCGCTCGGATGCGGACATCACCGTCAACTAGGTAGCCAGGATTTTCATGCGCACTCTTGCAACGGTCGTCGGTCTCGCGCTCGTCGTCCCCACCATCGCGCTGGCCCAGCCCTCTGATCCTTCCGGTTCGACGGACAACCCCGGCTCGGGCTCGAATGCGTCGGTCGGCTCCAACGCCGCCGCGAATTCCGGCGATGACGCCCGGATCAAGGAGCTCGTCGATCGCGAGCTCGCGAAGGTCCTGAACGATCGCGCCGCGAAGGACGCGGCCGAGCGCGCCGCGCAGGACAACGCCGCGAAGGAAGCGACGTCGAACACGCCGAGCGACATCACCGGCTCGAGCGGCTTCATGGACACCCGGCTCGCGTTCACGCTCACGAACGAGAACTTGCTCGTGAAGCCGGGCGAGACCATCCCGAGCGTGCCGGGCTGGCGGTTCGGCGTGCCGAACTCGCTGGGCGTGTTGTTCTTCGACAACTACGACACCCGCTACTCCGGGTTCGAGACCCTGTCGCACGCGGTGATGTACCGCGACTTCCACAAGGGTCACTTCGATGCCGAGGCGGGCTTCGTCATCCGTATCAACGAGCTCTCGGGCTCGAACATCGCGCTGTCGGACGACGGTTCGTACATCACGCTGTCGAACTGGAAGGACCCCGACCACAAGGATCCGACCCGGCTCAGCCTGACCGTGTTCCCGGTCTCGGCCGACCGATTCCGGCTCGGCTATAGCTACCGCCTCTCGTGGGGTGGCGATCCGGAGTACGCCCGCGCCGGCTCGGCGACCCCGGGCATGAAGGTTCAGTACGACTCCGGGATGGGCTACGTGTTCGCCGGCGCCAAGAGCGCCATCGTGCTCGACCGCCGCACGGCCGAGCAGAAGTCGGCGCTCGCGGGCCTGTTCGGCGCCGGCGTCGATCCGACGGACATGGTCCGGCTCGAGATTAACGGCGGCGTGTTCGACCGCGGCTACAACGAGCTGGTCGACGTCAACGATCAGAAGGTGATCCTCTACGGCGCGTCCGCCCAGGTCGCCGTCCACCACGGGATGCCGATCCAGTCGTCGATCGACTATCGGCTCTACAAGAACAACAACGAGCGGGTCAGCGGCCTGTTCGACCCGGTCAAGTACCCGGGCGGCCTCGCGTGGCTCGGCATGGCGGAGTTCACGGTCCTCAACCAGACCCTGAAGGATCCGGACAAGACCGGCGTGACCAAGAACCAGATGGGCATGGCGGGCGACGCCAACGTCCGCATCATGCTGGACCGGACCCGGATCCGGTTCGACGCGAGCTACCGCGATCTCGCGTTCATCCTCCACTCGGTCCCCAGCCTCCCGACCTACGAGGACTTCCCGAGCGTCTACACGACCACCCCGGACTTCTTCGCCGCCGCTGGCATCGACCAGAACTGGAACGACTTCCTGACCCTCGGCCTCGTGGCCGGCATCGAGAAGCCGGCGACCCTGACCTCGCCGGTCGGCACGATCCCTGGTGGTACGACCGGTGCGATGGGCGGCAGCTCGACCGCCGTCATCCGCAACAACAACATCGACACGATCATCACCATCTTGCCGCAGGGCAAGACGGCGGCGCCGCAGGTCGCGTTGAAGGGGACGGCGAAGCTGACGTTCGGCCGGATCTACAGCGCGCTGCTCGAGGTGTTCTACAGCTACGACCCGAACGTGACCCGCTACGAGCGCGTCGGCTGCACCAGCGATCAGGCGTGTCCGGATGCGCCGTTCCAGTACGTCTTCGGTAATTTCAACCAGCTGGGCGTCAACGCCACACTCCAAGCGAAGTTCTAGGATCCGCTGAAGCGGATTCTCGCGCCGGGCGGCTTTTTCTGACCGCTCGCGGTCGCGCTCCCGGGTTCCTGCGATAGCCTTCGATCGAAGTGATCGAAGAGCTTGGAGAAATGGCCCGAACCGCCGGCGGTTTCATCGCCGAGTTGGTGGCGCGGATCATTCGCGGCTTCACGACACTCGCTCCGGTGTTCGTGCTCGGGTGCCAAGGCCCGACCGTCACGCCGACCCAGGTCGAGAACAAGCCCGGCGTCATCGCTCAACCCGAGCGGCCCACGCCGGAAGAACCCAAGTCTTTGGGCGACTTCACGATCACGTTCTATTACGTGATCGGCGAAGACGAGATCAGCGCGAAGAAGAAGCCGGCAAACGACAACAACGATGCCGAGCTCGCCGCGGTCGCGATGGACGAGGACCTCGATACGCTCTACGAAGCGGGCAGCTGCGCGCCGATCGCCGAGGTATCTCACGAGTTTGCGAATCAACTCGCGATTCAGGGAACCGGCAAGCTGCACGACGGTCGCGTGCTGAACATCTGGGGCCGCTGCAAGTGCGGCAATGGAAACAGCGCGTGCTTCAAGGTGACCGAGAACCAGTGGGGAACCGCCGGCTCGAACCATCCGCTGCAACCGTTCCGCACGGTCGCGGTGGATCCGAAGGTCGTGAAGCTCGGCTCGCTTCTGTACGTGCCGTTACTCGAAGGCCGCACGATGCCGGGTCGCGCACCCTGGGGTGGCTACGTCCACGATGGTTGCGTGGTCGCGGACGATACCGGCGGCCATATCGATGGCCATCGGCTCGACCTGTTCGTGGGCCGGAAGGCGTACTTCCTCGGCCTGTCGGGCTCGGGGTCGAGCCACGCCTGGGCGAAGCACGTGCCGATCTACGATGGCAGCCAGATCTGCGAGCGCAAAGGCCGCAAGGTCGGCCGCAAGACCGGGGCGATCTAGCTAGGTCGCGGGCGCGGGTTCCGGGGTTGCCGGGGCCGGTGCGGGTGGAGGCGAGGCGGAGGCCGGTGCGGCCGTGGTCGGCGCGGGCGCGGATTTGATCTCGATCGGCTTCGGCGTGTCGTTGTCGTCCTCGCTGGTCGAGATCGTGGCGATGAACCCGACCAGACCGGCCAGGATCAAGGCGACGCCGATGCCGCCAGCGACCGAAGCGCTTTGCTTGCAGGCCACCGGCGGGGCACCAGGCGCATGGGTCATGTCGCAGTCCGCGCCGCTCTGGACGAAACCCTCGATCACGACGCCCGAGACCGACACGCCACCTTCCACGATCTCCGCGATCGTTCGGTTCCGGGCGCTATGCGGGAAACAACCCATCCCCAGCGAGGCCACGAGCGTCAGAGCGACTGCGCTTTTCATAGGCGCGCACCCTATCAAAAGCCGGTTCAGCGGGGAGGGCCGACCGCCGACCATCGCTGACGAGGAGCGGCGTCAACGCGGCAGGAGCCGAGCGCCGACGATCCGGCGATCCGGGCGCTGGGCGAACGCCACGGCACCACTGGCTTTCCATTCGTGCGGCAAGGTGATCGCGACCTTGCCGGTCTGCCCGGCCGGCGCCACGCGCTCGAGCTTGCGTACCACCCGATCGCCGAGCATCGCGGTGCCTTCGTTCTCGCCGCGGGTCACGTTCGTGCGGGGGGCGTCTTCCCAGATCGCGACCCAGACCTCGGCGCCATCGGGTGACGTCGCATCGACCGTCACGGCATCGCTGGACCACGTCGCGCTCGCGGTGATCGCCTGTTGCTTCGGCGCGGTCTTGATCGCGCGGGCGACCGCGCCGGCATCCGAGCCGACCATGCCGGCACCGCCGCCGACCACGAGCTCGGGGGTGTAGACCCGGTCGCCGCCGAGTGCGTGGGCGTACTGCTGCTGGCGGGCGGTCCATGCCGGCAACGAGAACGGATCGGTCCAGCCGAGGTCGTTCCAGTAGTCGACGTGAAACGCGAGCGCGATCACCGGTCGGCCTTCGCTGTGGCCGGCCTTCGCGAGCTTGCCGAGCAGCGCATCCGCCGGCGGGCACGAGCTGCAGCCTTGCGAGGTGAACAGCTCGATCACGACGGGCGCTTCGTCGCTGGGCTTCATCGTCTCGCCCGCCGCGGTGGCACATCCAGCGAGCATGGCGAGCGGGAGGAGGTAGCGCATGGCACGTCTACGCCGGTGGGCGGCGCGGGTTACGCAAAAGGTAGCCCGGATGCTGGAGCCCGGTAGGCGGATACAGCTCGTCGAAGACGTACGTGAAGCCGAGCTTGGCGAGCACCGCGCGCGAGCCGTGGTTCGCGGGGTGATGACCCGCGAACAGCGCGTCGGCATCGAGCGGGCCGAACGCGTGCGCGATCACGGCGCGCCCGGCCTCGACCGCGTAGCCGCCGCCCCAGTAGGCGGGGCGCAGGTAGAAGCCGAGCTCATGAGTGCCGGGCTCGCGCGGCTTGAGGCCGCAACAGCCGACGAAGTCGCTGCCGGCGTGGAGCAGCCAGTAGCAATAGCCGTGGGTGGCGTGGTTCGCGAGCTCGGTCGCGAGCTTCGCGGCGATCGCTGCGCGATCGAACGGGCCGCCGACCAGCGCGGTGACTTGCGGATCGCCGAACAGCGCCTCGGCGAGCGCGAGGTCCTCGGCGCGCCAGGCGCGATACGCGAGGCGTGGGCTCGGGCCAGGCGTCATGTCTCGACCACCGCGTGGAGCTTCGCACCGAGCTCGGCGAGCGTCAGCTGCGATCGCTTGCACGCATCGCACGCCGGCGGATCGGCTTCGAGGATCACGCGCTCGATCCCGGCTAGCGGAGCGAGTTGATGGACGTGCTCCCACCCGTGCGGCCAGAACCTCAGGTGGGCGGTCGACGAGCCGGCGGTCAGTCGCCACTGGAAGCTGTGCGCGCTGCACACGAGCTCGCGGACCGGGCCGAGCAGCGCGAGCCAGCGCGACGGCTCGTCGGAGAGATAGAGCCGATCGAGCGGCGCGAACGCCTGGATGACCGCGCGTGCGAGGTCGGGCGAGCGCGGATGCTGGAGCGCGAGCTCGCGCAACGCTGGGAGGATCTCGCGGCCGAGCTCGGCGAGTCCGGCAAGCCGATCGTCGCCGCCGTAGTCGAGGTAGAGCGCTTCGAACGGCATCGCGCGCTTGCGCTCGTGGAGCAGGCCGAGCAGCGGGCCGTTCGCGCCGGTGATCCGGCGCAGCGAGGCGCAGACGGGATCGAGCAGCTCGTCGGCGACGCTGCTATCGGCGAGATCGGCCTCGCGCACGGTCGCCCATAGCCGGCTGCCGATCGAGCGCTGGCCGTACGCGTGCAAGCGCAGCCGGACCTTCGCGACGAACCCGCGCTCGTAGGTCAGGCCATCCTTCAACAGCGCGTGATCGCCCAGCTCCGCGAGCCAGCGCTTGCCGTACGCGTCGACGAGATGGTTCACGCGCGCCTGTTGCTTCGGCGTCAGCGGCGTCGGCTGGCACTGCAGCGCGATCAGCTCGCCGCGCGGATCGCCGAGCTCCGCGAGATGATCGGCGAGCACGAGCCGCGGTCCATCGTCGGCGAGGTTCGCGTAGACGGCGTCGAGCAGCTCGGCGGTGCGACGCTCGTGTGCGGCGATCCGCGCATCGTACGCGGCGAGCGCGGCCTCGACCTCGGCGAGCGACTCGGGCTCGGGGCGGACCTGTGCGAGCTCGCGCAGCGTCGAGGCGAGCAACGTCGCGACCGCCGTACGCATCTTCGCGTTGTCGATCGCGTCGACGTTCGCCGCTTCGAGCGCGGCAGCATCGCTCGGCGTTCCCCCCGCGGCGATCAGCGCACACGCCTCGCGATACAGCTCGACTGCCGCGGGTGCGCGCCACGGCAGCTTGCCGACGACCTCGGCGAGCCCGCGCGCGAGGATCGGATCGACGGGGCGCTTCACGAGCTCCGCGAGGCCCTCGCGCCAGACTTTCTGGCGCAGATCGAGCGCGAGGAATCCGACCTGGCGCGCGACGTCGAGAGGATCGAGCGCGGTCTCGAGCTTCTTCCAGCGCTTGAACGCGTTCGCACCTTCGATCGGTGGATGCGCCGGCAAGCGCGCGTGCAGTGCGTGGACGAGGTCGGCGCGTGCCGTCGAGCGCTGTGCGGTCCACGCCGCCAGTGCGTGGCGATAGGCCTCCGCGAGCTCGCCGCGGGTGAGCGCGTCGCGCGTCGCCGCCAGCGTCACGAGCCGCGCAGCGCGCGCACGATCTCTTCGCGCACGACATCGGCGAGCTTCGCACCGCCGGGCGCGATCGTCGGCACCGGCGAGTGCGGAGCGGGCGCGCACGCGACGACCGGCTTCGGTTCGCTGCCTAGCAGCTGCGATGCGGTCTCGACGGCGCGATCGGCAGCGCGGCCGATACCGGCCTTCGCGCGCGCGGCGAGCAGCGGCTGGATCGCTGAAGCGGGCAGGGGCTCGACGCCACCGTTCGCCGCGGCGTGGATCGCGATCTTCGCGAGATGCTCGACCAGCTCGAGGCGGAGGAACGCGGTCTCGCAGTCCTTGCCCCACGCGATCACGCCGTGGTTGGCGAGCAGCACCACGTCGACGAGCTCGCACCACGGTGCGAGCGCTTCCTTCGCAGGCGTGCCGGGCTGCGCGTAGGGAATCTTCGGGATCTTCGGCCCGAGCGACACGACCGCCTCGGCGATGAACGGGATCTCGATCGGGTTGCCGCGCGAGCTCGCGATCGCGGTCGCGAACGGCGGGTGCGCGTGGACGACCGCACCGACGTCGGGGCGGCGCTCGTAGACCGCGAGATGGAGCCCGATCTCGCCGAACACCTTCCCGCGGCCGATCACCGCACCTTTCGTATCGACCTCGATCAGGTCTTTGTCCTGGACCAAGCGCTTCGACGTCGCGGTCGGCGTCGCGACGAACCGGTTGCCATCGCGCGCGGTGACGTTGCCGTCGTGGTTCGCGGCCCAGCCAGCGGCGTGGATCATGCGCGAGGTCTCGGCGACCGCGGTGCGCAGCAACTTCATTTTGGAACGTCCACCGCGTCGACGATGCCGACGATCGCGGAGCGGATCGGGACGATGTCGCCCTGCTGGAGGATCTGGCGGATGCCCGTGCCCTCGGTCAGCACGATCACGGTGTCGCCGGCGCCGGCCTGCGCGCGGTCGATCGCCACGAAGCTCGCGCCGACATCCTTACCCTCGGCGTCGATCGGCTGGACGACCATGAGAGTCTTGCCGGCGAACGCGGGGTGTTTGACCGCGGCCCAGATCGGGCCAACGACGCGGCACTGTCTCATGTAGAGACTCCATCGACGATGCCGACGATCGCGGCGTCGACGGGCACGAACCACGGATCGCACGCCAGCGCGGCCTCACGCGACCCGACGAGGTACACGAGGTCGCCTTCACCTGCTTGTACCGTGTCGATCGCGGCCTGGAGATCGCCCACGGCCTTCTGGTGCTCGTCGACCGGTTGGACGAGCAAGATTTTCTGGCCCTCGAGGCCCGAGGCTTTGCGCTCGGCGACGACGGTGCCCTTCACGATGCCCAGGTACATCGGGGGCAATATACATAGAGCCGCAGTACGATGGAGGTATGGCAGCGGCGGATCCGCCGGAACCCGACACCCTTGTCGCACGGGACGAGGAACCGACCCGCACCCGAGGGCCGCTCGACGCCACCGGCGACGACGCCACCCGTGCGCTCAAGGGGTACGTGTTCGGCGAGGTCATCGGTCGCGGCGGCCTCGGCGAAGTCCTGATCGCACACGACCTCCGGGTCGGCCGCGACGTCGCGTTCAAGCGGCTCCGCACGACAAACCCCTCCGATAGCGAGACCAGCCGGTTCCTGCGCGAGGCGCGGATCCAGGCGCGCCTCGATCACCCAGCGGTCCCGCCCGTCTACGACCTCGGCACCGACGAGGACGGCCGGCCGTTCTTCACGATGAAGCGGCTCGCCGGCGTGACGCTATCGGAGCTGATGCAGAGCCCGATCGCGAACCGGCCGCGCCTGCTGCGCGCGTTCGCCGATGTCTGTCTCGCGATCGAGTTCGCGCACTCGCGCGGCATCGTTCATCGCGATCTCAAGCCGGCGAACGTGATGCTCGGCGACTTCGGCGATGTCTACGTGCTCGATTGGGGCCTCGCGCGCGTCGTCGGCGAGGCGGTCGCCGAGGTCCAGCGCGACGACATCGACAGCCTCGATATCAAGGAGAGCCGGCTGCTCGGGACGCCGGGCTACATGTCGCCCGAGCAGCTGCAGAAGGCGGCGGAGGCGGGCCGGCCGGCGGATATCTACGCGCTCGGCGCGATCCTGTTCGAGATGCTCGCGGGCGAGCCGTTGCACGTCCGCGGGCCGACCGCGCTGCAGTCGACGGTCAGCGGCGATGTCGTGACGTCGCCGGGCAAGCGCCGGCCGGATCGCGCGATTCCGCCGGAGCTCGACGCGATCGTGTCGCTGATGGTCGCGATGGATCCGGCCCAGCGCCCGACCGCGCGCAAGGTCGCCGAGCGCGTCGAGGCATTCCTCGACGGAGATCGCGATGTCGCGCGGCGCAAGACGCTCGCGGTCGACCTCGTGTGGAACGCGCGCGCGGCGTTCAACGAGGGCCGTAGCGCCGAGGCGATGATGTCGAGCGGGCGGGCGCTCGCGCTGGATCCAGAGTCGCTCGAGGCGGCCGAGCTGGTCAGCCGGGTGATCCTCACACCGCCGGCCGAGGCGCCCGCCGATCTACGCGCGGCGCTCGACGAGCACGACGCGCAAGCGGTGCGCCGCCACGCGCGCGGTGCCGTGATCGCGTACTTCGCACTCGCCTCGTTCCTGCCGATCGCGATCTGGAACGGCGTCCAGCGCTGGGACATCGTGATCGGCGTGTTCGCGAGCTCGATGGTGATGGCGGCCGCGGCGTGGCGGATCTATCGCAAGCCCGCTCGCTCGTTGACCCAGATGATCGTCTACGCGATGGGTAACGCGCTTCTCGTGATCGCGATGGCGCGGCTCGCCGGACCGTTTACGTTCGTGCCCGCGCTCGCGTGCGTAGTGATCATGTCGTCGATGGCGTATCCGCCGTTCATCAAGCGGCCGTGGCTGCTCGTCACGATCGTCGGCATCGGCTTCCTCGTCCCGGTCGTGCTCGAGCTCACGCACATCGTCGACATGACGTGGGAGATCAAGAATAACGAGCTGATCTCGCACGCGGGTGCGCTCAAGCTCGATGGCGTCCCGACGACGACGATGCTGATCACCGGTAGCCTCGCGATGATCATCGTCGCGGGGATGTTCGCGGCGCGGTTCTATCGGACCGGCCGCGATGCGCAGCGCCAGCTCGTGGTCCAAGCGTGGCACCTCGGGCACCTGCTGCCGAGCGCGCAAGTACAGCACACGCGCGCGGGCCGGCCGTCGCAACCGCCGCCTCTGAGCTAGCGGATTCCGACGCCGAGCTTCACGCGAGTTGCGAGCCAGCCGGATTGGGCAACGGCGCGGATGAGGTGCTCCATCGTCTCTCCGCGAGCGCGGGCGTTCGCCGCGATCACGTTCGCGTCGCCACCGACGAGCAGGGCGGCGCGATCAGCATCGCGATGACACGCGGCGGTGTAGCGCGCGTTGTCGAGCGCAGTCGCCGGCAGGTGCGCGAGCAGCTGCTCGAGCCGCGTGCGCAGCTTCACGGGCAGCGCGCCTTTGACCATCTCGTCGTGCGCGTGCTGGACGTCTTCCTCGACGATCAGCGCCGACACCGATTCGCGTAGCGCGGCGGGGCCAAACAGGCGGACGACCGACGTCAGGAGGCGCGTCGCATCGCGCGCCGGCAGCCCCGCAAACGCGAGGTGTTCGGGGCGGGTCAGCTCGACGGCGCGCGAGAGCAACGCGCGGAGCTCGCTGCGCGGTACCGCATCGCCCTCGGCGGCGAGGCGCGGACCGAGGACGATCACCGGCGTGCCGGCCGCGACGACGGTGATGTCGGGCGCGGTCTCCGAGTAGTAGAGCATGATCGCACCCGCGCCGAGTGCGGTGGTCAGGCGCGGGAACATCGAGACCGCGGCAGCGTGCGACGACGACGGGATACGCTGCGCACCGATCACGCCGAACCGCGCGAACGCTTCTTCGAGATCCGGCCACATCAGCTGCGCCGCCTCGGCGAGCGTCGCGGCGATCGCGGCGAGCGGTGATCGCTCGTGACCCGTGATCAACGGCTGGGTCTCGGCGTCGATCGCGGCCTTGTACGGCTCGTCGTCGCGCATCGCGTACGGCTTGTTGATCTGGAGGAATGCCGACTGGTGGACGTCCGCGGTGTGACCCGCGGCGATCGCGACCTCGAGCGTCGCGCGCGCGGCATCGAGCTTGGTCTGGCGGCGGAGCTCGTCGGCCCACGCGACGAGGTCGGCCAAGGCGCCGGTCTGCGCGGTGATCGCAGAGAGGTGCGCGGCGATCGCGTCGCGCTTCGCCGGATCGTCACCGGCCTTCACGATCTCGACGAGCTCGCGGCGGGCGAGCGTCGCACCGTCGCTATCGGGCGCGAGCTCGACGGCGCGCTCGAGCGCGGGGACGGCCTGACGGGTGTCGCCGCGCGTCGCGCGCGCGTGGCCGAGCCGGTACGACAGCATCGCGCGGTGCGGGGCATCGGTCGCGGTAAACCGATCGTCCTTCGCCGTGAGGAGGCGAGTCAGCATCGCGGCCGCCGCTTCGACGTCGCTGTGCTCGATCGCGATCTGCGACGCGAGATCGACGGCGCCGACATCATATGGATCGTTCTCGACGGCGCGCTCTGCCGCAGCGCGGGCGCGGATTCGATCGCCGGCGGCGACGTAGTCGTACGCAGCGCGCAGGTGCAACGCCGCGCGATCGGTCGGCGTCGCGCCGAACGCGGCCATCAGCTCGGCCGTGCGCGCCGAGCCCGCGAGATCGCCGGCGAGGTTCTGGCGCTCGAGCAGCTTCTCGAGCAGCGGGAGGTGCTTCGCCTCGAGCGGCTGGGCCGCTGCCACCGCGGCACCGAAGCACGCACGCGCGCGCTCTTCGTCGTGGAGGATCAACAGCGCCATGTCGCCGAGCGCTTCGAACAAGCGCATCCGCTCGGTCGGCTCTTCGGTCGCCGTCGCCTGGCGCGTCAGGAGGTCCGCGGCGCGCTTGTGATCGCCTTGCTCCATCGCGATCTCGGCGAGCGCTTGCAGCGCCGGCGCGTAGCTCGGCTTGAGCTCGAGCGCGCGCGCGTACAGCGCGGCTGCTTTCTCCGGGCGGAGCGAGCGAATCTCGGCGAGCGCCGCGTGGTAGAGGCCTTGCGCGACCTCGCTCGGATAGCGCTCGCCGTCCTCGTGGGTCGCGAGCGGAGAGAGGTGCAGTGCCGCTTCGCGCCAGCGCCGCGCCTTGTAGCGGTTCTCGCCGATCGCGAGCTTGATCAAGAGGTGGCCGCGGTGCAGCCGGTCGGCGGCGACGAGCGTCTGATACGCCTCTTCGTCGCGGCCGAGCTTCTCGTGCGCGGTCGCGAGCCTGCGGTGCAGATCGGCGACGAGCGCACCGGGCGCCGAAGCGAGCGTCGTGCCGTCGAGGATCTCGCGCATGAACGCTTCGAGGTCGTTCCACCGCTCGGCGTCGGCGTAGAAATCGGCGAGCGCGACGATCGCGGGGATGTGATCGGGCACCGTGCCGAGCGCCTCGAGCAGGCGGCGCTCCGACGCAGGCGTGACGCCGGCGGCGCGCGACAGCGCTGCGAGCTGGGTCAGGATGCGCGCCTTTTCCGGTGGCGTCAGCGATTCGTCCTCGAGCTTCTTCTCGAGCACGAGCGTCGCGGCCTCCGGATCGCCGCCCTTCTCGTGGATGCCGGCGCGCGCCCACGTCGCTTCGGCGTGGAACGGGCGGAGCGCGAGCACGCGGTCGTACGCGGCCTGCGCCGCGTCGAGATCGCCGACGCGCTGTTGCAGCACGTCGCCGGCAGCCATCAGCGCTGCGATCTTCGAATCCTCGTCCTTTGCACTCTCGGCCTCGCGCAGCTTCGCATCGGCGAACGCGCGCGGATCCTCGTCGGGAGACTGCAGCTGGGCGAGCATGCCGAGCGCGGTCGGATGCTCGGGCACGAGCGCGAGCGCGGCTTCGATCGCCTCTTTCGCGCCGTCGCGGTCCTGACCGTCGAGCTTGAGCTGCGCGAGCTTGATGTGGAGCGCGGCGAGGTCGCCCTTGCTGCGGCCGGTCGGAGACTCCGCGGCGGCCTTCTTCCCGGTCTGGCCCTTCGCCTTCGCATCGGGCTTGGTCTGGACGTCGGGGTTCGTCGAATCGCCGACGTCGAACGACGTGATCCGGCCCTCGAGGATCGCGGCGGCTTCGCGCTCGCGACCGGCCTTGCCGAGTGCGACGACCAGCGCATCCGCGATCTGCGGATCGTCGGGGAGGATCGTGCGCGCGTGGCGCAGCGTCGCGGCGGCTTCTTCGGGCGAGCCGAGCCAGTCGAGCAACACCGCGGCGCGGCGCGCGAGCAACTGCGCGCGCTCGGCGGGCTCGCGAGCAAGACCCGCGCGGCGGCGCAGCACGTCGCCGAGCTCGGTCCACCGCGCTTGCGCCTTGTACAGGCGATCGAGCGCGGCCCACGAGTCTTCGTCATCGGGCCAGGTCGCGACGATCTGCTGATACGAATCGATCGCGCGATCGGGAAGCTCGAGCTCTTGCTCGTAGATCTTCGCGATCTGGCGGAGCGCGACGCGCGCTTCGTCACTGCCTTCGGCGATCTCGGACACCTTGACGAGCGTCTCGATCACCTTGCTCCACCGGGCGACGGCGCTGTAGAGCTCGGCGAGCTTCATGTAGACCGCGGTTTCGGCGGGCGCGAGCACGCGCAGACGCTCGAACGCGTCGATCGCGTCGTGCGGGCGGTTGATCCGATCGGTGTAGATCGCGGCGAGGTCGCGCAGCAGTTGCGGGCGCTCGGCTTCGGGCGCGGCGGTGCCGAGGCGCGGATCGGTGCGCTCCTCGAGCGAAGCGGCGAGCTCGACCCAGCGACCCTCCGCGCGATACAGCTCCTCGAGGCGGCCGCGCGCGGTCGCTTCGTTCGGCAGCATGCCGAGGATCCGGCGCAACTGCGCTTCGGTCTCGCGCGGCCGCTTCTGTTCGAACCGGATCGTCGCGACCTCCATCAAGAGGTCTGCCGCGGCTTGTGCGGTCTCGGCCTGCTCGGCGAGGCCTTCGTAGAGATCCGCGAGGCGGTCCCACGCCTTGTGCTCGCTCGCGATCCGATGAAGGCGCGCGCGGACTTCCGCATCGCCTTCGGGTGCGCGCTTCGCAGTCGCGAACGCACGCGCGAGCGCGTCGAACGCGCGCGCGATGTCCTTGCCGCCGGTCTCCCAGACCTCGCTCGCGCGGAACAGCCAGCGCAGGCGCGCGCTCGGATCCGGTGCGGGCAGCGCTTCGTATGCGACCGCGAGCTCTTCCCACGGCGTCTCGAACACGCGGTTCGGTAGCGTCGGCAGCGGCGGACGGCGCACCGGAGCCTGCGCCTTGCGCGGCATCGGCGGCGGTGCAGAGACGCGGCGCGCGCGCGGCGCACCCGGGACGATCTGCGGCGGCCGCGGCGGTGGCGGCGGGAGCTTCGTGGGGCCGGTCGTCGCGACGCCCGGGAGGCGCGGCGGCGTGCGCGCCGGCGGTGGGCCGGGCGGTACGACCATGCTGGCGATGTCGTTCATCGACAGCGTCATCGTCGAGTTCTCCGGCGTGACGAACGGGTTCTCGCCGGTGACCTGGCGCTTGCGCGCGTCCGCCATCTCGAGCTCCGTGAGATCGAGTGGCTGGGTCGAGTCGCCGACGTGGAGGCTCGTACCGGTCAGATCCTCGTCGCTCAGCGGATCGGTCTGCGCGCGGCTCGGGATCCGCGGACGCACGGGCGCCGCGCGATTCGCTGACGCGACCGCCTCGGCGACCGCGGCTTCGGCCTGGATCGTCGCGGCAGGCGGCTCCGCGCGTGGCGTCTTGTCGGCGTCGCGGTACTTGCCGATCACGCGCGCGAGGCGCCACAGGTGCGAAGCGGTCTCGGCTTCTTCGGGCGCGAGCAACAGCGACACCAGGTGGACGCGGAACGCGCGCGGCGCGTCCTTCAATTGATCCTCGATCGTCGCGGCCTTGCGGCGCAGTAGCTCGACGCGCTTCGCGGTGGTCATCGCGCGCTCGATCAGCGCGGAGTCGACCGCGATCAGATCGTTCCACGCACGCGCCTTGGGCGCGAGTGCTTCGAGTGCCTGGCGAACGTCATCGCGATCTGGCGACCACGAGAATGCGGCGAGCACGTCGGCGACCGCGCCCTTGGGATCGCCGGTGCGCTCGTCGAGGATCCGCGCGCGGCGGAGATAGAGCTCGACCCGCTCGCTCGGCGTCGCCGCGGTGAGCACGAGATCGAACGCATCGAGCACGTGCTTCCAGATCGGCCGCTGGTCGAGCTCGGCGGCGAGGCGCTCGAGCTCGGTCAGCAGCTCGCCGTCGCGCGGCGCCGCCGCGAGCGCTTCCGCGAAGATCGCGATGCCGCGCGGCTTGTCGCCGAGCCGGCGCTCGCACAACTGGGCGAGCTCGCGCGACAGCGCGACGAACCGCTCGGGCTCGGCGGGCACGCCGCCACCCGCCGCGATCAAGCGCTTGCGCTCGTCGGTGATGACCTCCGAGAGCTCGCGCCACAGGCCGTACGCTTCACCGGCGCGGCGGACGTCGGCGAGCGTTTGCTCGTCGGGCGCTTCGTCGTGGGCGCGCCGCCACCAGCGGAACGCGCCGCGCGGGTCGCCGAGCTTGTCGGCGGTCGCGGCCGCGATGCGCTGGACGAGCGAGCGGCGCTCGTCGGCGAACGCCAGCGACGCATCGGGATCGGTCGCGGAGGCCGCGACGACGCGCTGGAGCATCCGCTCCAACATGACGACGTGCTCCTTCCAGCGACCGAGCTTCGCGAGCAGGTCGGCGGCCGCCGCCATCGCCTCTTCTTGCTCGGGATCGAGCTCGAGCACGCGCTTGAACGCCTGGAGCGCGCGCGTCGGGTTGCCGAGGCGATCGCGACAGATGAAGCCGATCTCGAGGCCGCGCGAGACCTTTCGGATCGGCTCGGGCGAGAGATACATCTCGCGCTCGGCGATCCGGACCGCCGCATCGAAGTCGCCGCGGGCCTCGTGCAGCCGGCGCAGCGCGGTGTGCGCTTCGAGGTGATTCGGGTTGATGTCGCGGAGCAGCGCTTCGAGCGCCTTGATCGCGTCGGCTGGTGCGCCGAGGCGCTCCTCGAGGATCGTCGCGCGCTCCATCGCGACCTTGCTCGCTTCGTCGAGATCGTCGGCGAAGTTCGAGCCGATCATCACGGCGATCTGGCGACCGAGGATCTCGGAGAGCTCGCGCCACTTACCGGCCTCGCGATATAGGCGCGACAGCGACGCCAGCGCGGTGCGGCTCTTCGGCGTCAGCTCGAGCACGCGATGCCACGCCTTCACAGCGCGGGTGGGATCGTTCAGGTGCTGCTCGAGGACGACCGCGTACGCTTCGAGATCGAACACGCGGACCGCCGCATCGGGCGTGCCCGGGGCGGGCAGGGGGCGGCCGCCGTCGAGGCGCTCGAGGATCTGCGCGAGCTCGGGCCACCGCTCGGCACGCTCGTACAGGCCGCGCAACGCGGCGAGCGCATCGGGATCCGACGGCGACGCCTTGACCGTTTGCTCCCAGCGCTCGAGCGCGCGGACATCGTCCTGGCGATCGGTCGCGAGCTTCGCGAGCCGCTTCAACAGCTTCGCGCGCTCGGCCGGGCTCGTCGACGCGGCCGCGTGATACTCGAGCGTCTGTTCGAGCCGCGGGTCGTTCGCCTTCTCGAGCACGCGCTCGAGACGCTCCAGCGCATCGCGATCGCCGGTGAGCAACTCGAGGATCGCGCCACACGCGTAGACGACGCCGTCGACGTCCGCGAGCCGCGTCTCGTAAATCCCGGCGAGCCGGCGCAGCACGTTCAAGCGCTCGCTGCGCTTCGCGACCGGCCACTCCTTCGGCTTCCCGCCCGCGCGATCGGTCAGGCGCGCCAGCTCGAGATCGAGCGTGCGGCGCAGCGTGTGCGCGAGGCCCGCGTCGTCGCCCTCTTTTTCGTAGAGCTCGCCGAGCGCCTTCAGCGTCGCGTCGTCGTCGGGATTTTCGGCGAGGACTTGCTCGTAGAGCTCGATCGCGCGGCGCGGCTCGAGCTGGCGCTCGCGATACGTCTGCGCCATCTTCTTCAGCGACTGCATCCTCGTGATCGGATCGCCTGCAGAGGCGACCTCGGTCTCGAGGCTGACGACGAGCTGCTCCCACATCTTGCCGCGCGAGGTCAGGCGGCGCAGCGCTTCGGCGACCTTCGGCGAGCCGGGCTCGAGCTCCGCGATCCGCTGCCACGCTTCGATCGCGCGCGGGATATCGCCGAGCCGGAGCTCCGCGAGCTGGCCGATCTCTTCGAGCCGGCGAACCAGATCGTCGGGCTCGGCGCCGGCATCGCGCGCGTTATCGAGCGCGAACTCGTACAGATCGATCAGGCCGCGCCAATCGCGGCGCTCGCGGAAGTGATCGACGTAGCGCGCGAGCGCTTCTTCATGCGTCGGCGCGATGCCGAGCGCCTGGTGGAGCAGCTCCGCCGCGCGGTCGCGGTCGCCCTGATGCTCGCGCGCGATCGTCGCGAGCTCGAGGATCTCGGCGACGAGGTAATCCGTCGGCGTGTTCGGATCCTGACCGAGCGCGGTGACCTCGGCCTCCATCAGGTGCGAGAGCTCTTCCCACTCGTTGTCTTCGCGCAGGATCTCCTTGAGCTCCTGCACGTTCTTGCTGCCCGGCTGCTCGTACGCGACGAGCTCGGTCAGCACCTCGCGCAAGCCCTCGCGGTTCGGAAGCTGGTTGCGATAGAGCGCCGCGCGCCGGCGGAGGATCTCGCGCCGCTCGTCGGGATCTTGGACGACCGCGCTGCGATGGCGCAGCATCCGATCGAGCTCGTCCCACTGCGACGAACCCTGCAGCGCCTCTTCGAGTGCGTGCGAGCTCGCCTTCGCATATGGATCGACGCCGACGGCGCGCCGCAGATAGTTGATACCGGTTTGATCGTCGCGCTCGCGCAGCCGGCTCTTGCCGAGCTCGACGAACAGCTCGCCGGCCTTGTGGCGGGTCTGGCCGCCGCGGAACCCCGGCGAGCTATAGACGTCCGCGAGCGCCTCGGCGATCTCGATCGAGCGCGGGTCGAGTCGCGATGCCTCTTCGAGGTGATTCGCCGCCGCTTCGAGATCCTTGCCGCGCGTCGCGAGCCTGCCGAGCTCGAGCCGGATCCGCGCCTTCCTCGGCGCCGGCCCGTCCTTGCCGAGCACTTCGAGCTCGGCCTGATACAGCTTCGCGACCATCGCGTCGTCGCCGAGCGAGCGATACAGCTCGCGCGCCGCTTCGAGCGCCTCGGTCCGCTGCGGCTCGAGCTTCCACGCCTGCTGCCAGTGCCACAGCGCGCGATCGACGCGCCCGAGATGATCGTTCCACAGCACGGCCGCGCGCCGGTGCTGCGCCGCGCGCCGAGCGACGAGCTCGGGCTTCTTGCGACCTTGATCGCCGCCGCCGCGCTTCGCGAGATCGGTGAGCTCGCCCTCGATGATCTCGACCGCGGCCGCCGGATCGTTTGGCTCGACGATCTCGAGCAGACGATCCGATGCGCGATCGTTCGTCGGATCGAGCTCGAGCGACGTCCGCAGATATTCGACGGCGGTCTCGATTTCGCCGAGCACGATCATCGCCTCGCCGGCCTCGCTCCACGCATCGGCCGCGCGCACCGGATCTCGCTCGTGCTGCGCCCAGGTCGCGCAGACATCGGCAAGCAGCTCGCCGCGCCCCGCGTCGCGGAGCTCCTGCCTTAGCGCCGCGAAGCCCTTGGCTTCGGGTTGCTGGCGGAAGACCACGACTTTCGCTTCGAGTGGATCGACCGTTCTCGAAACGTCGGTGCTGTGGACTGGATCGTCTGCCATCCCTCGTCAGCGACGTTAACACGAAGCGGCGTAAGCGACCGCAATACGGGCGGATTCGCACAAACAGGCGATGAACAGACGGCCAGCATCCGATGCCTCGGCGATGCGCTGCTCTTGGTGAACCGGCATCCGGGCTCTCATCTGGTTTCGTAGGCGCGGCACTGCGGTGTCCCGTAGCAGCGAGGCCCGCGATGGCTGAGTTACGATGGTTGTATGGTGAAGGTTTTGGCGTTCTGTACGGTGATTCTCGTGGGGGCGTGCACGGCCGATCATCCGGCCGACGGCACCGGAAAATGTGGCGATGGAGTCCTCAACGTGGGGGTTAACGGAACCGGGGAGCAGTGCGACGACGGCAACACGGTGAGCGGTGATGGTTGCTCGTCGTCGTGTCAGCTCGAGGCCGCCGTTTGCGGCAACGGTAAGGTCGAGACCGGCGAGGAATGCGACGACGGCAACACGACGAGCGACGACGGTTGTTCGTCGACGTGCAAGAAGGAATCGAAGTGCGGCAACGGGATGGTCGAGACCGGCGAGCAGTGCGATGACGGCAACACCGTCGCCGGCGACGGCTGCTCCGCGACGTGCCAGGTCGAGGTCCGCCACACGGTCTCCGTCGGGTGGACGTACAAGCAGGTCAACAACACGGTCGTGGCGTGTCCTGCGCAGGTCGATACCGTCGATATCGTCTCGCAGTTGATCGACGCGATGGGGAACAACGTCGGTGCGGCGAAGGTCGATCCGTTCGACTGCAACAGCCCCGGTGCGGGAATCACGACACCGCTTCCGGGCGGCGTCTACAACGTGCACGTCGAGATGAAGAATCACGCCGCGACAACGCCCTACGCGGTGTCGTTGCCGGCGCGCGTCGACATCTCGACGGCCGACAAGACCTCGAGCGCGACGATCTTCAGCGACGGTGGCTACGTCACCTATTCGTGGCAGCTGGTGAAGGAGAGCGACCCGACGATGCCGCTCACTTGTGCCGACGCAGGCATCGGTGCCGGCGGCGGCGTCCATGCAAGCATCACCGGTACGACGACTGCCGACATCGATTTCGTGTGCAGCGATGGTGGCGCGAGCACCGTGCTCGTCGACGGATCGTACTCGGTGACGCTGAACGCGTTCGGTAACCAACACGCCAACTTCGGAACGGCGAGCGCCGTTCCCGCGATCGTCGCCGGGCCGAATCAAACCACCGCGCTCGGCACGATCAAGATTCCGATCACCGGTATCTAGCTGGTTAACCCGCTGCAATAACGCAGGATCCCGGCAGCTCACTTTTCTGCCACCTCTTGGGCGTGCGTCCCCACTGTAGTCACATGGGGGCAGCTGGATCTGAGTCTCAGAAGCCCGGGTTGCCGCCGCCGTGGAAGCCGACGTTTCCGCCGCAGGCAGCGAAGCCAGCACTCGCGATCGTCTCTGACGGTGTTCCCGAAGAGATTGCCTCGAGGTCCGCACCACCGGAACCGCCCGTCGAGCGCGCGGCGACCGAGCCGCCTCCGTTGCCGGACCCGCCGGAGCGAGGGAGCGCACGAACGTCGCTCGCGACGCCGAAGTCAGAAGACGACTTCACGGAGATCGTCGTTCCGCTGCCGCTCGATATCGCTGTTCACACGGCGCCGGTGCGCGCGCAGCGGCGACGTTGGATGTACGCGGCGACCGCGGTCACGCTGTTCGGCGTTGCGGCGCTCGCGGTGATCGTCGTGAGTAGCTCCGAGCTGCCAAAACCGATCGCGACGCGTGCGCCGATCGTCGCTCCTGCGCCGGTGGTCGTCGCGCCGCCCGCAGAGGTCGTCGCGGCCGCGGTCGCACAGGCACCGGACCCGGTCGCCGCTGAAGTCGCGCCTGTTGTCGCGAAGCCCGCGGTCGTCGAACGTGCGCCGGCGCGCAAGCCGAGTGCGCGGCCGGTGAAGCGGACCGCGAAGCCGAAGTACGACCCCGACGCGCTGTTCTTCAAGGGGAAGTAGATGCGAGCGCTCGCGATCGGGTGCGCGCTCGCGATGTCGGCGGCGGCGGTCGCCGGACCGAAGCCGAAAGAGGAGGCCAAGCGCCGGATCGATCGCGCCGCGGCACTCCACAAGGAAGGCAAGTTCGACGACGCGCTCGCCGAGCTCGAGGCCGCGTACAAGCTCGATCCCGAGATCGATCTGTTGTTCTCGATCGGTCAGGTCTATTCGAAGCTCGGGCGCTGCGACGAAGCGCGCGGCAAGTTCGAGGAGTTCGCGGCGAAGAAGAAGTCGAAGGAAGCGTCGTCGATCGTCGCGCAGGCGATCGCCGCGTGCATTCCGAAAGCGCCGCCGGTCCCGCCACCTGCTGCGGTCGAGGCAACGCCGCCGAGCGTCGAGCCGACATCGCCGGTCACGCCGGCGCCGACGTTCGCATCAGCGACGTCGGCATCACCTCCGCAACCACCGCCGCCCACCGTCGACTCGCGCGCGTGGTATCGCGACGCGCTCGGCGATGGCCTCGTGCTCGCGGGCGTCGCGGCGGCCGTCGTGGGGACGATCGAATATCACAGCGCGACTTCCGCCCTGAACGCGGCGGAGTCGGCGGGCTCGCTCGCGAGCTACGATCAGCTCGTCTCGGAGGCGCATGACAAGCGCACCATCTCGGTCGTGTTGTTCGCCGGCGGCGCCGTGCTCGTCGCGGGCGGCATCGTGCGGTTCGCGCTGCACGATCGTAGTCACGAGCGAGCGACGCTCGCCGTCGTCCCCGCGCAGGGCGGTGGGCTCGTCACGATCGGTGGAGGTTTCTGATGCGCGCGTGGCTCGTTGCCTGCGTGCTCGCGGCCGGCTGTCTGCGCGCGACCGAGTACCACTGCACCTCGAGCGCGCAGTGCGGCATCGGCGGCACGTGCGAGTCGACCGGGTTCTGCAGCTTCGCCGACACGAACTGTGGCCAGCGCTACGGCAACGAGGCCGGGCCCTACGCGAATCAATGCGTCGGCACCAGCAACGGCCTCGACGCCGGTAGCGATGCGTCGCCGATCGACGCCCCGAATCACTGTCCCACGAGCTTCGTCGCGATCGCCGGCGGCAATCCGGGTCATCGCTACAAGGCAATGACGACGACCGAGAACTGGCAGCTGCAAGTGAACGCGTGCCTCGCCGAGAGCCAGTTCGCGTACCTCGCGATCCCCGACGACGCGACGGAGCTCGCGGCACTCGATACGCTCGCCGGATCGGCCTCGTCGTACTGGGTCGGCATCGACGACATCGCGACCGAGGGGGCGTTCCTGACCGTGAAGAACGCGCCGGCGACGTTCCTGCCGTGGGATCCGCCCGCGCCCGACGATGCGGGACCGGGCGAAGACTGCGTCGAAGCGCTCACGGCGCTCGCGAAGTTCAACGACCAGCGGTGCACCATGCAGCTCCCCGCGATCTGCGAGTGCGACTAGCTGCGACGGTCCTGAGACCGTCGAGATCTGCACTTTGGTACACGGCAACGCGTGTACCTTCGCGCGATGCAGCCACAGGAATCGCGGGCGATCGCGGTGTTCGGGGGATTGGGAGTCGCTTTTCTATTCGTCCTGTTCGTCGTCGTCCCGAGGCTCTCGCACGGCGACTCGGGTGTAGCGGCCTTGCCGAAGGTCGTGCGCGAACTGCCGGCACCGCCGACCGCACCGTCGGTCAACACGGCGCCGCACGTGTTCGCATATCCGTCGCTGTCGAAGACGCAGATCGCGTTCGCGTACGGCGGCGAGATCTGGACCGTGCCGCGCGAGGGCGGTACCGCCCGACGTCTGGTCACCGGCCAGTTGTGGAACAACCGCCCGATCTTCTCGCCCGACGGAACGCAGGTCGCGTACACGGGCGTCTACGACGGCAACGCCGACGTCTACACGATCGCCGCGACGGGCGGCGAGCCGCATCGCCTGACCTATCACCCGGGCCTCGATGCAGCCGTCGGTTGGACGCCCGATAGCAAGGCGATCGTGTTCGCGTCGAACCGCACGACCGAGCGCGACCTGCCGCAATTGTGGACCGTGCCGGCGAGCGGTGGCCCTGCGGAGAAGCTGCCGTTGCCGTCGGGCAACTCTGCGGCGTACTCGCCCGATGGGAAGCGGCTCGCGTATCAACCGTTCCCGCTGTGGCAGCCCGCGTGGAAGCACTATCGCGGCGGCCAGGCCGCGCAGATCTGGATCGCGGATCTCGCGACGTCGCACATCACCAAGGTGCCGCACGACACGTCGAACGATCTGTGGCCGATGTGGAGCGACAACACGATCTACTTCGTCTCGGATCGCAGCGGTCCGAAGGCACTGTTCGCGTACGACCTCGGCACGAACAAGGTCAGCGAGCTCGCCCGCGATCCGAACGGGTTCGACATCACGTCGGCGCAGATCGGGCCGGGCGGCATCGCGTTCGATAGGCTCGGCCAGATCTCGATCTACGACTTCGCGACCAAGACCGCGAAGCCGGTCGCGATCACGATCGCCGACGAGCTGCCGCAGACCCGCGCGCGGTTCATGCCGGTCTCGCCGGATCAGATCCTGCGCGCGACGATCTCGCCGACCGGCAAGCGCGTGCTGCTCGAAGCGCACGGCGAAGTGCTCTCGGCGCCGACCGAGAAGGGCAATGCGCGCAACCTGACGAACACGCCCGGCATCGCGGATCGCAGCCCGGCGTGGTCGCCCGACGGCAAGTGGATCGCGTGGCTCTCGGATCGCACCGGCGAGTACGCGCTGTACTTCATGTCGCCCGACGGCCTCGGCGATCTCCACACGGTCGAGCTCCACGGCGCGGGCTTCTACTACTCCCCGCGGTGGTCGCCGGATTCGAAGAAGCTCGTCATCCCCGACAAGAACAACGCGCTGTGGCTCGTCGACGTCGACCACCCCACGCCGGTTCTGATCGATCAGTGGCGGTCGGAAGAGCCGCTGTCGGAGAGCAACGGACCGACCTGGTCACCCGATTCGCAGTGGATCACGTTCGCGAAGACGATGCCGAATCTGTTCCACGCGGCGTTCGTGTACTCGCTCGCCGACAAGAAGCTGCACCAGCTCACCGACGCGCGCAGCGACGTCCGCTCGCCGCGGTTCGATCGCAGCGGCAAGTATCTATGGTTTGTCGCGAGCACGAACGTCGGTCCGTCGGCGGCCGGCATCGACATGTCCGCGCTCGGCCGCGCGACCACCGGTAGCATCTACGGGATCGTGCTGCGCAAGGATCTGCCTTCGCCGTTCGCACCGGAGAGCGACGAGGAAGCGACGGGGTCTGGCTCGGCGGCGCCGCCCGGCAAGACCGAGCCGAAGTCGACGCGGATCGATCTCGATGGCATCGACCAGCGGATCATCGCCGCGCCGGCGCCACGCGCGAACTACGTCGGGCTCGAGGTCACCGATAGCGCGCTGTTCGTGATGTCGACGGTCGTCGCCGAATCCGACGAGGATCTCGACGAGCTCGGTCCACACGTGCCCGCGCAGGTCCAGAAGCTCGATCTCAAGACCCGCAAGCTCGACAAGTTCATCGACAAGCTCGATCTGCCGGACTTCGGCTCGAGCGATTCGTCGACGTTCGAGCTCTCGGCAGATGGCTCGAAGGCGCTGTATACGACCGGTGGCGCGTGGTTCGTCGTCGATACCGCGAAGCCCGCGGGGCCCGGCGAAGGCGCGCTGAAGCTCGACGATCTGCAAGTCTGGGTCGATCCGCGCGCCGAGTGGAAGCAGATGTTCCACGAGGTCTGGCGGATCGAGCGCGACTTCCTCTACGACCCGAAGGCGCACGGCCTCGACCTCGCCCAGGCCGAGAAGGTCTACGCGCCATTCGTCGACGGCATCGGTGGGCGCGAAGGTCTCAACAACCTGTTCATCGAGATGCTCGGCAACCTCGTGCTCGGTCACGTGTTCGTGTTCGGCGGTGCGCTGCCGCCGCAGGGCAACGAGGCGGATGGCCTGCTCGGCGCGGACCTCGCGATCGAGGGCGACCACTACAAGATCGCGAAGATCCTGAAGGGCGAGAACTGGAACCCGAGCCTGGTCTCGCCGCTGACTCAGCCGGGCGTGGTCGTCAAAGAAGGCGACTCGATCCTCGCGGTCAACGGCGTCGCGGTCGCGACGACCCAGCCGTTCGAGAAGTACATGCTCGGCACCGCGAACAAGCGGACCACGCTGACGCTGGGCGACGGCAAGGCCAAGCGCGACGTCACGGTCGTGCCGATCGCGAACGAGGGCCAGCTCCGCCTGCGCGAGTGGATGGAGAGCAACCGCCGCCGCGTCGATCAGCTCTCGAACGGCAAGCTCGCGTACGTGTGGATCCCCGACACCGCGACCGCGGGCTTTCTCCACTTCAATCGCTACTACTACTCGCAGGTCGACAAGCAGGGCGTCGTCGTCGACGAGCGCTTCAATCACGGCGGCTTTATCGCCGACTACGTGATCCGCGCGCTCCAGGCGACGGTCGCGATGGGGATCTCGTCGCGCTCGGGCGATGACTTCATCGATCCGGCAGCGACGATCTACGGCCCGCGCGTGATGATCGCGAACGAGATGTCGGGCTCCGGCGGCGATGCGCTGCCGTGGCTCTTCAAGCGCGCGAAGCTCGGGCCGCTCGTCGGCACGCGCACGTGGGGCGGGCTCGTCGGGATCTCCGACTATCCGCGCTTGATCGACGGCGGTGGTGTCACCGCGCCGCGCGCCGGGTTGTTCAGCGCTGAAGGGAAGTGGGAGATCGAGAACATCGGCGTGTCGCCCGATGTTCAGGTCGAGCAGGACCCCGAGCTGATGCGCGCGGGCCACGATCCGCAGCTCGAGAAGGCCGTCGCGCTCGCACTCGAAGAGATGGCGAAGCATCCGTTCGTACGACCGAAGCGGCCCGCGTTCCCGGATTACGGGCCGCGCCTGCCGAAGCCGTAGCTATTTCGCGAAGTCGATCGACGGCATGCCGGCGTCGGCGGGGCGCGGAGGCGGTGGTGCCGTCACGCCCGCATCGACGGACACGTGCGGCGGAACATGCTGCGCGTGATGCGTTGGATGCACGCCGGCATCGTGGGGCACGACGGCAGCATCGGGTTGCGCGGTCTCGACACTCGCGGCGGCATCTATCGCGATGATCGGTGTCGGCCGTGCGGCATCGCCGGGCGCTGCGAGCTTCGCCGGCGCGTCCACCGCGTCATGGCGAAGTGCGAGCACCCCTGCACCCGCCGCGAGTGCGACGACAGCCGCCGCGAGGACGAGCCCGAGGTTGCGCCGCGAGCTGGCCTTCGCCGGCGGCGGGCTCGCGACCGGTTCGGGGCGCACCACGTCCGGAACCGGGATCGTATCGGCGAGATCACCCGCGGCTTGCAGGACCTCGCGCACCCGCGCCGCGGAGCTCGGTCGATCGTTCGGCGATTTCGCCATCAAGCCGGCGACGAGCTCGGCGAGCGGTGCTGGCGCGACGAGGGGAGGAGGCGGCTCGTGGAGATGCGCGGCGAGCACCGCGTTGACGGTCTCGCGAACGAACGGCGGACGGCCCGCGAGCATGTGGTGGAGGATGCAGCCGAGCGCATACAGATCGCCGCGTTGATCGCTGCTCTCTCCGCCGATCTGCTCGGGAGGCATGTAGAGCGGCGTCCCGAGCAACGCGCTCGATGCGGTGATCAGCGACGACGTCTCGGTCGCCAACGACTTCGCGAGGCCGAAGTCGAGCACCTTGATCAGATCACGCCCGGGCGGGTCGTCGAGGACGATGATGTTTCCCGGCTTGAGATCGCGGTGGATGATGCCCTGTGCATGTGCGACCTCGAGCGCATCGCAGAGCTGCAAGCCGATCGCGAGCACGCGGCGAAGCGGTAGCGGGCGCATCGGCTCGAGCTCGCGCGCGAGGGTGTTGCCGCGCAGCAGCTCCATGACGAGGTACAACACGCCGTCTTCGGTTTGACCGAAGTCGTAGACATTGACGACGTTCGGCTGACTGAGCCGGCTCGCGAGCCTTGCTTCGCGCAGGAATCGCTTCACCGCCGTACGATTGCTCGCCAGCTTCGAGTGAATGACCTTGAGCGCGACCTCGCGATCGACCGACAGCTGGTGCGCGCGATACACGGTGCCCATCCCGCCTTCGCCGAGCGCACCACGGACCTCGTAGCGCTGATCGAGGATGCGCCCGATCAGCGCGTCGCGCGCCCCTCGCAACTTGATCAAGCGCGCGCCGTCCTTCGGGCACACGTCGTGATCGAGTGGATACGATTGATTGCATGCCGAGCAGTACGCCTCGTCGGTCGGCGTATCGCCGCCGGTGACCGTGTCGGACATCGCCGTGCGATCGTACGGATCGGTCATGTCTCGGGCACCGAGATCGATGCACTCCCGGTGAGGCCATCGCGGAACCAGATGATTCCGCCGGAGGGGCCGTTCTGGATCCGGTACCACGTGCCGGTCCGCGCCGGCGTCGCCGTCGGCGTGCCGATCGTGCCTTTGATCCAGAGTGTCCAGCCGCCGGGAATCGCGTCGGGCGAAGTCAGTGTCAGGGTTCCCGCACCACCCACCGGCAAGCCGGCGTCGCTGCCGATGTCGCCACCGTAGATGCCGTCGTTCGCGGTGCCGATCGTGTCGTCGAACGAAGTCCCGTTCTTGACGTGGAGCTGCGGTCCGGTCGACATCGTGAATTGACTGATCGGTTGCAGCAGCGCCGAACAATCCGAGCCGCCGAGCTGGAAGGCACTCGTCGTGGTTTGCGTGCCTGCCGCGAGCGACGTCGCGCCGAGGCCCGCGAAGTCCGACGTGATCGCGATCGCGCCGTCGGTGATCTCGCGCGTGCGCCCGGTTTGGAGCTGCGCGATGCCGATGCCCCAACCACTGCCGCTCGCGCACACGAGCGCCGGGGTGTTCGTGCCGAAGCCGGTCGACGGGCTGTACGCGGAGCCGCTGTCGTCGGTGATCACCGGATTCAGCGTTTGGTCGAGCGTGACGTACGACGTGACGAAGAACGCCTGGCCGGCGCTCGCGCAGTCGCACGGGGTCTGCGAGCTCGCCGCGGGCGTGGTCAACCGATCGAAGCGAACCATCCGGCCATCAGGAAACAGCGTGAACGATGACGCGCCCGAAACGGTGCCGCCCGACGCACAGCCAGCGCCGGCGTGCCACGACCAGTTGACCGCGACCTTCGCGACGACCGGACCCGGGAGAACGATCGACGCGGAGCCCATCTCGCCCGTCGCGGCGGGACTGACCGCGGAGAACCTCGGCATCGGATATGCGGCCATGCCGATCCGATCTTCCTCGTTGCACGCCGAGGTCTTGCCGAGCACTTCGCGGCCCGCGAGAACGAGTTGATCGGGATAGCCGAAGCCGCCTGGCGGAAAGCGCAGCACGTACCCCGGCCCCGCTGCGCAGATCGCGGTTCCGGAATACGAAGCGGTCGCCGAATCGGAACCAGCGCCGCATTGACCCGGCGGCGCAGCATCGGCCGAGGCCGCGTCACCACCGGCGGTGCCACCATCGCCGCCGTGAAACTCGGCGAGCTTGATGCAAGCGGCGCAGGTGAACGCCACCACGACCCCACGGCGGAGCATACGCACCGCAGTATGGCATGGGTTACGATAATGCCGTGCGGCTGGTGTGCCTCGGCTTGGTGCTCGCGATCGCTCGGCCGGCAATCGCGGATCGCGCCGCCGCGGATAAGCTCGCGGACGATGCGAACGCGCTGGCAAGCCAGGGCAAGCTCGCGGAGGCTGCGGCGGAGTTTCGCGCCGCGTACGCCGAAGACCCTCGTCCGAAGCTGCTCTGCAACGTTGGCGTCGCGTATTACAAGGCGAACGACCTTCCGCGCGCGGCCTTTCATCTCGAGCGCTGTCGCGCGGTCGGCGGCCAGCTCGACGCCGCGTTTCTCGACAACGTCGATCAGGTGCTCGCGGCAGTCCGCCGCGTGCTCGCCGCGGGCGAGTTCACGCCTGTCACGATTCTCACGGATCCGGCGACCGCGAGCGCGACGTTCGACCACGGGCCGATCGACGAGCCGATCATCGGGCAACAGACCGTCTGGCTGCCGTTCGGGACGTATCGCCTGCATGTTCACGAGGACGGCTATGTCGATCGCGACGAACCGGTGCACGCGGCCGATCACACGGCGATCACGACGCGGGTGACGCTCGAGCGCCCGCAACCGATCAAGCCTCCTGTCCACGCCGAGCGGATTGCACCACCGTCCACGCCGCCTCCAGCGCCGGGCCCATCGAAGATTCCTGCGATCGCCGCGACCGCAGGGACCGTGGTCGTCGGCGTGCTCGCCGGGCTCGCGTATTTCCACGCGAGCGATCTCAACGATCAGGCCGGCAAGACCCAGGATTACTCGACCTACAGGGATCTGCGCGCGAGCACGCTCGGATACAAGCACCTCGCGTGGCTCGGCGGTGGTTTCGCCGCTGCGGGCGCGGTCGCGAGCACGTTGCTCTGGTATCGCGGCGTCCACGTTGAGGCCGCGCCGGATCGCGCGGTCGTCGTGCTCGCGCGAACCTTCTGATCACATCTTGTAGAAGAACTCTTCGCGGACGATCTTGTCGCCCTCGACGGTGTAGAGCGCGACTTCCTTCATGTGGAAGCGCTCGCCACCGGCGCGCGGCGTGACGTCGTAATCGAACAGCACCGCGAAGCGATTCCCGTGCGGGAACGGCCCTTCGATGCTGGCGCCGTGGACGTCCATCCGGTTGCGGAACATCTTGCCCTTCTCGACGCAGGCCGGAATGCCCTTCGCCTCGGTGCTCTGGCCGGGAGGGGCGCCTGCCTCGACGCTCACGATGTTCGAGTGGTACAGCGTTTCCATCGCCTCCTGGTTCTTCCCAGCCTTGCAGAGGTCGACGAGCTTGGTGCCGATTTCGAGCGTAGTCATGGGCTGGTAGTACCAGGCAGCGGCGACAGGTGGTTGTCAGGTTTATGCTGCAGTCGTGCAGCAATTCACTCCCGTCGCCGGCCTCGTGGGCGGTGTTCTGATCGCGCTCGGACTCGCGGTCATCTTGATCGGCTCCGGACGGATCGTCGGCCTCTCCGGCGTCGCCGCGGGGCTGATCAACCCACATCGCGGCGGCGATCGCGCGTGGCGCCTGAGCTTCTTGATCGGCGCACTCGCGGTCGGCGCGATCTTCGAGCTCGCCCGACCGAGCACCTACGATGCGGCCGCGCCACACGGCGTGGTCGTGATCGCGATCTCGGGCCTGCTCGTCGGTCTCGGCACGCGGATGGCGAATGGATGCACGAGCGGTCACGGCCTGTGTGGCGTCGCGCGAGTATCGAAACGATCGATCATCGCGACGCTGGTGTTCTTCGCGGTTGGCGTCGTCACGGCGACCCTCGTCGGGAGGCTCGCGTGAACCCGCTCGCGCTCCTCGGCGGTGCGCTGTTCGGCGCCGGCGTGTGCATCTCCGGCATGGTGAAGCCGTCGAAGGTGCTCGGCTTCCTCGACTTCGCGAGCTCGTGGGATCCGACGCTGCTCGTCGTGATGGCGAGCGCACTCGCGGTCATGATCGTCGCGTGGCGCATCGTCGCGCATCGCAGGTCGCCGCTGCTCGGTGGCTCGTATCCAGAGCCTCCGTCGCCGCTCGTCGATGCGCGGTTGATCGTCGGCGCTGCGGTGTTCGGCATCGGCTGGGGCCTCTCGGGCTATTGCCCGGGCCCGGCGCTCGTCGCGGTCGTCGCGGGCGTGCCGGCGACATTCGTGTTCGTCGCGACGATGCTCGCCGGGATGTTCGCGATCGAGAGCCGCGAGCAGGCGACGCGCCCCGACGCCTGAGCGTCGATCTAAGCCTCGTTATCGTTGTGCTCGACGAGGAAGTGCGGCCAGTTCTCGATCCGCGGCGTCGTGCCCGTGCCGGCCGCGATCGGCGGCACCGTCTGTGCGCGGACGCGCTTCAGGTCGCTCGGCTGCGCCTGGAGGCCGCAGCGCGACAGCACGAAATCAACGGCGCGAACGCGCTCCTGCATCGACACGCTCTCGATCGGTAGGTAGCTGATCCCGTGCTGTTCGAGCATGAGCTTGACCATGCCGTCGATCCGCAGCACCGAGTCCCACGACACGCCGGCGCGGGTGCCGTCTTCTTTGAGGAGCGATTGGTGCGGGCGCAGGAAGAATACGACGCCTTCGCTGACCCACTTCATGTAGTCGCGAAAGCGCTGGTCGTTCATCATCGCGAACGCATTCGTCGTGTGTTCCGCGACGTATGCGAGGTTATCGAACGCGCGATCCGAGACGAACTTGCCCTCGTGCGAGCGCTCGACCTGGACCTGGCGGGCAAACACGCGCTCCTGGTACTCGGCGACGAGCTCCATGTCGGTGCGCAGCGCTTCGAGCGCGGTCTCCATCTCGGCGAGGATCGCGCGGGCGACCTCGCTGATCATCGGCAGGCCGTAGCGACGGCTCACGTAGCGACACAGCGTGGTCTTACCCGTTGCGTGACTGCCGACGAAGTAGATCCTCATCGCGTACGGATCTACGAGATCGATCTGACACCGTCCGAGAACCGTGCAGTCCCGCGTGGTTACTGCGGTCGGAACGTCGGCGACTGGAACACGCTGATCGCGGCGGTCTCGGACATCGTCAGGAAGTCGCCGAGGCTCGCGTGCGGAAACCCGAGCGCCGCGTCGACCCGGATCCGGTACGTGCTCGTGCTGAGCAACCGACTCGCGGGGATGTGAACGCGCTGCGCGGTCGTCACGATCTGCTCGAGCGTGAGCGTGCTCGCGCCGACGATCTGATCGAGGTGGACGACGTAGTAGTCGGCGGTGCCGTCGCTCGACAGGTCGAACGCGATCTCGATGTTGCCGGTTGCCGGCACGGTCACGAACGTTCCGGTCGTCGCGATCGGTGTGCCGGCGACGCGAACGTTCGACGCGAGCGCGACTTGGCCCGCGGGGATCGCGGTGGTGGCGGTGCAGTCGCCGACGGGAGCGATCGACGTGACGCTCGACGCCGCACCGGCGGGCGCGGTCGCGTAGCTCAGGGCGACCGCCTCGACTCGTAGCCCGAACGGATTGCCGTACATCACGTTCGTCTGGCCCGCGCCGAATCCGTTCGCGAGTGGAAACTCCGTCGACAGCGCTTCCTGCAGGCCCGGCGTCGCGCCGATGTACCAGCCGACCACCGGCGTGCCGCCGCCGGCCGCGAGCATCTCTCGCGCGCCTTCGGCCGTGCCCTGGATCGAGATGTTCGCGCAGCTCGTCGCGTTGACCATCTGCGGTGCGATCGGCAGCGTCGGCACGGTCGCCTTCGCCCCCGCGATCGTCGCGACGTCGCGCGCCTGCGCTGCGTACATGATCCGGACGTACGCGCCGACCGCCTGGGTCGACGTGTAGAACGCGCCGTCGTGCGGCGACAGCATGTCGATCACCGCGCCGGTCGAATCCGGCGCCGAGCAATCGACCTCGACGTTCGTCGTGACCTGGTGGCGCGACCAGGTCCCGGTCGTCACGAGCTCTTCCTTCGCGTTGTTCTCGGAGTGGCGCGCGCTCAGATCGAACGCGAGGATCGTCATCGGTGGCGCGGGCGGATCATCCGGGCGCTTCGTCGTCCGCTCGACGAGCACGAGCTCGGTCGCTGCGAGATCGAACGTGCTCGCCTGCGATGGCGTCGCGAACCGGAGCGAGTAGTGATCGCCGGCGTTCGGCGTCGTGAACGAGAACCCGGAGTCGGCGATCGTCACGGTGCGCGTCGAGCCGTCGTCGAGAGTCGCGAGCGCCGTGATCTGATCGATCGGGAACGGCCGCTGGATCTCCGCTGCGTTGCCGGCGGCGTCGTTCTGCGCCCACAGCTGGAGGTACTGGCCGTGGACCGCGCCTCGGTCCGCGGAGGTCGCACCATCCGGCGCCGGCGATGGAATCGTGCCGAGGCCGAACAGCCGATCGCAACCCGCACAGGCCAGGACCGCGACGACCAGCGAAGCCCTCACGATCTCAGTGTACGTCGATCGTCGCCTGCCAGATATCCGTCGGTCCGAAGATCGCGCGAGCCCACGGGCCGTCCTCGTGGATGTTGCTCGAGTAGTACGTGACGAGGAACTTACCCGCGTCGTCGATCGGTACGACCCCGGCGTACGAGGTGTCACCCGTCGACGGAAACACCGCGAGCTCGGTCCAGCTCGTTCCGGACAATTCGTAGAGCGCGGTGCGCTTGCGGTTCGCGACCTCGAGCAGGTGCTTGCGCGCGATCATGTAGCGACGGCCTCCGTACTCGAACGCGACCGGGCCGTCGAGCCGCACGCCATCGAGCTCGCCGGCGCACGTGAACGTCGAGTACGGGCGCTGCGCGGTACACAGCTTCGTACGCAGCCGGCCCTGTGCGCCGAGCAATTCGTCGTCGGTGCCGTCCATGCGGACGTACGCGCTGACGCCGGTGTCGTCGAACACGAGCTCGGTCTCGAGCGGGGTATCCTCGGCGATGTCGTAGATCGTCGCGCCCATCGTCCACGTGATGCCGTCGGTCGAGCTGAACAGTGCGACGCTGCGATCGCCGTCCTCGTACGCGGCGCTGTACAGCGTGCCGTCGCGATCCGCGCGGACGCGCCAGAAGCTCCACGTCTCGGGGCCGATCGGCGTGAGGTCGGTCCAGGTCACGCCATCGGTCGAGGTCGTGCGCACGCTGATCGAGTCGACATCGGAGTCGCGGGACGAGTTCACCGGCAGCCGCGTGATCGCCTTGATCGCGAGCGCGCCGGTCGCGTCGACGTAGAAGCTCGGATCGCGAAGATCGCGATCGCTCGGTGCCGGGATGATCGCGGGCGCCGACCAGTGCGCGCCGTGATCGGTCGACGCGTAGACCCGGAGCGAGCTGTTCGGACCGAGCACCTGGCTCTCGGCGGTGCGATGCACGAGGTACGTCACGCCGTTGTAGATCGTGAGGTCGGTGTTCTCGTCGTGCACGCACGGGCCGGTGCGGCAATCGAGGTTCGTCTCGTCGAAGCCGTCGAACAACAGGTGGGATTCGACGATCGGCGATGGATCGGTGCCGCATCCGACGACCACGAAGACCAGTGCGAGAACCCTCATCACCGTGCGCGTATCACGCGGTCGGCTCGACGTACAACGAACGTTTTCTGCCACAGCTCGGACACGCGAAGTGAAGCACCGCCAGGCCGCGGTCGTCGTAGCGGATCGCGTCGTCGGGACCATTCGCCTCGAGCGCGGCGCGGCAGTCGTCGCAGCGCTGGGTCGAGCGCAACGTCGCGAGCTGGGCCGGCTTCGTGCGGATCGCGAGCGCCGGTGTCGCTCCTGCGACGGGGCCTGGCGGGCGAGGGCGGAGGACCTCGGCGCGAGGGACGATCGCGAACCGCTTGTCGGCGAGCACGCCGATCGCGACGACGACCGCGACGATCACGCAGGTGCCGACGATCGCGATCACGGCTCGACCAGGTCGCGCGTGATCGCGGCGACCTCGGGGCAACCGCACAGCGCCATCGCGAGATCGAGCTCGCGCCGGATCATGCCGAGCGCGTGGCCGACGCCTTCGCGGCCACCCGCGGCGAGGCCCCACAGCACCGGCCGGCCGACGAGCACGGCCTTCGCGCCGAGCGCGATCGCCTTGATCACGTCGCTGCCGCGGCGGACGCCACCGTCGAGCAAGATCTCGGCCGCGCCTCCGACCTTGTCGGCGATCCGCGCGACGACGTCGATCGTTGCAGGCGACGCATCGAGCTGGCGGCCGCCGTGATTCGACACGACGATGCCCGCGGCACCGTGGGCGACCGCGCGGGCGGCGTCGTCGGCGCGCACGATGCCCTTCACGAGCACCGGCAGCTTCGTGATCGAGCGCAGCCACGCGATCGCATCCCACGTCAGGGACGGATCGAGCAGCGTGGCGAAGTAGGCGGCGAGGCCGGAGTCGTTCGCGTCGCGCGCCACCGGCGCGTAGCCCGAGGCGTACAGGTTCTGGACGCCGAGGTGCGAGGGCAGCGCGAAGCGATTGCGGACATCGCGCTCGCGCCGACCGAGCATCGGCGCATCGACGGTGAGGACGAGCGCGCGGCAGCCCGCGGCTTCGACCCGGCGAACCAGCGCCTCGGTCGCGGCGCGGTCGCGATAGACGTAGAGCTGGAACCACACCGGGCCACTCGCGGCGGCGACGACGTCCTCGACCGCGGTGTTCGACAGCGTCGACAGGATGAAGACCGTGCCGGCGTCACCGGCGGCGCGCACCGTCGCGAGCTCGCCGTCCTGGTGCGCGAGGCGATGGAACGCGGTCGGCGCGACGAGCACCGGCATCGCGATGCGCTCGCCGAGCACCGTGGTCGCGAGCTCGCGGCGCGCGACATCGACGAGCACGCGGTAGTGCAGCTCGTAGCGCTCGAACGCGGCGCAATTGCGGCGCAGGCACTGCTCGTCGTCCGCGCCGCTCGCATAGTAGTCCCACGCGATCTGCTCGACGCGGGTCCGAGCGAGCGCCTCGAGCTCTGCGAGGTTCAAGCAGTCGAGGCAGCTCGGGGTGGTCACGTAGTGTTCTTACTACGCGCCGCCCGTGCGCGAAGTGTCTAGTGGGCGCGGCGCGCACGCGTCTCGGCAGACATACCGAGATACTTGTTGCGCTCGAGCCAGTTGTTGAGGTCGTGCGCGGTCGCCTGGCTCAGGTGATCGAGGTCCGCGCTCAGGTACTGCTCGAGCGTCGCGAGCGCGGTATCGATCGCGATGTACTCGGCCGAACCCTCCTCGGTCTTCATCATCTCTTCCTCGAGCTCCGCCTGGCGCGCGAGCACGCGCTCGCCAATGGGGTGACCGCGCAGGCCTTCCACGCTGTTCGGGTTGTGGACCGCTGCTTCGCGCTTACGATGCTTGATGGCTTTGTGAGTCGAAGTATTCATGACGAGTGGTAATTCACCGCGCGTGCCAGCAGGCAGTTCGGGCGGATCCGCACGGCGCGCGAACCAGCACTCGAAAGCCCTTGCAGCGCTGTATGGAATGCGCATATTTATGCAGAAACCATGCAGCTGCCAGCCGGCTTTCGATATGCGGGTGTCCACGCGGGCTTGAAGCCCGTGCGCAAGGATCTCGCGCTCGTCGCGAGCGAGACGCCGTGCGTCGCGGCGGGTCGGTTCTCGCAGAACGCGGCTGCGGCAGCGCCGATCGTCGACGCGCGGCGGCGCCTGCCGAGCACGGCGATCCGCGCGGTCGTCGTCAACAGCGGCAATGCGAATGCGCTGACCGGCGCCGCCGGGATCGCAGATGTCGTCGCGCTGCGCGCGGCGGTGGGCAGTGCGCTCGGAGCGCCCGCCGATGCGATCGTCACCGCATCGACCGGCATGATCGGCGTGCGCCTACCGGTACAGAAACTGATCGCTGCGGCACCAGCGCTCGTCGCCGCGCTGACCGCGGCACCGGAGCCCGCGGCGGAAGCGATCCTCACGACCGATACACGTACGAAGCTCGCCTCGCGTGCGATCGACGTGGGCGGCCGTGCGGTCACGCTCGCGGCGTTCGCGAAGGGCTCGGGGATGATCGCGCCGCAGCTCGCGACGATGATCTCGATCGTCACGACGGATGCCGCGATCGCGCCCGCGCAGCTCGATCAGGCGCTCGCCGCGGCGATCGAACCGAGCTTTCACTGCCTCGTCGTCGACGGCGACATGAGCACGAACGACTCGATCATCGCGCTCGCGAATGGCCGCGCCGGCAATCCGGTGATCGATCGCGACGGCGCCGAGCTCGCGGCATTCACCGCGGCGCTCACCGAGATCTGTATCGAGCTCGCGCGCGACATCGCGTCGGACGGCGAGGGCGCGACGCGCCTACTCGAGGTGGCCGTGACGAGTGCGCCGGATGCCGCGATCGCTCGCGACCTCGCTCGGTCGGTGGCCGCGAGCTCCCTCGTCAAGGCGGCGATCTTCGGCGCGGATCCGAACTGGGGCCGCGTGCTCGCGACCATCGGCGCGCGGGCGGGCTCGCAGAACTATCCGATCGATCCGCATCGCGCGAAGGTCACGATCCAGGGGCTCGTCGTTTACGCGGGCGAGCCGGTCGCCGATACGGCGGCCTTGCGCGCGAAGATGCGCGCGCCGGAAGTCCGCGTCGAGATCGATGTCGCTGCAGGCGCCGCGACTGCGACCGCGTGGGGCTGCGACCTCGGCTACGACTACGTCAAGATCAACGCCGACTACTCGTCGCTGATCGTCCAGAAGGAAGACGGCGCGCTCGCGAAGGACGATCGGCTGACGAACTACTCGCCGACGTTCAAGCGCACGCTGCTCGTCGAGGCGCTGTCGTACATCGCGCGGTTCTCGGGGACGCGCTGCGTCGTCCGCGTCGGCGGCATCGCGCTGCAGCGGCCAGCGCTCCAGCAATCGCTGTGCGCGGATATCAAGCTGCTCCGGTCGTGCGGCCTGTCGCCGATCGTGGTGCACGACGGCGGCGGCGACATCGAATCGCACCTCGTCACCTTGCTCAACCTCGACGGCGGTCACGCGATCGGCGTGTCGGGCACCGATGGCGGGATGATCCGCGCACGCGCCGGTGCGATCGCGAGCGTCGAGCCCGCGATGCTCGAGATGTTCCTCGGCCAGGGCTACGTCCCGGTCGTGGCCGCGCTCGCGCTCGGCGACGATGGTCGAGCGCAGACGGTCGATGCCGACGCGGTCGCCGGCGAGCTCGCGACGGCGCTGCGCGCACCGAAGCTGATCTATCTCGTCGATGCGGCGGGTATCGTCGAAGCCGGCGAGCTCGTCACGGATCTCGACGCGAGCGCACTCGAGGTCCGCCACACGACGCCGCTCGCGACCGCGATCGTGAAGGCCTCGCGCGGTGGCGTCGGCCGGATCCACGTGATCGACGGTCGCACGCCCCACAGCGTGATCGCCGAGCTGTTCACCGACCGGGGCGTTGGAACACTGGTGACTCCCCCGCTGGAGATCAAATGAGTGCGAGCACGCGCGATCGCCGCACGGTGATCAAGGAGTTGATCGCGGCGCGGCCGGTCGCGACCCAGGAAGAGCTTCGCGCCTTGCTCGCGGCGCGCGGCCACGCGGTCACCCAGGCGACGCTGTCGCGCGACCTCGCGCACCTCAACGCGGCGCGCACGGCGCACGGCTACGCGCTGCCCGATGCTTCGCCGGTCGTGCCCGATCTGATCCGCTCGATCGACGACAACGGCACGCTCGTCGTGATTCACACCGCACCCGGTGCGGCCCAGGTCGTCGCGAGTGCACTCGATCGCGCGAAGCCCGCCGAGATCCTCGGCACGATCGCCGGTGACGATGCGATCTTCGTCGCGCCGGCGCGGGGTGTGGCGGCGGCGAAGCTCGCGAAGCGCGTCCGCGAGCTCGTCAGTCGATCCGCAACGAATCGATGAACTTCTTGACGTCGGCGGGGACGACGACCGTCGCGAGCAGCATGTAGATCCGCTGCTTCTTGATCACCATACGGAGCTTCGCGCCGTCCTTGCGATCGGGGCTCAGGAGATCGACGTCGCGGGCAGGAAGACCGCGGTACGTGAAGTCCTTCGCGGACACGACCTTCGCGCGGTTCGCCATCGGCGCCTGCGCGTCGTCGAACATTTGCTTGACCGTCTCCTTCTTCGCATCCTTCGCGCGGTCGGCCCACAGCAACATGTACTGTTCGCCGCCGCCGAGCTCGGTGTAGGTCGCGAGGTGGAGCGTGTTGCCGTCGGCGTCCTTCGTCGATTCGGTCGGGCCGCCGGGGAAGCTCACGGCGACGCCGCCGGTCTTCGACTTGTACGCGACCCAGTCATCGGCCCATGCGGGAGCCGAAATCATCACTGCGACCGCGATCACCCATGCGCGCATGAGCGGAGCATCTCAGAGCAGTTTTGGTTTGCCGAGACCTAAACGCTGGTGATCCGCGAGCGTGCAGCGGTTCTGGATCACCTCGATGCCGGCCTCTTGCAGCCGCTTCGCCGCTTCTTCGTTCTTGATACCGAGCTGCATCCACACGACTTTCGGGTGTGGTTGCATCGCGAGGATGTCGTCGACGTGATCCGGTATCTGCTCGCCGCGCCGGAAGATATCGACGAGATCGACCGGCTCTTTGATGTCGCGCAGCTGGGCGCGGACCTTCTCGCCAAACAGTTCCTCGCCGAAGAACCGCGGGTTCACGCCGATCACCCGATAACCCTCCTCGTGGAGGTACTCGGGGACGTAGAACGCCGCCTTCTCGGGCTCGTTGTGCATGCCGAGAACCGCGATCGTCGGGGAGCCTTCAAGGATTTCGCGAAGGCGCGCGTCCGTGACGGGCATCGGAAATACTGTACCGCGCCCGCAGGAATAGCCAAGAGTCCTGCAGTCGTTGCATAGTGCACCCGCATGCGTAGCGCTCTCATTCTCACGGCACTGTTGTTCGCGGCTTGTCACGGCAGCGACTCCGCGACCAACACCGGCTCGGCGAGCTCTGGGCCCACGACGCCCAGTGCGAAGCCAGCGCCCGCACCTGTGCCCAGCGGCTCGGCTGCACCGAGCGGATCCGCTACAGCGCAGGCGCCGGCACCCGCGCCTACACCGCCGGCATCGCCTCCGGTGCCGGTGGCGCCAAAGGTCGAGGGCCACGACTTCACGTCCGAAGCGAAGGCACTCCTCGCGGTCGGCGCGTGCGGTGAAGGCGCGACGCCCGAGGGGATCACCGCCGAGCAAGTGTCCACGCACTGCGATGTCGTGAAGAAAGCGCAGACCGACTATGTCGACGCGTGGGTGAAGCCCGCGAGCGCGTTCTTCGAGGCGCACGTCCCGAAAGACATCCCGAAGAAGGTCGTCTATCCATTCGCGGGTGGCGATCTCTCGACCGCGCTCACTGTCTATCCGGACGCCGACGAGATCACGAACATCTCGCTCGAGCCGGCCGGCGATCCACGCGATATCGACACGCTCCGCGGCAAGGATCTCGATCGCGCGCTCGCGAAGGTCGCATCCGAGCTCAAGTTCCTCTACCGCGTGAACTTCAGCAACACGATCAACATGATCGATGCGATGCGCGGCGGCCAGCTGCCGACCGAGCTGATCTTCGCGCTGTCCGCGCTGAAGGTGCACGGCTACGAGCTCGTCGGGCTGCATTACTTCAAGCTCAACGACGACGGCACGCTCCACTATCTCGACGATGCCGATCTCGCGAAGGCGCCGGTCGTCGGCAAGGCGAAGGCCGAGGTTCGCAACTGGCAGTTCGCGAACGCCGAGCTGATGTTCAGGAAGCCGGGCGGTCGCGTTCAGATCTATCGCCACATCCGCCAGAACCTCGGCAACGAGGAGAGCAAGGGCATCGGCCCGGGCCTCAAGCAAGATCCGCGCGTCGTGAAGTACCTCGAAGCGAAGGGCCCGGTCGCAGCGATGACGAAGGCCGCCAGCTACCTGTTGTCGTGGGACTCGTTCTCGATCATGCGCGACTACCTGACGTCGCACGTAGTGTGGATGGTGTCGGATGCGACGGGCGTCGCGCCGAAGTGGGGCAAGCCCGCGGGCTACGAGTACGAGACCTACGGCGACTTCGTCGGGCCGCACATCCCGGCCGGTAGTGGCATCTCGAAGGACTGGCGCACCGAGTTCGATAGCCAGCCGCATCGCGATCTCGGCTTCCGGTTCGGTTACTACGACAAGAAGAACGCGAACCACCTCATCATCATGAAGAAGAAGGCCTGAAGCTCGAGCTCGACGCCGGCGAAGGCGAATCCGAGGAGCTGTGGCCGCTCTTCGACGCGCTCGCGATCGCGTGCGGCGGCCACACCGGCGATGCAGCGTCGATGCGGCGCGTGCTCGAGGTCTGCGCGGCGCGCGAGATCGAAGTCGGCGCGCACCCGTCGTATGTCGATCGCGAAGGCTTCGGCCGGCGCTCGATCGCGGTCGCAGCGAACGTGCTCGAGCAGCAGATCTACGCGCAGTGTGCGGCGCTTTCGCGAGTGGCGGTCGACGTCGGCGTGCGCGTCACGTTCGTGAAGCCGCACGGTGCGCTCTATCACGATGCCGCGCGAGACGCCGCGCTCGCGGCGGCGGTGATCGACGGCGCGACGCGTGCGCTCGGCGCGGTCGCGGTGCTCGGTCCGTCATGGGGAACGCCAGCGCTCGCGTCCGTCGCAGCCGCGCGCGGGCTCGCGTACTGGCGCGAAGGCTTCGCCGATCGCGCGGTGCGCCCCGATGGATCGCTCGTGTCGCGCAGCGAGCCGGGTGCACTGATCGAAGATTCCGCGGCCGCTGCGGCACAAGCGGTCGCGCTGGCACCGCGGGTCGACGCGATCTGTATTCACGGCGACTCGCCGAACGCGCTCGCGATCGCGCGTGCAGTGCGCGCGGCGCGACCATGACGCGGGCCGCGCGTGACGCACGAGGCCCGGTCTAGATCGCTGGTTTGCTCGCCGGCGCGCGAGGCGCGGGCCGCGCGTGCACGAAGGTGACGCACCGCTTCGCGAGGGACCGCTTCGCGAGGGACGGTAACAAAGTTCACAAGTATCGATCTCGAACCTCGCGATGTTACTGAGCCCGCAAGGGACGGTTACAAGACGCGGTGATTCTTCGCGCGAGCGTCGAGCACAGCGTTGTCCGCGTTTCGGACATGATCCGGCACGAACGGAGAACGAGTCGGTGCGTCGGCTCGTTTTGTTACCGTCCCTCGAGCACCGAGGAAGATCGCGCGGTTGTGGGACGCGTTTGGTGAACTTTGTTACCGTCCCCCCGTGGAGCGCCTTGGCGATCGGGCACTGCGGTTTGCGCGCCCGCATGCGGCGCCGGGACGCATCCTCGAAGCGGTGCGTGCGTGGCCCGACGTGATCGATGCGGTGATCGCGGCGCACGACGTCGCGATCTACTTCGACGCCGAGCCGAGCGACGACTACGAGGCACTGATCGAGGAGCTCGCGACGCTACCACTCGATTCGATCGCTGGGCGCGAACACGAGATTCGCGTTGCATACGATGGCGAAGACCTCGCGGCGGTCGCGACCACGACGCGCTTGTCCGTCGCCGAAGTTGTCGCGGCGCATCACGCGGCGACCTACGACGTCGCGAGCATCGGCTTTCTGCCGGGGTTCGCGTATCTCGACGGGCTCGATCCGCGGCTCGAGCTCCCGCGCCGGGAGACGCCGCGTGCGCGCGTGCCGGCGGGCGCACTCGCGATCGCGGGCACGCAGACGGCGGTGTATCCGTTCGCGTCGCCGGGCGGCTGGCACTTGATCGGCCGCGTGATCGACGGATCGATGTTCACGCCCGAGCACGGCGCGCGGCTCGCGTTTGGAGACCGCGTGAGGTTCGTGACGTGAGCCTCGTCGTCGTGCGCGCGCTCGGCCTCGTCACCGTGCAGGACGGCGGCAGGGCAGGGTACATGCACGAGGGCCTCGCGCCGGGCGGTGCACTCGTGCGTTCGGCACTCGTTGCCGCGAATCGCGCGGCCAGCAACGACGACTTCGCGCCCGCGATCGAAGTGCTCGGTCGACTGACGGTCCGCGCCGAGGCCGCGACCGCGATCGCGACCGATCGGATCTCGCGCCGCATGCTCGAAGGCGAGCTCGTGATCGAAAGCGAGCCACAGCGCGCGACGTACCTCGCGCTTCGCGGCGGCGTCTCCGCGCCGATGATCCTCGGCTCGGCGAGCACGCACGTCGCCGCCCAGCTCGGCCAGCCGCTCGCACCCGGGCAGCGAGTGGTATCGGCCGGCGCGGCGGTTCGTGTAGCCAAAGCTCCCGCCCCGCAGCGCGGCGGCGCGATCCGTGTCCTACCCGGTCCGGATGCGTATGCGTTCTCACCCGATGCGCTCGCGGCGCTGGTGTCGGCGCCGTATCGAATGTCCCCGACGAGCGATCGGGTCGGCACGCGCCTCGTGGGGCCGATCATCGCGCGGAGCTCCGCCCCGGATCGCTCGCGTCCGACGGTGAAAGGCGCGGTCGAGGTGCCGCGCGATGGCCAGCCGATCGTGCTCGGACCCGAGCATCCGACGACGGGTGGCTACCCCATCGTCGGCGTGATCGCCTCGACCGACCTCGATCGGTTCTTCGCGATGCGGATCGGCGGCGAGATCGTCTTCGAGGTAGGACACGTTGCGACATCACGCGCACGATCGTGATCCGACGACGAAGAATGATCCGCGATCGACGATCGCCGACGCTCGCGATTCGCTAGCATGGTGATCGAATGGGTGCGATGTGTCCGAAGTGCGCCTCGCCGGTGGCACTTCACGAAGGCAAACCGAACGTCACGGCGGGCGGCGTCGAGCTGTGGCACGCGACGTGTTGGGCCGTGCGCCACGCGCGTCCCGTCGAACAAGTCGCGATCGTCGCGCCGCGCTCGCGGTTGTCGAGTGCGATCGATTGGTGGAGCAACGCCGCCGCGCCGCGCGTGATCGATGCGGGGCGCTGGCGCTATCTCGCCGGTGGCGTCGCCGCGGTACTCGCGCTGGTCGTCGCGGTCAAACCCGCGCACCCGATGCCCGCGTCGGCGCCCGCTCTCTCGCTGGCCGATGAAGACGACGATG
>Ga0105245_10000032_pt1 | contig 150103 bp, 133 predicted proteins | sample KBSM54metaG_FD_81523 | JGI IMG/M metagenome (GOLD analysis project Ga0105245, IMG submission 81523) | Miscanthus rhizosphere microbial communities from Kellogg Biological Station, Michigan, USA - KBS M5-4 metaG | ecosystem: Host-associated > Plants > Roots > Rhizosphere > Soil | place... | reverse complement strand
GGGCGGTCCCACGCCGGACCTGCCGCCAGCGCGTTCAAGCCGTCGGCGTCCACCACCATCGGCAGCGGGCAGTCACGAAACCACGCGCGCACATTTTCCTGAATGACCGCATCTGTACCGATGCCGGGTCCCAGCGCCACCACAGTTTTCCGATCGAAGGAGGGCGGGGTCTCCGTCATCAACTCCGGAGTCCGCATCTGGCCGCGCGACGAGACCGTCACCAGACCGGCGCCAATACGCAAGGCGGCCAGTCCCGTCATTTCCGCCGCGCCGGTTTTGCCTTCCGCGCCGCCGATCACCAGGACGTGACCGCGCGTGCCCTTGTGATCCATCAGGCCGCCGTGCGGCAGCGCGAGGTCGCGTTCCTCGACGAGCCCGGCGCGGAGACCTTGCGTCGCGACGAGGCCCGGCGGCACGCCGATGTCGCAGACCTCGACCTCGCCGCAGTACGCGAAGCCGGGTGCACCGGCGAGCGCGACCTTGTGCGCGGCCATCGTGACCGTTCGATCCGCGCGAACCGCGACGCCGAGGACCTTGCCCGTATCGGTGTCGAGCCCCGAGGGGATGTCGAGCGCGAGCCGCGCGTGCGCGCGATTGATCGTCGCAACGATGTCGGCGAAGTGACCTTCGATCGGGCGCGTGACACCGATGCCGAACAGTGCATCGACGACGAGGCCGGCGCCCGCGATCGCATCGGCGCACTGCGCGAGCGCGGCCGGCGCGTCGATCATCCGGACCACACCGCCGGAGCGCTCGAGGATCTGGAGGTGGGTCGCGGCGTCGCCGGTGACCTTCACGCGGGGGACGGCGAGATATGCGACCGCATCGCGCCCCGCGGCCCGGAGCACGCGCGCGGTCACGAACCCGTCGCCGCCGTTGTTGCCGGGGCCGCACACGATCGCGATCGTCCCGGTGGTCATCGCCGCAGCCGCCGCGGCGACCGCCCTGCCCGCGGTTTCCATCAGGGTGAGCGCCGGGATCCCGATGTCCTCGATCGTCGCCTTGTCGAGGGCTCGCATCTCGCTCGCGGTGACGACGGGAATCATCCAGTCGCGGACGTTAGCAGAGCAACCGGCGCGCCGTCGGGCTGTCCTGCCATCGGATGCGGACCGCGCTCGTGCTCGCACTCTGCACCGCCCGAGCGGCCGCGCAGCCCGCCGATTGGGCGCCGCAGCGCGACGCGTTCGATCCGCGCGTGATCGCCCGTTACGAGCAGCTGCTCGCCAGCGATCCGTTCGATACGCGCACGCTCGCGAAGCTCGCTCGGTTGTTCACCGGACGCCACACGATCGCGGAGCTCGAACAGCGGCTCGGCGACGACCGCCCCGCCGGGCTGATCGCGCGCGCCGAGCTCCGGCGCACCCGCAACGACGTCTCCGGCGCACTCGCGCTCTACGTACGCGCGACCGAGCTCGAACCCGAGGGCCCTTTCGCCGCGAAGACGTGGCTCGCACTGGCCCAGCTCCACCGCGATCGCGGCGAGCTGCCCGAGGCGCGCGCGGCTTATCAACAAGTGCTCGCCGTCGGTCCGGCGCCGGCGCTCGCGGTCGCGGCGCTTCGCCCGCTCGCCGAGCTCGCCGCGATCGATCACCTCCCCGCGGCAGATACGTACTACGTCCAGCTGCTCGCGCTATCCCCCGACGACCCCGAGCTGTGGCTCGCGCGTGGTTCCTCTCTCTCCACGCGCGAGCCGCGGCTCGCGGCCGAGAGCTTCGGCCGGGCCGAGGAGCTGCTCGTACGGGATCCGGCGCGCCGGCTCGATGCGATCGCGCGCCGCGGCGACGCGCTCGATCGCGCGAACGATCCGAAGGCCGCGCAGGCCGAGTACTGGCGCGCGATCGGCCTCGCACCGAAGGGCTACTACCTCGTCGGCGAGCTCGTCGAACGAGTCGTCGATGTCGCGTCCCGCGCGAACCAACTCCCTGCGCTGCGCGCGCAGCTCCTCCACGACTGGCCGGAGCCGGCGCGCGGCTATCTCGAATGGAGCACGCTCGGTCGGATCGCGAAGGAGCTCGGCGATCGCGACACCGCGATCAGCGAGCTCGAGCGCGCCGCCCGCATCGCACCGTGGGAGCTCGCGACCCAGCGCACGTTGATCGCGCTGCTCGTCAGCGCGGGTCGCGATCCGCGCGACCAGCTCCGCGCGGCGATCCGCGCCGCACCGAGCGAGCCGACGCTCCAGCTCGAGCTCGCGCAGCGGACGTGGCCGAACGAAGCCGCACTCGACCTCCTCGATCGCACCGCGCAACAATTCTCGCGCGACGCCTCGGTCGTGCTCGCCGTCGCCCAGCAGCTGTCGGCGTGGAACCAGCCCGCGCGCGCCGAGCGTTGGTACGAGGCCGTTGCCCGGCTCGAACCCGACGACGACGATCACTGGCTGGCGCTCGCGGAGGCGTATTTCGCCGCCGACGATCACCGTGGCGCGATCGCGGCGTGGCGTCGGGTCTCGCACGCGCGCCCTGGCTCGATGCTGAAGTTCGCGGGCCTGCTGCTCGACGAGCACGACGCCGAACAAGCGCTGCGCTGGATCGATGCGTCGATCGCGGTCGACGGCCTGAATCCCGAGGCGTGGCGGTTGCGCGCCGAGGCCGGCGAACAACACGGGTCACTCGCCCAGGCGATCGAGGACGCGCTGCGCGAGCTCTCTCTGACCCGCCCCGATCGTGCGGCCCAGCGTCACGCGCGTCACCACGTCGTCCGCCTGCTCGAGAAGACCCGGCCGCAGCCCGACGCGAGCGATGACATCCCCGACGGCTCGTACGACCTGTGGGACGAGTACATCACGCGCTGGCGCGATGCCCTGTGGGCCGAACGCCCGGATGTCGACTCCGGCTACCTCTATCTCGAGGCGATCGCGAACTATCACTGCACGAGCGATCCGGTGCTCGCGCTCCACTGCCCCGAGGATCTCCGCACGTCGATCGAACGCCTCGTCCGTCTCGTCCCCGACGATCCGGACCTCCTGCGCAACGCCGTGCGGATCTATCAGGAACAAGGCATGTACCGCGAAGCCGAGGCGGGTCTCGAGCAGCTGCTCGAGCTCGAGCCGCTCGCCGCGAAGGAGATCCGCGAGGAGATCGGGCTCGTCCGCACGTCGCTGGCACTGCGCGACGAAGGGGAGCGGATCTACGCCGGCACTGGCCTGATGGTCGACGGCAACATCGCGACGCTGCCAGACAGGCGCACCGCCGACGTCCCGCTGCGCGCCGGCATCGCGATCGACTACGGCGCTACCCTTCGCGGCTCGCTCGGCGGCTCGATCGGTCTCGGCGCATTCGCGCAGCGCAGTTTCGGCTCTGCCGACCCGCGTGGCGCTTACTCGTTCGTCGAAGCGCGGATCGATTGGAACCAATCCGTCGCGAGCGACGCCGGGTCACTCTCGATAGGGTTGTGGCGCCATCTCCCCGCACTCCGCGCCGCGAGCTTGTCACTCGGCGTCGACGAGCGCGGCGAGATGCGGTTCGGCGACCCGATGTCGGGCTCGGCACTCGCGACCGACGTCTCGGCCGTGCTCGGCCTCTACGAAGCGCCGCTCGATCTCGGCGTCCGCGTCGAGCAGTGGTACGCCGGCTCTAACGCCACTCGTGCCCTGCTCGAGATCCGGGTCCGCTTGTTCTAAGCGCGTGTCGACTTCGCGAGCACGCCCGCGATCTCGTCGGCCCACGACTTGATCAGCGTCTCGTCGCTGCCCTCGATCATCACGCGCGCCTTGCTCTCGGTACCGCTGTAGCGGACGAGCACGCGGCCATCGCCTCCGAGCTTCTGCTCGACATCGGTGATCGCCTTCATCACCTCGGGCAACTGCTCGAGCGGGACCTTGCGCTCGACCGCGAGGTTGACGAGCACCTGCGGCATCCGGGTCATCACGCTCGCGAGCTCCGACAGCGGCTTCTGTTCGGCGACCATGATCGCGAGCACGCGCAGCGCCGCGACGATGCCGTCACCCGTGGTCGCGTGATCGAGGAACACGAGGTGCCCCGATTGCTCGCCACCGAAGTTGTAGCCGGCGCGGCGCATCTCCTCGACGACGTAGCGGTCGCCGACCTGGGTGCGGACGACGACGCCACCGCGGTCGCGCATCGCGCGCTCGAGCCCGATGTTCGACATCACGGTCGCGACCAACGTGTTCTTCGCGAGCGTGCCGGCCGAGAGCATGCGCGTCGCGCACAGCGCCATCACCGCGTCGCCGTCGATCACGTTGCCGTGCTCGTCGCACAGCACGCAGCGGTCACCATCGCCGTCGAGCGCGACGCCGAGGTGCGCCTCGTGCAAGCGGACCGCCTCGCACATCGCCTCGGGGTGAAGCGCGCCGGCCTTCGCGTTGATGTTCTTGCCGTTCGGGTTCGTGTGGATCGCGATGACCTTCGCGCCGAGCTCCTCGAACACGGCGGGCGCGACGCGATAGCCGGCGCCGTTCGCGGCGTCGACGACGATCCGCAGGCCGTCGAGCGTGGCCGCGGTCGGGAACGTCGACTTGCAGTACACGACGTAGCGGCCGCGCGAGTCCTCGAGCTTGCGGTTGTAGCCGACATCGCCGGGCGCCGCGCGCTGCTTGTCGAGGTCGGGCGAGCGCACGAGCTGCTCGATCTCGAGCTCGATCTGATCGGGGAGCTTGTAGCCGTCGCGCGCGAACACCTTGATGCCGTTGTCGGCGAACGGGTTGTGCGAGGCCGAGATCACGACGCCTGCATCGCAGCGCATCGACGATGTGATGAACGCGATGCCGGGCGTCGGCAGCGGGCCGGTGAGCCAGACGTCGGCGCCCATCGAGACGATGCCCGCGGCAAGCGCGGACTCGAACATGTAGCCGGAGAGCCGGGTGTCCTTGCCGATCGCGATCCTGGTGTGGCGACCGGGCTGGCGCAGGCGCGACGCGATCGCCATGCCGAGCCTCATCACGGTCTCGCCGGTCATCGGCTCGATGTTCGCGACGCCGCGCATGCCATCGGTGCCGAACAGAGTGCGTGTCATCGCACTTCTGGTACCACGAACGACCGTGTCACGGCGACGGCGGCGAGGCCTTCGCAGGTGTGACTTTGACGCGCTCGGGAGAAATCTTGACGCCGATGCCCGGCGGCAAGCCGTCCATCGACAGGTCGACCTCGCGCGGCTTGCCGTCGTCGGATTTCGCGAGGCGCGCGATCGGCGCGATCGCGCTCTTGGCCTTCTCGACCGAGAGCAGCGTGCCCGTGAGCACGACATCGACCTGCGCGGGCATGACCGTCCACTTCGCCGGATCGACGGCGCTTCCGTCCGCGTTGCGCACCGCGACGGTGAGGCCCGGGAGCTTGCGCGTGACGAGCTCCTCGTCGACCGTGACGTGAACCACGACCGCAGGACTGCCCGCGACATCGACGCCATCCGGCGGCACGACCTCGGTCTCCGCGATGTAGCTCTCGGCCCGGCCCTCGAACGAGATTTCGCGGGTGTGGATGGATGACACGGCGGCGAGCGTGCTCTCCGCACCACGGACCTTGATCGTCGCGGGCACCGGCTTGACCTCGCTGATCACGAAGCCGTGCTCGGGCCGGCCCGAGACCTGGGCGATGACCTCGACGAGCTTGTCGACGCGGCGGTCGAACGCGACGTGGACCGTGCGCGGACTGATCGACGTGACCTGCAGCCCCGACGGCAGATGGATCATGTCCGGAGTGATCACGACGTCGCCGCTCTGCGCGCGGCGGAGATCGAGATTGATCCGCTCGACCTCGCGTTCGTCGAACTTGCGCAGCCGTTGCCACGGGCCTTTCAGCGTGACGCGGACCTCGTCGAGCCGCTCGGAGACCAGCACCTTGTCGTCGGGCAGCATGTACGACACGCCGACCCGCGCCGTGATCTCGCGATCCTTGTCGGTGTTGACCAGCAGGAACACGGTGACCGCGAGCACGAGCGACAAAAACTTGAGGCCGACGTTGTCGAAGAGCGCGCCGTGGATCCAGCGCCGGATCGCGCCGCGCTCGGGCGGTTCGACCGGCGGTGGGAGCGTAGGCGTGATCGGGATCCGGGTGGTGCGCGCCGGCGCACGGCCGAGCGAGCCGATCGTCTCGGACTTCTGGCGGCTCACGGGTTGGCCTCGACTTCGACGGCTCCCGAGTCGGCGCCGATGCTCGCGATCGCCTTGCCGACCTCGGCCGCCGCCGCCGCCTCTTCGGCCATCGTCTCGGCGCGACCGCCCGCGAACAGGCCGACGAGCGCGCGGCGCAGCATGACCGGCTCGAGGTCGCGCGCGATCGAGCCCTTGAAGCACAGCGAAATCTCGCCTCGCTCCTCCGACACGACGACGACGACCGCGTCGGTATCTTCGGTGATGCCGAGCGCCGCGCGATGGCGCGTGCCGAACTCGGGGCCCAGATCCGTCGCGCGCGACAGCGGCAACAGCGCGCGCGCGAGCTCGATCCGGTGGTTCTTGTTGATCACGACCGCGCCGTCGTGGAGCTCGTTGTCCTTCGCGGGCACGAACAGCGAGACGAGCAGCTGGCGCGATAGCGCGGCGTCGATCCGGGTCGCGTCGTCGACGAACTCCTCGAGCGCCGCATCGCGCTCGAACACGACGATCGCACCCATCCGCGCGCGGGCGAGCTGCGCGCAAGCCGCGACGACCTCGTCGACCGTGTACGTCGCTTCCTGGCGGCGCCCGAACGGCAGCACGTTCGAGCCGATCCGGCCGAGCGCGCGCCGGATGTCCTGCTGGAACACGACGATGATCAGGATGATGAAGTAGCTGATGAAGTTATCGAGCAGCCAGCTGACCGTCGTGAGCTCGACGCGCTGGGCGACGAAGAACGCCGCGCCGATCAGGACGATGCCGACGATCATCTGGGCGGCGCGCGTGCCGCGGATCGTGAGCAGGAGGCGATAGATCAGGTAATAGACCAACGCGACGTCCACCACGGTCGTGAGGACGGAGGCGACGGTCAGCCCGTCGAGGAAGCGTTGAATCGACGCGGACATCATCCACGCGCGCGAACATGCGCGCTCTCTATTGGTTGTACGCGGTCAGAGTGGTGCGGAGCAAGGCAACGTTGTGGACGCGGAGCATCTTCGCACCGGCCGCAACGGCTTCTTCACACGCGGCGACGGTCGCGCGATCGAGTGCCGCTTCGTCAGCGTGGGACAGGTCGAGCCAGCGATGGAGGAACCGCTTGCGGCTCGGGCCGACCATCACGGGCCGGCCGACCGTGCGCTCGAGGTCAGCCGCGTGACGGAGCAGCTCGAGGTTCGTCGTCGGGTTGGCGCCCTTACCGAAACCGAGGCCGGGGTCGATCCAGGCGGTCGCGCGAACGTGCGTCGGGAACGCCGCGAGCCGATCGGAGAGCTCGACCGCGACCTCGCGCCACGTCACCGCTCGGTTCTCGTCACGGAAGACCTCGCCGATCGAGCGACCGCGGAGATGGCCGCAGATGTAGTGGATGCCATCGGGAATCGCCGCGTTCATCCGCGGGTCGAACAACCCGCCGGAGACGTCGTTGACCCACCGCGCACCGGCCGCGATAGCAGCGGTCGCGACGTCGGCCTTGGTCGTATCGACCGAGACGCTCGCACCGGCCGCGGCCAGCGCCTCGATGACAGGAATCACCCGAGCGAGCTCGTCCGTGGCGGACGTCGGTGCCGCCTTCGGATTCGTCGCCTCGCCACCGACATCCAGGACGTCGGCGCCATCGCGTAGGAGCTCCAGGCCATGCGCGATCGCGCGATCGGTGGCCAGATAGCGACCACCGTCCGAAAACGAATCAGGGGTGACATTCACCACCCCCATCAGCAAGATCGGTTTCGAAACGGTCAGACCGGCTCGGGCTTGACCGTGATCGGCGGCAGGATCGACGGGCGCTTGCTGCGCTCGCCGTCATCCTCTTTCGCGGCCTCGGCCTTCTTCTTGGCCGGGCTCACCGGGCGGGTCACCTTGCCGCCGCGGAGCAGCGTATCGATGTCCTCGCCGTCGATCGTCTCGAACTCGAGCAGCGCCTCGCCGATCGCCTCGAGCTCCTTGCGGTGCTCGGTCAGGATCTGGGTCGCACGCTCGTGCTGCTTCATCACGATCTCGCGGATCTCCGCGTCGATCCGCTTCGCCGTATCTTCGCTGAGGCGGTCGCTCGAGTTGAAGTCGCGTCCGAGGAACACCTCGTGCTTGCCGCCCGAGAAGTTCAGCGGGCCGAACTCGTCGCTCATGCCCCACTCGGTCACCATCGATCGGGCGAGCTCGGTGGCGCGCTCGATGTCGTTGCCGGCGCCGGTGGTCTTCTGACCGAACACGATCTCTTCGGCGACCCGACCGCCCATCATGATGCAGATCTGGTTGAGCGCGAACTCGCGGGTCATGCTCAGCCGGTCTTCCGGCGGCAACTGCTGGGTCAGGCCGAGGGCGCGGCCGCGCGGGATGATCGTGACCTTGTGAACCGGATCGGCCTCGACGCCGACGAACCGGGTGATCAGTGCGTGGCCGGCCTCGTGGATCGCCGTGGTCCGCTTCTCCTTTTCGGAGATGATCATCGAGCGCCGCTCGGCGCCCATCAGGACCTTGTCCTTCGCTTCCTCGAAGTCGTCGGCCTCGACCTTGTCCTTGTCGCGACGGGCGGCGATCAGCGCCGCCTCGTTGACGAGGAACTCGAGATCCGCGCCCGAGAAGCCCGGCGTACCGCGGGCCACGACCTCGAGGTCGACGCCACCCGGCCGATCCTTGTCGGCGAGCGGCACCTTGCGGGTGTGGACCTGGAGGATGCCGATCCGGCCGCGGAGGTCGGGGCGCGGAACGACGATGCGGCGATCGAAGCGACCCGGGCGAAGCAGCGCCGGGTCGAGCACGTCGGGGCGGTTCGTAGCGGCGATGATGATCACGCCGTCGTTCGACTCGAAGCCGTCCATCTCGACGAGCAACTGGTTCAGAGTCTGCTCGCGCTCGTCGTGACCGCCGCCGAGGCCGGCGCCGCGATGGCGTCCGACCGCGTCGATCTCGTCGATGAAGATGATGCAGGGCGCGTTCTTCTTACCCTGCTCGAACAGGTCGCGGACGCGGCTCGCACCGACGCCGACAAACATCTCGACGAAGTCCGAGCCCGAGATCGAGAAGAACGGCACGCCGGCTTCACCCGCGATCGCGCGGGCGAGCAGCGTCTTGCCCGTGCCGGGCGGGCCCATCATCAGGACGCCCTTCGGGATCCGGCCGCCGAGGCGGGTGAACTTCTTCGGGTCCTTGAGGAATGCGATGATCTCTTCGACCTCGTCCTTCGCTTCCTCGACGCCGGCGACGTCCTTGAACGTCACGCGGTTCTGGTGATCGGAGAGCAGCTTCGCCTTCGACTTGCCGAAGCTCATCGCCTTGCCGCCGCCCGACTGGAGCTGGCGCATGAACAGGAAGAAGATGCCGATCAGGAGCAGCATCGGCAGCCACCAGACAAGCACCTGCGGCCAGATGCTCGACTCGTCCTTCTGCTTCACCTGGTAGAGGATGCCGGCGTTGTTGATCTTCTCCGCCGACGCGTTGAAGTACTCGGCGTTGACGATCGCCTTGTCGCTCTTGTTCTTGTAGGTGATGACGTAGCGAGCCGAGACGTCGCCCTTGGGCTCGATCCGGATCTCCTGGATGTCCTTGGCCTTGTCCTTGTTCGCGATGTCCGCCCAGAACGCGGTCGCGCCGCCTTCCAGGTCATGCTCCTTGCTCCCCCCGTCCGTGAACATCGAGTAGATGCTCACGAACATCAGAATCAGGATCGCCCAGATCAGGATGGTCTTGTGAGATTGGCGCACTTGAGTCTTCTCGATAGCAGATAGAGCTATCTGCTCCTTAGCATGGGCCTTTTGGTCTCGCTTGCAAAGCTAATAGGTGTCAAATGCTCCCGCCTAATCAGCGAGGTAGAGGCGCGAGATCCGTCGAGAACCCGTATGCAATTCCGACATGCTCGGCCCACACGATCGCGTCATCGGTCGTACGAACGAGGACGTGCGCCAGCGCTCGCCGAGCACGCGGAATCTTGAGGTCGATGAACAGGTCGGACAGCTTGCGCGACCGGCCGCGCAGCCGGACCGGACACATCCGGTCTCCGGTTTGCCAGGTCCGGATCACGTACGGACCGTCGGGCGCCACATACCGGTTCGTGTCCGGTTGCCGTTCCATGGTTTCGTCGATCGCCGGGCGGTCTGTCCGGTGGACATCGAGTCGGGCATAGCTCCGCGTGATCCGCGCCGCAGGCAGGTCGAGCGACTTTTCACCGCGGTCGGGAGCCGCGACGAGCGCGTCGAGTGCGTCGAGATGTCCCGCGTCGTAGTCGACCCCGGCGCGGTCGAGCGCGATCGCGAGCGCGCGCTTGCGAATCGCGGGTGGCTGCGGCGCGAGCGCGGCGCAGTCGATCGGCAGCCGCGCAAACGGTGCCGCGTGGGCGTCGATCACGTCGAGCCACTCGCGCGTCGCGGCCGCCAACCGGACGAGCGCGTCGTCGACGGCAGGGTTCTCGACTCGGACTGCCGGCAACAGCGAATCTCGGACACGGACGCGCGTGATGGCCGGATCCCGGTTCATCGGATCGTCCCAAACCGGCAGGGTCCGGGCCCGGACGTACGCCTCGGTCGCGCTCCGCGGCACCGCGAGCCACGGCCGGACGAACGGACCGCGCCGCGCCGCCATGCCGGCCAATCCCGCAGGTCCGGTGCCGCGGAGGATCCTCATCAACACGGTCTCGGCCTGATCGCGCCGGGTATGAGCGAGCAGTAGCGCCGCGAGCCCGAGCTGCTCGATCACCTGCGCGAATGCCTCGAACCGGGCCTCGCGCGCCGCCGCCTCGAGCGAACGCCCGGTCTGGACGGCCACGCGCCGCACGATCGAGGTCGCGCCCTGGTCTTTCGCCCACGCCGCGACGCCAGCCGCGGTCTGCGCGCTCGCCGGCTGGAGACCGTGGTCGATCGTCACGATCACGACGTTCGCGGCGCCAGCTGCTGCGATCGCCGCATCCGCGAGCGCCATCGAATCGACGCCGCCGGAGCACGCGACGCCGTAAACGCCCGGCCCGACCTGCCCGATCGCGGCGTTGACCGTCGAGCGCAACGTGCGCACGACATCGAGTTCGCGCTGCAACGGCGTGCTTCCCATGACTACCTCGTCTTATACCTCCGCCGTGCCTCCACGCGACGAACCACCGAGCGCCCCCCTCGCCCGCCTCCGCGCCCAGCTCGCGGGGCCTCGCGGCTACCGCCGGATCGACGCGCTCTTGTCGATGGAGGACGCGGCTGCCGCGGTCGCCGCGCTCGCCCCGAACGAGATCTTCGAGCTCGTCCACGAGGTCGGCTTCGAGGACGCGCAGCCGCTGATCGAGCTCGCGACGCCCGATCAGATCCGCGGCTGCTTCGATCTCGAGGCGTGGAACAAGGACGACCTCCAGGTCGCGGCACTGAAGCCATGGATGGCGGCGCTGATCGAAGCCGGGTTCGAGAAGGTCGGCGAGGTCTGGGCGCACCTCGACGCCGAGTTTCGCGCGCTCGTCGTCCAGCGCCAGACGGTGATCTGGGACACCACGTTCGGCGAAGGTCCGGAGGAGGACAACGACGAACCGATCATGACGACGCCCGATCGGTTCTTCATGCTCCAGCTCACCGGCGATGAAGACTCGCAGCGCCTGCTCCAGCAGCTGATCGAGGACCTCTATCGCGCGGACCCCGATCTCGCGCGCCACACGATCATGGCCGCGCGCAGCGAACCGCCGGCCGAGCTCGAGGAGCAGAGCTATCGCTGGCGCTCGGGCCGGCTCGCCGACTTCGGCTACGTCGACTTCTACGAGGCGCTCGAGCTGTTCCGCCCGCTGACGCCCGATCAGGTCGCGATCGGGGAGAATTCGCAGGACAAGGTCGTCGGCGAGGACGAGTCCGCGCGCCTGCCGATCGTCGTCGCCGAAGAAGTGATCGGCCGCAGCTTCCTCGCGCGCGCACTCGCCGCGATCCAGGAGCCGGCCGAGGCCGAGCGGGTCGAGGGCGCGGTGATGGTGCTCGTCAACAAGGTGCTCGCGGCGGGCCGCGCGAAGCCCGGCCAGACCGAAGTGGTCCGCCGCGGTGCGCTCTACGCGACCGCGACGCTATCGCTCGGGCTCGAGACGATCGCGCGGACCGAAGCCGCGCGCGATCACCTCGCGGGCGATGCCGGCGCGCTCGCGAAGGCGACGCAAGCGCTCCACACGATCTCGCTGTCGCGCCTGTTCCGCGTCGGCTATACGGTGACGCTGCGGCTCGCGAAGCTCGCGACCGCGCTCGCGCCGCGCTCGCAGACCGCGGGGACGCCGACGAAGGAGCTGGTCGCTGCGCTGTGCTCGCCGCGCCCGCTGTTCGCGCGCGCCGCCGACGATCCGCCGCAGCCCGGCATGCGGCCGTTCGAGGCGCAGGCCGATCTGCGCCGCGCCGGCGAGTTGCTCACGGGGCTCACGATCCGGATCGCGCTCGTCGAGAGCTTCGGTGTCGATGTCGTCGCGATGGGCATCGCGCCGGAGCCGCGGCCCGAGCTCGACGACTACCTGCGCACCGCAGCTGCACGCGCCGCGAGCGGCGGAGAGCTGACCGCGGCCGCGCTCACCCAGGCCGAGCTCGCGCGCCTGCGCTCGACCGCGTTCGCCGGCGGCAAGCTGAACGAGGCCGCGAAGCAGCGCACGCACACTGCGATCGCGACGCGCCTCGGCGCCGCACAGCTCGCCGCTTCCGGCGTGATCCTCGCGAAGCTCGTCGACGGTTGGCTCGCGGATCTCGAGCGGATCCTCGGCGGGATCTCCGACAGCGAGGTCGACCCGCGGTTCGTCGAAGGCGTACTCGTCGAAGTTCGGCGCAGCTAGGAACTACGTTCGGACCGTTCCGCCGCGCGCCGCTCTGACCCGTTCGCGTTCGCGCCGTCGCTCGTGCTACGACGAACGCGATGTCCGACGGTACTCCTCCGCCCTATCGCTCCGGGCTCGCGACCGGGGTCGGGCTCTTCCTCGTCGCGGCGCTCGTGCTTGCCGTCATCGATATCGCCCACGCCCATGGCGGCGCACTCGCACTGCTGGGCCTATGGGCACTGCTCGCGCTGCCGCTCGCGATCGGCAGCGGGCTCGTGCTCGGCGCCGGTAACGCGACGTGGGGCCCCGCGTGGGTCCGCGGCTTGTTCCGTCGCCTCCGTGAGGATCGCGAGCTCGACATCACCGTCGCCGCGGTCCTGATCGCCGCGGCCGTGCTCGGCGGCGTGCTCGCACTCGGCGTCGCGAAGCTCTCGGTCGGGCTCGTCGGCAACGTCCAGCGCAAGGGCGTCGGCGGTCTGTTGCTCGGCGTGATCGTCGTCGGCCTGGTCCCGGCGCTCGCGCTCGGCGCGCTGCCGATCTTCCGCGTCACGCGCAAGATCACCGCGCTCGTCCCCGCGATCGGGCCGCTGTCGCGGGTGATCGTTCTCGTCGTCGGTGCGGCGGGCGCACTCGTCCTCGCGGGCGCGTGGGTCGTGATGACGAAGCTCGACTACCGCGCGCTCGATCTGGGCTCGCTCGTCATGCCCGCGCTGTTGCCGCTGTTCGCGCTCGGCCTCGCGGTCGTCGCGTATGGCCCGCTCGCCGGCGTGCGCGAACGGATCCCGATGCGCGGCGCGCTCGCCGCCGGCGGCCTCGCGATCGCGGTGCTCCTGCCGATCCTCGGCCTCCGCGGCAAGCCCTCCGACGAGACGCTCGCGGCGGTGACCGAGCGCTCCTACCTCGGCAAGCGGATGATCCCCGCGCTGCGCAAGCTCTCGGATCACGATCACGACGGCTACTCCGCATTCTTCGGCGGCCCCGACTGCAACGACAACGATCCGAACATCAACCCGGGCGCGAAGGACATCCCCGACAACGGCATCGACGAGAACTGCAACGGCGAGGACGCGCACCTGAAGACATCTGTAGACGCGGATCCGCATCCGGCGATCCCGGCGCCGAGCGTGACCGGCGGCCAGAACGTGATCGTGATCTTCGTCGACACGCTTCGCTACGATCACCTCGGGTTCACCGGCTACCAGCGCGACGGCAAGTCGCTGACGCCGCGGCTCGACGCATTCGCGAAGCAATCCGTCGTGTTCAGCCACGCGTACTCCCAGGCGTCGAACACGCCGCGCTCGGTGCCGTCGTTCCTGACGTCGCGTTACCCGACCCAGGTGAAGGGCCTCGACACGACGAAGGACTATCCGACGATCGGCGACGACAACGACACGATCTTCGAGGCGCTCCATCCGGCGGGCTTCACGACGATCGGCGAGTCGAGCCATTTCTACTTCTGCGATCACGACAAGTATCCGGAGACCTGCGGGGATGTCCTCAACATCGACGGCAAGCTGATGCACACGAACGCGATCCAGGGCGCCGACCTCTGGGACAACAGCGAAGCGAAGAGCATCCCCGACTCGAACCACGATATCGCCGGGCCGCGGATCGCGAAGAAGACGATCGCGAAGCTGACCGAGCTCGCGGGTAGTAAGCAGAAGTTCGCGATGATCGTCCACCTGTTCGATCCGCACTCGACGTACATGGAGCACCCCGGCCTCAAGTGGACGGAGAGCGGCAACGCGGGCTGGATCCAGAAGTACGACTACGAGGTCGCGTTCGAGGACGGCGTGATCGGAGACATCCTCGACGCGCTCGACAAGACGGGCCTGACCTCGAACACGACGGTGGTCCTGATGTCGGATCACGGCGAGGCGCTCGGCGTCCACCCCGGCGAATCCGGCCTCTACCACGGCATGTCGCTCTACAACGAGGTGCTCCACGTGCCGCTGATCTTCCGGGTGCCCGGCGTGAAGCCGGCGATGCGCGACGACGTGGTCGAGCTGATCGACATGGCACCGACGATCGCCGCGCTGTTCGGCGTGACGCCACCGTCGTCGTGGATCGGCCGCTCGCTCGTCCCCGCGATCGCCGGCGACAAGCTCGCGCCGCTACCCGCGTTCTCCGAGATGCCGACCACGAACGAGTGGAAGCACGAGGCGAAGTCGATGATCGCGGCCGACGGCAAACACCACGTGTTCAAGAAGACCAGCGAGGGCCGCACCGAGATCTACGATCTCTCGACCGACCCCGACGAGAAGAAGAGCGTCACCGATTCCGAACCGACCGCGAAGGAGCTCCAGAAGCAGCTCGCGGCGTGGATGGACGGTCCGCTCGCGAACGCGGAGCACGAATGAGCGGCAAGGATTACAAGAACCCGATCCCGACCTGCGACATCCTGATCGAGCTCGCCGATCAGCCGGGCACGCTCGTGTTCATCGAGCGCAAGAACGAGCCGCACGGGTTCGCGCTCCCCGGCGGGTTCGTCGACGAGGGAGAGTGGGTCGCGGACGCGGCGGTGCGCGAGGCGAAGGAAGAGACCGGCCTCGACGTCACGCTCGCAGAGCTGTTTCACGTCTACTCGGATCCATCGCGCGATCCGCGCAAGCACACGGTGTCGACCGTGTTCATCGCGACCGCCGCAGGCACGCCGGTCGGCGGCGATGATGCGGCACGCTGCATCGTCTGCGCGCCCTCCGAGTTGCCGGGGCCGCTCGTGTTCGACCACGCGACGATCGTCCAGGACTATCTCGAGTACCGCCGCTCGGGCTCGCGTCCGCCGCCGCGCCGCTAAGGCCGCTGGAGCGCGAGCGCCGCGCCGAGCGCGCGATCCGGATCGCGATCGGCGGCGAGCCGCACGAGGTCGAACACGATCGTCGCGCGTCGCGGATCGTCTTTCTCGAGCGCGACCAGCAGCGCCGCGCGGAGCTCGACGTCGTCGGGTGCACTGCGCGTCGCGACCCATGCCGCGGCGACCACGGACGCGTTCGGCGACGGCCGGCGCAGCTCCGCGAGCTCGACGCTCTCCGCGGCGTGGCCGAGCGGTGGCGGCGAGAGCGGTGCGCGCTGTGCCGCGAGGCGGTCGACCTGATCGAAGCGCCCGGTCTCGCGGCTCGCTTCGATCGCGAGATCGAGCGTCGTCGCGAGCGTGTTCGCGCCAGCGAGCTCCATCGCCGTGCGCATCGCAGTCAGCGCGTCGATCGGGCGATGGCCGCGCAACAGGGCGCGGGCGACGTCGATCCAGGTCGCCGCCGGATCCCCCGATGCTGCAGCCGCGCCAGTCGCCACGACGAGCGCCGCATCGCCATCGCCCGCGCGCGCGGCCGCCTCGGCGTAGCCGGCCACGATCGCGGGCTCGTCGGAGTCCGTGCTCGCGGCGAGCCACGCCGTGCGCGCGCGCGCCGGATCGCCGAGCGCGTCGAACAGCGCGCCGACCGCGACCTCGCCGAGCGCGCGATCGACCGAGTGCGCGATCAGCTCGCGACCGAGCCGCTCGGCGATCGCCGGATCGCGCTGGAACGCCTTTGCGGCGGCGAGGATGTCCTCGCCGGTGATCCCGGTGCCATCGAGCTCCGGTGCGACGCCGAAGGGATTGGCCGGCCAGTCGCTCTCGCGCGTTCCGGTGTGCCCCGCGAGCACCACCGCCACGATCCGCGCCTGGACGAACACGCCGACGCCGAACGCGCGCCCGTCGCCGAGGTCGACATCGGGCGCCGCGAAGTCGACGCCGAGCGGTGCGGGTGCTGTGGTCGTCGGCCGAGTCAGCGCCGCGACCGCCGCGGTTGGCGACCACCACGCCAGCGCTTGCGTGTAGGCCGCCTCGAGCTGCGGATCGCGCCGATCGCGCGTCGCATCGCTCCACCGCACGAGCTGGTCGTACGCCTCGCGATTCGCACCCCGCGCCCATAGCCACGCGCCGAACGCACCGTGCTCCGCCGGCGTCGCGTGTTGCTTCGCACCGGCCCACGCGGGCTCGCCCGCGAGCGCCGCGATCGCGCCCTGCCCTTTCGCGCGGACCTCGGCATCGACATGGCGCAGCTCGGCGAGCGCCTTCGCCGCCCGCGCTCGTACGAGCTCCTCCGGATCGATCTTCGCGCCGAGCTTTCGCGCGCGTTCGAAATCCGCGAGCGCCGAGCCAGCCTCGCGTGCGAGCCTGACCCGCCCGCGCTTTGCGAGCAGCTTCGCGAACCGCGCGCGATCGCTGTCGTGCCAGCGCGTCCCGATCGGGCCGCCGAGTCGCTCGACCGCTTCGAGCTGCTCGATCGCATCGCTCGGCCGGCCGAGCTGATCGTCGAGCTCCGCCGCGGCGAGCCTCGCCTGGACGTCGCGCGGCTCCGCGAGGATCCGGATCTCGAGATCGCGGCGCGCTTCGACCGGCCCGCGCTTCGCGACCAGCGCAGCGATATCGAGCGGCGCCGGCGCACGCACGCCGCAGCCGGCGGAAGCCAGCGCGAGCACCAGGACGAGTCGAGGACAGCGCACCCGCACGCATCTTCCCCGATCGCCGCGCCTCAGAACACCGGCTTGCGGTCGATCCGATCGCGCTCGGCGATCAGCGCCCGCGCGAACTGGCCGCGCGGAGGATTGCCACCGAGATCGTTGCGCATCCGTTCCGCGATCGCCTCGGCCTCGACGTACGCGGCCTGTGCCCCCGGGTCGTGCCACAGCGCCCACGGCGGCGCCTTGCCCGGTAGCTGCGGCAGCGCTGGCAACAACCGCTCGACATCGTCGAGCATCGCGGCGAGCGCGGTCCGGCGATGGCGAGCCGCGACCGCGAGCGTGCTGACCCACTTCGGTGGCAGCCACGACGGTGGCTCCGCGAGCCGAGCGACGTACGACGCCGCGGCCTCGTCGACGACCCGCGGGATCCCCGCGGCGAGCACGAGCGCCGCCGCCGCATGGCCGAGCTCGTGAAGCACCGCGAACCGGGTCGCGTGCGAATCGATCACCTGCGGCACCACGACGACGACCTCGCGCTTCGGTTCGATCACGAACGTGCGCGGCCGCGCGCTCTCGCTGCGATCGACGCGCACCGCACCGGTCACGCCGAGCCGCGTCGCGATCGCGTTCCACACGTCCTGGATCGCGACGGTATCGGCCGCTGACGTCCGATCCTGCCAGCCCGGAATCGTCGGGCCCGGCGCATCGATCTCTGCCGTCGCGCCCTGCGTGCCGTGCAGGCGATGCGCGAGTGCGATCGCGCCGATGCCGAACCGCGCCTTCGCTGCGGCGTCGCGCGCCTCGCTCAGCACGATCAAGCCTGGCCAGCTCGGCGGCTGCGCGCGCGCCGCGATCACCGCCGGATCGTCCTCGATCGCGAACGGTGCGACCAAGCGGAGCAGCGCGAGCCCGCGATCCGCGAGCCCGTCGTTTTTCATGGCGGCCAGCGCGAGATCGAGCGTCGACGCCAAGCGCGCGACGAGCGGCGCCGGCGGTGGCGTGCGACCCTCCGCATGCGCGCGCGCGAACGCTCGCATGTGGCCAGGCATCTCGGCCGCGATCTCCTGTTCGAGGACCGCGAGCGCGACGTGCGGGCGGTCAGCCACGCGGTGTGCCGGGTGGAGAGATGCCCAACCGCTGCAGCTCTGCCATCACCAGCTTGAGATCCGCCCACGTGTCGCGCTTCTTGTCGGGCTCGCGCAACAGGTAGGCCGGATGGAACGTCGGCATCACGCGGACGCCATTGCGGTCGTGAAACTTACCGCGCAGCACGCTGATCGGTGCATCGCGGCCGAGCAGCGTGTTCGCGGCAGGCCGGCCGAGCGCGACGATGATCCGCGGCGCGATCGAACCGATCCGCGCGTCGAGGAACGGCTTGCAGGCCGCGACCTCCTCGGGCTCGGGATTGCGATTGCCGGGAGGCCTGCACATGACGATGTTGTTGATGTAGACCGAGCGCCGCGACCAGCCCATCGCCTCGATCATCTTGTCGAGCAGCTCGCCCGCAGGTCCGACGAACGGCTCGCCGCGCTTGTCTTCCTGCTCGCCAGGACCTTCGCCGACGAACATCAACGGCGCGTTCGGGTCGCCGACGCCGAATACGATCGACTTGCGCGTCGTCGATAGCTTGCAGCGCGTGCACTCGCCGAGGTCCTCCCGGATCTGCGCGAGCGAGCGCCGCCCGCTCGACGGTGCTTCGTCGATCTCCTCCTCGACGACTGCATCTCCGACCGGCGTGTCGAACGGCACGATCACCGAGCGCGCGGTTGCCCCACCGGGTGCCGCCCATGCGCCGGCCGCGATGTGGCGGGCGAGCTGGGCGCGGACCTGCCGGGTCAGCTCGAGCAACTCGTCTGCCGGGTTCATGTCGGACATGCTATCAGCCAGGTATGCCATCTTCGCGGCACCGCCGGCTAGCGGCGATCGTCCTCGTCATCGGATTCGCGGCGTGCCATCGCGGATCGAAGACACCGGTTCCGGAGGGCGACATCGCCGCGAGCCTCACCGTGCCATCGCTCGCGGGCGACCCGCTCGACACGCAGAGCCTCCAGGGCAAGCCGACGCTGCTCCTGTTCGTGACGCCGAGCTGCGTCCACTGCCTGGCGACGATCCCGAACGCGATCGCGGCCGCGCACCAGCGGAATGCGAACGTCGCGGCGGTGTTCGTCGCCGGTGACCGCGACCGGGCGCAGCGCGTGATCGACCAGCTCAAGTTCCCCGGACCCGCTCTCATGGACGACGGCACGCTGCGCGCGCAGTACCACGTCGATTCGGTGCCCTACATCCTCGTGCTGCGCCCGGACGGCCACGCGAAGGATGCGTTCGAGGGCGAGCAAACGACCGCGACGCTCGCCGACGCGATCTAGCTACTTCTCGGGATCCGGCGACGCGGGCACCGTGCCCGAGCTGCCGGTGCCGGCAAACGACAGGTACTGGTAGTACATGCCGTCGGCTTCGTTCGCGCTGCGGACCTGGGCCTGCGCCGCGTCCTTCGCGTTCTTGAACGTGATGCGAACCTCGAGGCCTGCGCCATGCGCGTTCTTGCCCCGCACCGCACCGACGTGACGCGCCGTGATCCGCGCGAGCGGCGAATCGAAGAACCGCGCATCGACCTCGCGCCACGTGTTCTGACCGAGCTTGGTGAGGCCCGCGAGATCGACGACGAGCGTGCCGTTCTCGACCCGCTGATTGACCTCGAACGGCGCGACCGACTGCAGGAAGATCTGCGCGCCGCCGTTCTTCGCCTCGAAGCCGATCCACGACAGCTCGCCCTTCGGCGGTGGGCGCTTCGGCTTCTGGTTCTTCGCCGGCACGCCCGGCGTCACGCCGCTGTATTCACCTTCCGGGTGGGTGGCGCCCGCGTTCATCGCGATCGGCGCGTCGCCGGTCACCTCGGGCGGCTGGACGGAGGGCGCCGCCGCGGGACGTGGGGGCTTTTTGTGCGGCGCCGCCTGCACGAGGCCCGGCAACGGCGCGACGAGCAGCACTGCCAGGGCAAGAGAACGCATTGAGAGATCGTACAAACGCGCGTCGCACAGCGCAAATTTGGACGCACGATGGTGCCGCAAATTGCGGCGGGGCTTCGCTAACCGAGCGCTACCCGAGCCGCCAAGCACGAACCCGCGCGCTGCGTATGATGGCCGAAGGTGCGTCACGTCAAGGGTCTTCTGTTCCTCGACTACGTGCGCATGGTGAAAGCTCACAAGGGGGTCGAGTGGGACACGTTCCTCGATCCCGGTGATCTCCATTACCTCACGGATCGGATCGACATCACGGGCTGGTACCCGATGGAGACGTTCGAGCGGCTCGGCAACGCGATCCTGCGATTCGTCGCCGGCAATCAGCTGTTCCCGGTCCAGCTCTGGGGCCGCTACTCCGCGAGTCAGCTCCACGCCGCACACCCGATGTTGCTCGCTCCCGGCGATCCGCTCGAGTCGATCAATCGGTTCCAGGTGCTGCGCCAGACGTTCTTCGACTTCGACGCGCTGTCGGTTCCGCTGATCCATCCGGGCGCCGCGCAGATCGTGATCCGCTACCACATGGGCAAGATCGCCGAGGAAGCCGCGAGCTATCAGGCGATGGGCTTCTTCGAAGGCCTGCTCGAGCTCGCGGGTGCGCGCGATATCGACGCGCGGTTTCGCCAGCGCGTGTGGGACGGCGATCCGCAGACCCGGCTCGATCTCAGCTGGTCGTTGCCGGGGGATCGCTGACGCGCACCGGATCGCTCGGCGCGCCGAGATAAGCGACGCGCGCTTCTCCGACGATGAACAGCGAGCCGGCGATCGCGATCGGGGATCCGATCGTGCGCGCGAGCGTGACGGCGGCGAGCAGATCGGGCGCGGTGCGAACGTCATCGGAGAATTCACGAGCGATCGCTGCGACTGCTTCTGGATCGAGCGCGCGGTCTTGTTGGTAGCGGGTCGCGACGATCGCGCGCACGGCAGGTGCGAGCACACGCACGATCGCGCGGACGTCTTTATCCGCCGACACCGCGAGCACGAGCACCGGGCGTTCCTCGCCGAGCGCCGCGGCGAGTGCAGCGGCGCCGTGCGGGTTGTGTGCGCCGTCGAGGATCAAGTCCCCTGCCCGCTCGAACCGGCCGGGATGGACGACGTGACCGAGCGCGTCTTCTTGAATTGGCAACCCGGCCGCGCGCACCGCCGCGAGAGCTGCCGCCGCGTTGCGCAGTTGATGCGCGCCGGGCAACGACAGCGCGATCTGCGCCGGTCGATCGATCATCTCGACGCTCGCACCGACGGCGCGTGCGCGATCCGCGAGCCACGGCACCGCGGCAGGCTCTCCCGACATCCCGATGATCACGCGCTGCCCGCGCTTGAAGATGCCGGCCTTCTCCGCCGCGATCGCCTCGAGCGTGTTGCCGAGGATCGCCTCGTGATCCATCGCGACGCCGGTCACCACCGCGATCGGCGCGGCGACGACGTTCGTCGCGTCGAGCCGGCCGCCGAGACCGACCTCGAGCACCGTGACGTCCGGTTTCGCGTCCGCGATGATCAGCATCGCGATCGCCGTGATCTGCTCGAAGAACGTGAGCTCGTCACCGCCGGCCGCGCTGACGTGCTCGGCCGCGTCGACGATCTGCTGTTCCGTCGCGAGCTCGCCATCGATCACCACCCGCTCGCGCAGGGTCGCGAGGTGCGGCGACGTGTACGTCGCTACGCGCTTGCCCGCCGCACGTGCGAGCGCCGCGATCATCGCGACGACCGAGCCTTTGCCGTTCGTGCCGCCGACGTGAATGACGAGTCCCATCCGCTGCTCGGGATTGCCGAGCCGCGCGAGCAGCGCCTCCATCCGATCGAGGCCGAGCTTCACGCCGAACCGCCGTGCACCGACGAGCCGCGCGAGCACGTCCGCGTACGACATCTAGTCCGTCGTGGGGATTTCGAGCTCGACGTCGCCGACGGTGCCGGTGCGGCGATTCTCGTCCCGCCCGTGCTGGAACCAGCGCAGCGAGCGCTCGAGCGTCGGCTTGAGATCTTTGCGATGGACGACCATGTCGACCATGCCGTGCTCGAGCAAAAACTCCGAGCGCTGGAACCCCGGCGGGAGCTGCTGGCGGATCGTCTGCTCGATCACGCGCGGGCCGGCAAACCCGATCAGCGCGTCGGGCTCGACGATCGTGAGGTCGCCGAGCATCGCGACGGACGCGGCCACACCGCCGGTGGTCGGATGCAGCAGCACCGCGATATACGGGACGCGCGCCTCGCGCAGCTTCGAGCGCGCCGCCGACGTCTTCGCCATCTGCATCAGCGACAGCACGCCTTCCTGCATGCGCGCGCCGCCCGACGCGGTGAACAGCAGCGCCGGCCGCTTGTGCGCGATCGCGCGCTCGAACTGGCGCGTGATCTTCTCGCCGACGACCGAGCCCATCGAGCCGCCCATGAACTCGAAGACGAAGAACCCAGCCTCGACCGGGATCCCGCCGACCGTGCAGGTGCCCGCGCGATACGCGTCGCCGGCGCCGACCTTGCGGGTCGTGCCCTTCACTTGATCGACGTACTTCTTGCCATCGACCCGGAAGCCCAGCGGGTCGGTGCTCTCGAGCTCGCGGTCGTGCTCTTGCCACGAGCCCTCGTCCGCGATCATCTGGATCCGGGCCTCGGTCGGCATCCGGAAGTGATGGTTGCAACTCGCACAAACTCGCAGGTTTGCGTCGAGATCGGCCTCGTACAGGGTCGTTGCACACCGCTCGCACTTGGTCCAAATCCCCTTTGGGACCGACTTTTTAGGCTGTTCCGCGAGCCCTTGCGTACGTGACCACCAGGCCATATCGGTGCGTCTGATAACCCATTATCCTGTGGTTTTCCAGCGGCTTTCTCTCGCCGCGGATGCGCAAATAGGTTAGACACCTTGGGGGTTAGACGTCCCCTGTTACGTGAGGTCGCGATGTCTTCGATCCTTGTCGTCAACGAAATCAGCACAGAGCGCGAAGAGATCGTCCGTGCGCTGCAAGCTGAAGGTTTCACGGTAGTTCAGGCAGCCTCGGCCTCCGAGGCGACACGCGAGATCTGGGGCGGTTCGTTCATCGTCGCGGTGATCTCGACGCTGCTCACCGGCACCACCGCGCAAGCGCTGGTCCAGCAGCTCGCTCAGATGGCTCCGGAGATCGAGACGATCGTCCAGGGCAAGAATGACGAGCTGCCCGCGCTGGTTCGCAAGGTCGTCGCGATCCGCGACGGCAGCGCCGCCGCGTAGCAACTACGGACCGAACCGGTCCTTCAGCGTCAAGAACTCCAAGAACTCGAGCAGTCGTCCGACCTCGGGAACGATGAACCCGTGGCCCTCGATGCCCGCATCTTCGGCGAGCAAGACGAGCCGCGCGGCGCGCAGCCGATCGACGACCTCGTTGACCTCGTGCACCGGCAGGCCGACGCGGAGCGCGATCTCCTCGGGGCGCTTCGGGACCATGATCGCGGTACCGGCATTCACCGGCTGGCCGGCGAGATGGATCTGCTCGTCGGCGAGCTGGCGCAGGCACTGGACGACGCGATGGTTCGGCGTCGGTAGCAACAGCAGCTCGACCTGCTGGTTCGCACTCTCGAGGCGAAGCGCGAGCGACTTGATGATCCGCAGCGCGATCTCGGGGCGCGCGCGCAACATCGCTTCGAACGTCTTGCCCTCGACGACGAGCAACCGCGAATCGACGCGGACCACCGCGGTCGCCGAGCGCGGCCGCGAGTTGAGGATCGCCATCTCGCCGAAGAACTCGCCGGGCGGCAGCACCGCGAGCACGCGCTCGGTCTCGCCGACCATGCGCCGGATCTCGACCTCGCCGGTCGTGACGACATACATGAAGTCGCCCGGCTGGCCTTCCTCGAACAGCACCGTGCCCGCTTTGAAGTCGCGCGCGAACCGATCCAACCCGTCGTTCACGTCTGAAATTATCGCATCGTTTAGCGCATCGTTGCGTGGCGAAGGATATGGAGCAGTGCATGAGGACCGACCCGGGTGCGGCCGACCGCCTCTTCGCTCGGTAGATCGAGCTCGTCGGAGGTCAGCCCGAGCTTGCTCGCCCGAACCAGCATCTCGACATCCCAGCCGCCGCCGCGGTCGCGCATGCCGAGCGCGACGAGCGCGGGGAACTTGAGCGCGCGCACCGGGCCGACGCCGGACCAGCGCTGGCGATAGACGGTATCGATGAGACCGACGACGACCCGCTCGCGGATGCCGTGCTTGATCGCGTCGGTGCCGAGGACGAGCTCGAGACCGCGCTCGACGATCGGAGCGACGAGCGCCGGCACGCTTTCGGCCGCGCGAGGCCGATCGCCCGGGACGAACACGACGACATCGGGCACGCGCGGAAGCGCCGAGAAATGAGCCTGGGCCCGCTGGCAGGCCGCGCCGTAGCCACCGCTCGCCTCGCGGAGGACCAGCGCGCCGGCGTCGCGCGCGAGCTCCGCCGTGCGGTCTTTCGACGCGCGATCGACGACGACCACGGAGCGAATCTCCCGTGCGGGCAACCCCTTTAGCAGCGCGGGCAAGGTGGCCGCGTGATCGCGAGCCGGAACGACGACGTCGATGACCAACGCCCCGAGCATACGCCCGGATCAGTGTGGTACACGAGCCCCCAGATGGCGCTCACCTACAAGGACGCGGGGGTCGACATCGACGCCGGCAACGCCCTGGTCGATCGGATCAAGCCGCTCGCGAAGTCGACGATGCGGCCTGAGGTACTCGGCGGCATTGGCGGGTTCGCCGCGCTGACCCGGATTCCGACCGGCTACGAAGAGCCGATCCTGGTCAGCGGCACCGATGGGGTCGGGACCAAGCTCAAGACCGCGTTCGCCGCGAACAAGCACGATACGATCGGCATCGACCTGGTCGCGATGTGCGTCAACGACGTGCTCGTCACCGGCGCCGAGCCGCTGTTCTTCCTCGACTATTTCGCGACCGGTGCGCTCTCGGTCGACACCGCCGCGAGCGTGATCGGCGGGATCGCCGAGGGCTGTCGCCAGGCGGGCTGCGCGCTCGTCGGCGGCGAGACGGCCGAGCTGCCGGGGCTCTATCACGGCAGCGACTACGACCTCGCCGGGTTCTGCGTCGGCGTCGTCGACAAGAAAAAGATCCGGCCGACCCGCGACCTCGTCGCCGGCGACATCGTGATCGGCCTGCCGTCGGCGGGGCTCCACTCGAACGGTCACTCGCTCGCCCGCAAGGTCGTGCTCGAGGTGCTGAAGCTCCCGCTCGATGCGACGCCGGCCGAGCTCGGCGGTCAAACCGTCGCCGATGCGATGCTCCAGCCGACGATCATCTATGCCGAGGCGTTCAAGCGGATCGCCGGCATCGCGTGGAAGGGCGCCGCGCACATCACGGGTGGCGGCCTCGTCGAGAATCCGCCGCGGATCTTCGCGGACGACACGCTCGCGGTCGAGCTCGATCGCTCGACGTGGGACGTGCCCGGCATCTTCAAGCTGATCGCCTCCACCGGCATCGCCGAGGCGGAGATGGATCGGACGTTCAACATGGGCCTCGGCATGCTGATCGTCGTCCCGGCGGCGGATGCGACGCGCACGGTCGAGCTGCTCGCGCCCGAGCACGCGCGCGTCGTCGGCAAGCTCGTGCCGCGTGCCGGCGGCGAACCTTCGCGATTCGTATGAACATCGGCGTCCTGGTCTCGGGCTCGGGGACGAACCTCCAGGCGCTGCTCGATGCGGAGGCAGCTGGTGCGCTCGCGCCGGCGCAGATCGCGATCGTGATCTCGAATAACCCGGCGGCCCCTGCCCTCGCGCGCGCGACCGCCGCCGGCAAGCCGGCACTCGCGATCGATCACCGCGGCCTCGCGCGCCCGGCGTTCGAAGATCTGCTGATCGCGGCGCTCGCCGGCGTCGACCTGATCGTCCTCGCCGGGTTCATGCGGGTGCTCACGCCGCACTTCCTCTCGCGGTTTCCCGGCCGGGTGATCAACACGCACCCGTCGCTCCTGCCGGCCTTTCCAGGCCTGGACGCTCCCGGCCAGGCGATCTCGGCCGGCGCCAAGGAGAGTGGCGTCACCGTTCACATCGTCGATGCGACCGTCGACGGTGGACCGATCCTGGCGCAGGCCGCGGTACCGGTGACCGCCGGCGATACTCCCGCCACGCTGCACGCCCGGATCCAGCACGAGGAGCACGTGCTCCTGCCCCGGATCGTTCGCGAAATTGCCCTCGGCAAGATCGTGTTAGCTTCGCCGTCATGAACAAACGGCTCGCGGGTTGGGCATACAGTGTCCTTTCGGTCGTGGGTGTGGTGCTGGTGGGCGCGTTCTTCCTGTCGTGGGTGAAGCTCGGCGACGAGGTCTCGGGCTTGTCGATCGCGTGGCACCAGGAGCACTGGCTGTTCCTGGTCCCGATCTCGGGCGCGGCGCTCGCCGCTGCGGCCGGCGCGAAGTCGAACCTGACGCGGCTCGCGGCGATCGCTGCCGGTGCACTGATCGCCGGTGACATGGCGTTCGAGCTGCTGAAGGGCATGCTCCACTTCGATCTCGAGATGTGGCTGATGCTCGGCGGCGCGGCCGTCGTGATGGTCGGCTCGTCCGAGAACCATCGCGCGCTGCGCGGCGCCGGTGGCCTCGCGATCCTCGTCGGCTTCTTCGCGCCGTGGACGAGCGAGTCGATGTTCCGCGGCCTGCTCGCGTCGCGCGATATTGCCGACATGTTCGGCCTCAGCACCGCCGCGCTCTGGCTGATCCCGCTCGCGGGCATCGCCGCGCTGATCTCGTCGAACAAGACCGGCCTGCACGGTCGCCGCCTCGCGCTCGGCGCGGGCATCGCGGTGTTCGCGGCGATCCTGTGGTTCATCGGCTCGGTCGCGAACATGGTATTCGCGTGGGGCGCCTGGGCGACGTTCGGCGCGAGCGCGACTGCACTGGTACTCGGCCTCGTCGCCCCCGACGAGAAGCCCGCCGCCGTCTGAGTCGTTCCTCGTGCCGAGTAACTCGTACGACCTGGTGGTGCTCGGCGATGATCTCGCCGCGCTGGTCTGCGCGACGCTGTGCGCGCGCCGCGGCATGCGCACGCTGATCCTCGGCGACGATCGGCCCGCGCGCTACAACCTCGGCCCGCACAAGCTGCCGATCGAGCCGGTCGTGTGGCCGGTCGGCGCGGGCTCGCCCGCCGAACGCGTCCTGAAAGAGCTCCACGGCGAGCTCGCGCTGCGTCGCAAGTTTCGCGAGCCGCGGATCGCGGCGCAGATCGTCGCGCCGGATTTCCGCGTCGACCTCGGCGCCGATCGAATCGCGGGCGAGCTGACGCGCGAGCTCGGCGGTGCGAGCGAGGCGATGCTGGCGCGCTGGCACAAGGGCTCGGACGTCGCGCGCTTGTTCGACCCGATCCTCGCCGGCGAGCACGCATTCCCGGGCGTCGGCTTCTTCGAGAAGCGCGAGGTCGCGAAGCTCGCCGAGCAGCTCGCCGAGTCCGCGGGCGCGTGGTGGACGGATGCCGAGACCGACGCGAGCGCTGCGATCTGGCGCGGCGTCGCGGCGATCGCATTGCGCCATCCCGCGGCACCTCCCGCGGCGCTCGCGCGCGCGCTCGATGCGTGGCTCATGGGTCCGCCCGCGCTGCGCGGCGATGGCGATGCGATCCGCGAATTGCTCGTCGAGAAGCTGACCACCGCCGGCGGCGAGGTCCGCTCGGGCACGGTCGCCGAGGCGAACGTGTCGTGGGGCAAGCTGAGCTCGCTCGTGCTCGCGAACGGCGACGAGATCGGCGTCGGTCAGATCGTCGCGTCGCGCTCGCCGCAGCAGATGATCGACCTGCTCGGCAAGAAGGCACCGAAGCGGCTGGCGGAGCTCGCCGAGGGCATGACGATCGCCGGCTATCGCTACACGTTGAACATCGTCCTCGACGAAGCCGGGGTGCCGGAGCACATGGCGCCGACGGTCGCGGTCGTGTCCGCGCCGGATAAGGCGCCGGCGGGTGACGCGGCGTTCTCGATCCACCTCGGCGAGGCCGACGATGCCGGTCGCGTCGTCGTCACGATCGCATCGGTGCTGCCGAGCGAAGGCGCGCTCGAACCCGATCGCATGATCGCGAAGTGCATGGCGCTACGGGCCGGCTTGTGGCGTCGGCTCGGCGAAGTCATGCCGTTCTTCGAGAAGCACCTCGTGCTCGCGCACTCGCCGTTCGAAGCGACGCCTCCCCAGGTTCCGGGCGGCCGCGGCAGCTACGACGTGCCGAAGTACCTGCCGCTCGCGATGACGCCGGTGTGGAAAGGCAATCACGCCGCGACCGCCGACACCGGCGGCACGTCGTACGTGACGGGCCTCAAGAACCTGACGCTGACCGGCGATCAGATCCTTCCGACGCTCGGCATCGAGGGCGCGCTCGCGAGCGGCTGGAGCGCGGCGAAGATCGCGTGCGCGCTCGCCGGCAAGAAGAAGGACTACCTGCGCGACGAGGTCGTCGGCGCAGCGAGCTAGCGCAGCGCCCGATCAGAGGCGCGGCAGCTCGAGGTGGTCGGCGAGCCCTTCGTCGTCGAGAACGAGGATCAGGGGTCCATCGTGCGGGATGCGCTCGACGGTTGCGGACGTCACGCGGATCATCGCCACCGAACCGAACGCACGGGCTTCGAGGACGACGTCGCGCGGATCCGCGTGGGGATGAGCGGCGAGGATCGCACCACCGGCGCTCGGCAGCGTCGCTTCGGCGATCGCGCCGAGCGGTTGATCTGCGGGCGCGAGGACGATGCATGGCGAGAGCAACGCGATCGGTCCAGCCTGACCGACGAGCACGCCGGTCGCGGGTGACAGCTCGTCGAGTGCGCGCTGGATTGGCTGGGCGAGCCGCACGCGCGAGTCGCGATACACGGCGATCGCGGCTGCGGCGAGCTGGCCGCGGCCGAGCGCTTCATCCCAATCGCGCCCGAGGACGCGCGAGAGATCGAGCGGCGCGACGCCAGCTTCGCCTGCGAGGTGCGCGCCGTAGAGCAGCGCGAGTCCGGGCAGCACCGAGTCCGAGAGCTCGAACCGGCTCGCGATCGAAGCGAACCAGTGCAACGGCGGCGGCTTGTGATCCTGGGCGGAGCGCGTGATCCCGCGCGCCCACGTCGCGATGTCATCGCGCCACGAGGGCCGCGCGTCGGCCTGCAGCTGCGCCGCCGGATCGGTCGCGCGCGGCGGAACGAGCCGCAACTGGTCGCGCCAGCTCGCGAACCGCTCGGTCAACGAGACTGGCTTCGCCGGTGAAGCTACCGCCGAGAGATGGTTCATCAGCGTGACCGCGGTCGGGACAGGCTCGAGCTCGCCGTACAGAGGGGTCGTTGCGCCCGGCACCGCGGTCTCTTGCTCGCGGCCGTCGAGGTGGACGAGCGCGACCGGTTGTTTGGCCTGCGCGGCGACGACGCCGATCATCCTGCCGAGCACGAAGCCCGCCGCGTCGACGCGATCGAGCCGGTCCGGTTGGATCGTGCGAATTGCTTGGCGGCCATCGAGATCGACGATGTAGAGCCGACCGTGCTCCGCGCCGACGCACGCGAGCAGATCGCTGCGCGGGTGCGCGGCGACGTGCGCGATCGGCTCCGGCAGCTCGTGCAACTTCGGTTGGCCGCGATTGACGAGCGGGAACACGTCGAGCCGGTCCGGAGCTGCCTGCGTCCTCATCCAGACCACGCGGTCGCTCCCGCCGAGCTGCGTGATCACGGCTGGCTTCGGCAGCTTCAGCCGGCGCTTCGGCATCCGGGTCTGCGGATCCCACTCCTCGATCGCTCCGGACAGTGCGACGACGAACTGGGTGCCGGCCGCGCCCGCCGTGCTCGGGACGGTGCGCGCGGGGAATTGATATGCCGTCAGCGAGCTCTCGCCCGCGGTCAACACCGCCGCACCGAGTGCGCCGACGGCGAGCACGTGCGCGCCGACCGCGCCCATCAGCTTCATCGGAGCTTCGAGGCGAATCTCGGCGATCGTGCGCGGACCGTAAGGATCCAGCAGGTGCACCGTGGAATGCGCGGCGTAGCGCGACAGCACCGCGAGCCGCGGCGGCGCGCCGACCCATGCGACTTCGCTCGCAGCGGCTTCGGAGTCGATGCCGACTTCAGCGAAAGCGTTGCACCCGGGCAGATCGATCACGGTGATCCGCGTCGGCTCGTGGATCGAGGCAAGCGTGCCGTCGCTCGCGATCGCGACGCGCGGCTTGTCAGCCGGGACGAACGTCGGAGACGCGGTGCGCGCTACCACGCATGAATTCTATCAGTTGCGCGGTGCGAACGGGTCGAACACCACGACGCCACCGGCCCGCTCGTGCTCGGTCGCCTGCCCTGCACTCACACAGTACAGCGCGAGCTTCGTACAGCGGTCGCAGCGGCGCAGATCTGCGCGCGCGGTCCGCTCGAGCGCGCCCCAGTGCTTCGGGCAGTCGCCGCGACGACAGTGCTCGATCGACGGCTCGAGGATCCGCGCCCGCCATCGCACGTTCGTCGGCGCGAGCGCGACGAGCAGCTCCTGATCCGGCGCATCGCCTTCCGCGAGCCGGCGGACGATGTCGGCGCGCTCGAGGTCGCCACGACTTTCCAGCCAGTCCGCATAGACCATACGGCCCGCGACATCGCCGGTGACGATCGCGTCGACGAGCGCGGCCTCTTCGGGCGAGATCGGATTGTACGAAGCCTCGAACAGCGGCGGCGTGACATCGCGAAGCGAGATCGTGTGACCTGCGATGTGGAACGTCACCGGCATCGCGAACATCGGCTCGCCGCCGCTGTAGCTCGTGCCGGAGTGCTCGATCGGGCCGTTCAGCGCGAACGTCGCATAGCTCGCGCCGAGCTCGACCGTGACGTGCGCCGGCAGCGCGCCCGCAATGCGCACGTCGTCGGGGTCGGATCCGCCGACCGACAGATCGCGGCGCGTGACGAGCCGGCGTTGCTCGAGTCGCGCCTCGACCCACACCTCGACGAGGAACATCCGATCACGATAGCGCGAGCGCGTGCGCTATGCTTCCGCCGTGCGATGTCCGCGTACGATCGTGATCGCGCCGCTCGAGCTCCGGTTCTGAGCTCCAGATGCTCTATCGTCTCGAGCGATGCGAACGCTATGGGTCTGGTTGGTGCTTGTCGGGTGTAACGACAAGAAGCTCGATGTCGCCGCTGCGCCCGCGCCGCCTCCCGTCCACGCGGATGCGGCAGTGACCGCTGCGGCGTTACCCGCGGACTTTCCGGCGAAGGGGGCGGCGAAAGCGAGCGGCAAGCTGAGCGACGTCCCGTTCTCGCTCGCGAAAGCGCACCTGCGCCTCACCGGCAAGCAGGCTCAGCTGAACCTCTACGCATGGGTCGAGGGCGAGGCGTGCGATCTGCAAGCCGCGCCGTCGCCGAGCGAGCTGTACGTGTCGTTCGACTTCCCGGCCGCGAAGGCGGTCAACGGTGCGGTGATCCGCGACGGCGACGACCACGTGATCGCGACCTACAAGCGACCGACGCTCGATCTCGTGAAGGGCGCAAGCCAAGTGCTCGTGCTCGACGAGGTCACGGTCGCGCACGCGTCGGGCAGGATCCTCGTGACCGATCCGAAGGGAACGCACGTCGCGGGCAGCTTCAACGCCACCGTCTGCCCGGACCCACAGGCCGCGGTCGCGACCAACGCGCCGACGGTGGTGAACGGCGTCACCTGGGGGACCGAGCCGGAGCTCGCCGCCCTGCCGGCCAAGCCGGTCGCGGAGATCCTGCTCGGCAAGGCCGGCTCACCTGCGGCGATCGAGCTGATCGACTGGCAGGCCGACAACCTCGGCCAGCACGAGATCCACTTCTACGCGGCGAAACCGAAGACGCCGTGCTCGCCGGAGCTGATCGAGCCCGGATTCAAGATCGGCCTGCCCGCGATCAAGGCCGGCGCGAAGGCTCGCACCGAGGTCAAACGCGTCTATCCGGGTCGGGAGTTCGGTGCGGTGGTCTGGAAGGAATCCGGCAACGTGATCACCGACGCCGAGGAAGGCTGGATCGCCGTATCGATCCAGGCGGTCACCACGAACGAGGTCCACGGACGCGTCGTCGCTTGGTTCGACGATCCGGCGAAGTCGATGATCGCCGGCGCATTCACCGCGACGAACTGCCACGTGAAGCCGTAGCGAGCCAGGTCACCGCCTCCGCGTGGCGCGCCTTCCATTGCTCGCCGGCGGCCGCGAAGCCGTCGCGCGCCTGGATCGCGAGCGTACGAGCGCGTGCGCGATCGGCGAGCGCCTTGGCGAGATCGAAGCGCGTGCGTGCGAGCTCCCCCGCATCGCCATCGGCGTGCTCGCGCAGCTTGAGAGCGCGTTCGAGCGAGACCCGGGCCGCTGGCAGGTCGCGCCGGCCGAGCTGGGCCTCACCGATACACACGAGGTCGAACGCGAGCTGCGGATCCTCTGGATTGCTCTTCGAATCGAGCGCGAGGGCGCGCTGGCAATCGTGGATCGCGAGCGCGTAGTCGCCGCGGCGGGTCGCGAGCTCGCCGAGGTTCGATAGCGGAATCGCGAGGTCGGCGTGGTCGGAGCCGAGCACGTGCTCGTAGATGTGCAGCGCCGCTGCGAGGTGCGCTTCCGCGCCCCTGTCGTCGCCGGTTTCCATCAGCAGGCCGCCGAGGTTGTTGTGCGACGTGCCGACATCGCGCGAGTCGGCGCCGAGGGCGGCGGTTCGCATCGCGAGCGCCTGTTCGTAGTCGCGGCGCGCCTCGGCATAATTGCCCTCGTGGAACAGGACCACGCCGAGGTTGTCGAGTGCATCGGCGACCTTCGGGTGGCCCTCGCCGAGCTCGCTACGCCGGCGCGCGAGGACGTCGCGCAGCGTTTGCTCCGCGTGCGGATAGTCGCCTTGCGTCGTCTCGATCATCGCGGTCGTGCCGAGGATGTCGGTCGCCTGGCTCGGATCGGTCAGGCGATCGCGATCGGCGAGGATCAGCGCGCGCTTCGCCTCGCGCAGCGCCGCATCTTGGTCGCCCTTCGCCGAGAAGATCAGCGCGCGGGTCTGCGCGATGCCCGCGAGGTCGTGCGGCTTGGCATCGGTCCGCACGGCGACGGTCTCCGCCGCTGTCGCAAACGCGAGGCCCTCCGCCGGGCGCTCCTGCTCGTAGCCGACGACCCACGCGAGGTCGCTCCACGCCTCCGCGCTGATCCGATCCTCGTGTGCGTGCGCCGCGGCTGCGACCGCGGCATTCAACGCGGCTTCGGCCGCGGGTGCATCGCCGACCTGGCGCTCGACCTGGCCTCGCGCGAGTGCGACCTCGGCGAGCAACGGCGCCCAGCCGAGCACCTCCGCGCGTTGCTGAAGCGCGATCGCGCGGTGCTCCGCCTCGCGCCACTGGCCGGTCGACAGCAGTGCGCGCGTGGCGGCGAGCTCGGTGCGCGCGGCGGCGATCAAGGTCTGTTGTGCGAGGTCTGAGGGAAGCGGAACGACCGCGGTCAGCGCCTCGCGGTCCGCGCACGCCGCGATCGGTGGCAGGCGCTCGACGGCCTCGACCGCGGTCGCCACGCGCGCCGGATCGGGCGAGCTCGCGAGCTGGTCGACGAGCGCCTGAAACTCGAGGCGCCGCCGGGCGAGACACCCCATGCGGAGATCGAGCAAAGCGGAGCTCTGCTCGCCGCTCACGCGGGTCGCACGGCACGCCTCGCGGTGCATCGAGATCCAGTCGTTCGCGCGCTGGTCGAGTGCCGCGTGAACCTTGGCGCTCGCGTCGTCGGCGAAGCTCGCGTTGGTTGCATGGAACGCGCGGGCGAGCTGCTGCGCGACCGTCGGATTCCACACACCGGCGAGGTGCGCGGCTGCGTCCTCGCACTGCGCAGGGCTATGCGTGCGCGTCGCGACGGCGACCGTTGCGGTCGTGGCGAGCGCGATGCCGGCCGCGACCATCATGATCCGTTGGCGACGGCGCGCCGGATCGTTCGACAGCGCTGCGACCAGCTCGTCCATCGAACGATAGCGATCGTCGGGCTTCGCCGACATCGCGCGCTGGAGGATGCGCCGGACCCACGGCGGCGTCGCGTTGTTCGCGGGCGGCGCGCGAAACTGACCTCGCGCCGACGCGGCGAGATACGCCTTCTCGTCGTCGCCCTGAAACGGGCGCACGCCGTGCAGCATCTCCCACGCGCTCACCGCGAACGAGAACTGATCCGCACGCGCGTCGAGCATACCCGGGCGGCGCTGCTCGGGTGCCATGTAGATCGGCGTGCCGGTGAGGCGACTGACGACGAACCGCGGCAGCGCGTCATCGTCGTGGGTGCGCGCCCGAGGCCGCTCGAGCGACGTCGCGACACCGCTATCCGGATCCGCCGTGAACGCCGCGATCTTCCCCGACGACGATGCGTCCACCTCGAGGTCATCGCTGCTCTGCGGCGTGCGATCGATCGCGAGACGCGCGACGCCGAAGTCGAGCACGCGCACGCGGCCATCCTCGCCGACGATCACGTTCTGCGGCTTGAAGTCGCGGTGCACGAGTCCGGCGGCGTGTGCGGCGGACAGGCCGCGGGCCGCCTCGATCAGGTGAGCGAGCAGCGGCCGCCAAGCCGGCTTCGTCTCGCGGGTCCACTTCGAAAGCGTGCGGCCTTCGACGAGCTCCATCGCGATGAACACCGTGTCGCCGAACACGCCGACGTCGAAGATCTGCACGATGTTCGGGTGCGAGACCTTCGCGAGCGCCTGCGCCTCGCGAACGAGACGTGCCGTGGCGTCGTCGCTGACCGCGCGGACCAGCTTCAGCGCGACCCGGCGATCGAGATCCGGATCGTAGGCGCGATACACGACGCCCATGCCACCCAGGCCGAGCTGATCGAGGATGACGTAGCGCCCGACGCACGCACCGCGCGCGAGCCCCGGCTGCGGCCGGCGCTTGACGGCGGTCACCGCCGGCGCGACCGAGTCCGTCTCGACGTCCTCCGAATGCAAGGCACCATCGTACCCGAGAGAATCGCTCCCGGCTCCTCGGCCCGGCGTGGCTACACCCACCTACCGAGCGCGCTCTCATGTTCTTGCCGCGCTACTGATTCTCCGACGTCGGCATCTGGATCCGCCGGTTGTTGCACTGCGCCGAGGTCGGCCAGTCGTCGAACTTGACCGGCACGCTCGGGTACGTCGCCGTCACCCAGAAGTCCGCGTACGGGACCGAGCTCGCGCTGCACTGCTTGCCGTTCGCGCCGCACTCGCACGTTGGCGCGGACGGATGAACCTTCGAGACCTGGAAGTGCAGGTGAATGCCGATGGAGTGGCCGGTGGTGCCAGAAGTCGCGAGCGCCTGCCCCTGGGTGACGGTCGCGCCGCACGTGATGCCGGCGGCGAGCGAGTTGCCCTCGAGATGGAAGTACGTCGACTGCGTGCCGTCGCCGTGATCGATCACGATGTAGTTCGCGTCCTGCGAGCAGCTCGACGAGGCGCAGCCGGTCGTCGAATTGATCTTGAGGTGCGTGATCGTGCCGGCACGGGCTGCGACCACGCCGAAGCTCCCGCCGTTCGCCCAGTCGTACGCGTACGCGTCGGTGCCGACGTGATCCGAACAGCACGAGTCGTCGCAGTCCTGGGTGAGGCGCATCGTCGTCGCGGGCCGCCACGGCAGCTTGTAGCTCTTCGCGGACGTCGGTGTGATGCAGCGATCCTCGACGCCGCTCGGCTCGATCTGGCAACCCGCAGGACACGCAGTCGCCGAGGACGGTGGCGCACTATCTACCGGGCACGCGTAGAGCGTTCCAGGATCGGCGTTCGTGACGTGGTCGCCACCGCAATACGCTCCGCCGTGCGTGCCGCTGCACATCGCGCTGCCGACCTCGGCATCGCTGGTCGCGATGTCGGCATCGACCGCCTCGCCACTGGCACCGGCATCCACCGTCTCGTGTTTCGGCGCGCTGCAGCAGGCGAGCAGGATCAGCAAGGAGGTCCGCATCGCCGGCGAACGTGTCACGCGGAGCGAGCGTCGAGAAGCTGGGTTCTTTCACCCAGTTGCCCACGCTCGTGTGTAGCGTCCGAGGTTACAGGTCTTTTAGTTCTCGGGCACCGCCATGCCGGTCTTCGCCGGATCGAGCAAGGAGCCGAGGTTCGCGACCGCGGTGTCGCGGCCGGCGAGCTGGCCGGTCTGGCCCGCGAGCCAGTTCCACTCGATGAACTTCACGATCGACGAGTGCTCCATCTGGACGTGCGAGACCGTGTTCGCGCGCGCGAACGGCCCGAGCGCGAGCAGCGGAACGCGGGTGCCGTACGGCTGGTGATCGACCGCGCCATTGCCGGGCGGTGCGATGTGATCGAAGAACCCGCCACCTTCATCCCACGCGACGAGCACGAGCGTGTCGGGGCCGTATGCGCTCTTGGCGACGGCGTCGACCACGCCCTTTACGAACGTCTCGCCATCGCTGATCGTCGTGTACTCGCCCGGATGCTCGCTGTGATAGCCGAGGCCGCGCACGAACACGACCTGCGGCAGCGCATCTCCGTCGAGGTCGCTCTGGAGATTCGCGATGTCGCGCATGTTGTCGGGCTTGTCGCGCGCGCTCGCGTAGTACGCGACCGGGATGTCCGATGGATCGTAGACGCACGGATAGAGGTTGAGTCCGAACGGACAATCCTTCGGCGCCTTCGGACACATGTTCATCGCGCGCGCGTCCTTCATCGCCTGGTAACCCTCGATGTAGTACGACCACGACACCTTCGCGGTGTCGAGCAGGTCACCGATCTGCGGATCGGAGTAGCTCATCGCTGCCGTGATCAAGCTGCACTCCTGACCGATCGCCGGCGGCTTGAACGCGTTGTCGAGGAAGACGAACTGCGCGCGTGCGAAGAACATGTCGTTCGACGAGCTCTGGCCCGAGACCGGTTGGAAGTTGCGATCGGCGAGCGCGCCCTGCTGCGCCATCGTCCAGTACGGCATCATCGTCGTCGCGTCGGCGTACGCGAAGTGGCGCGGATCGGAGCACGTCCCGGCGCCGGTGACGTACTTGTCCATCGCGCCGCCGTTCGTCTCGGCGAGCTCGCACGCCTGCGTGTGATCGGGGTCGTACGATCCGTTCTCGGTGTCGTCGAGCACGGTCGGCGACGCGCCCGATGGATCGGTCGCCGGTCCGGCCTCGCAACAGCTCGGACCGGTCGTGCACGTCGGCGCCGAGCCCGTCGCGGCGGTGCAGTAGCGACCGAAGTAGGTGTCGAACGTGTGGTTCTCCTGGAGGATCACGACGACGTGATCGATCTTCGAGAGCGGGCACGGGCCGTCGCAGCTGCCAGGCGCACGCGTCGGGTTGCTGCTACACGCGGCCAGTAAGATCATCACAAATGTCACACGCACGAGTCGAAGGTACCACCGACCGAGGTGTCTCGAACTTGACACATTCGCTCGCGGGTCCATATTCGATCGGTGACTCTCGATGTCGAGCTCGTGCTGCGCATCGTCGTCGGCACCGTGCTCGGCGCGGTGATCGGCTACGAGCGCGACATTCACGGTCGGCCCGCCGGCCTTCGGACCCACGCCGTCGTTGCACTCGCGTCGGCGACGTTCATGGTCGTGTCGACCCACATGGTCTACTTCCAGAACTACAAAGCCGGGCGACTTCGCCGAGGTCGATGGCTCGCGCATCGCCGCCTCGGTCGTATCGGGCATCGGCTTTCTCGCCGGTGGCGCGATCCTCCGCACCGGGATCAACGTCCAGGGCCTGACCACGGCGGCCGGGTTGTGGCTCGTCGCCGCGATCGGCCTGTGCGCCGGTGGCGGGATGTATCTCGAGAGCGTCGCCGCGACGCTCATCGGCATCGCGGCGCTCACGCTGCTCCGCAAGTTCGAAGGTAAGGACAAGGATACGATTCGCCGCCGGCTCCAGCTCACGCTCAGCGACGATGCGATCGCGATCGAGTCGCTGCTCGGCAAGCTACTCGAGCACAACGTCAACGCGACGCTCGAGGGTTGGGACAAGGAGGGCTCGCGCCGCCACCTGACGTTCGCGCTCCGGCTTCCTGCGATCGGCGGCGAACAGCGCCTGGTCGACGTGCTCGAGCACGAGCCCGGCATCGTCCGCCTCCACCTCGATCCCGCGGCTTAGAGCGCTTGCCTAGAGAGCTTGCCTAGAGAGCTTGATAAACGAGGTCGATCGACAGCCGGAACGCCGGCGCACCGACGTCGTCGTCGAGGTGAGTGCCCGCGCGCACGGCGATGCCGTACTGCGGCCGGATTCTCCCGACCAGACCGATCCGGCCTTCGATCGGCGAAGGCCCGGTCATGTGGTTCACGCGATCGCCGACGATCCCGTCGACCTCGAGGCTCGCCTTCAGCTGCTCGGGTTTGCACCACAGCGGCAAAAACGGAGGCAAGCCGATCGTGCCGCCGACCGACCACATCAACTCGTCGCCGACGAGCTGATCCGCGACGATCACCTCGCGGCCGCGCAGTCGGATCCCGCCGGTCGCCGCGAGCATGATGTCGTTCGCTAGCGTGACTCGGGCGATGCCCATCCACGCCGCGCTCCACTTCGGCTCGCCCGCGAAGTCGTAGTCGTCGCCCGTCGGCAGCGTGATCTCGCCGCGAACGAACACCGCCACGGGGCCACGCGTCATCACGTGAACGCGTGCGCCGAGCGCGAGATCTTCGGGCACCCACGGATCGAGCGGGCGATCGTCGCCGAGGTACTGCAGGCGCCGGCCGACCTGATGCGCCATCGGCATCCGCGCGTCGAGGATCACGTTGTCCCCGAGCGCGAGCGCGCCGCCGAGTGCCAAGGTCTCGCGCCGCACCACCGGATACGTCTTGATCCCGACGGTGTGAAACCGGATCGGATGTTCGAGCAGCGCGAGCTCCGCACCGAGCGCCCAGTTCCCGATCGGCCCGCCGCCGTCGAAGCCGAGCTCCGCTTGTCCCGGTGGCGTCTGATCGCGGTCGACATCGATCGCCTCTGGGCGGTTCAGTGGCGTCTGTGCGTAAGTCGCAAACGCAAACGCAAACGTCAACGCAAACGCGAGCCGTGCAACGAGCGCCCGCATCACCCCATGATCCGCGAACCGAGCTCGTAGACCCTCGCGGCCGGCATGTGGCGATACCGCGTGACTTGCACGCGCAATTGCGCGATCTGATCGATCACGTCGCGTCGCGATGCGCCCTTCGCCATCATCGCGCGCGCCCGCTCGACGATCGCGGCCCGCGCGGTCTTCGGGTGATAGATGAACGTCCTGCCGAACCGGACCTCGCCGCCGATACCGACGAGGCGGAGCTCGGCGACGTCGCCGACCTCGACCCCGTGCAACTGGCGCTGCTCGTTGACGTGAATCTCGGCGCCGCCGAGGAGATCGAGGAGCTCGATCCGGCCACGCGGCATCGCGCAGACCTCGAACAGCGAGCGATGCGAGGTCACGAGTGCTCCGACGATCGGTGCGCGCGGATCCGTCGCGGCCTCGAGCTCGCGATACGTCAGCGCGGCCGGTGGCGCCCCGCCCTCGCCGACCCGCTCGACGACAAACCACTCGACGAACGCCGCGCTCCACGCCTCCCACAGCTCGTCGTCCTGGTGGACCTTGCCGCGGCGTTGCTCGTAGTCCGCGCGCGCCGCGGCCGCCGCATCGACATCGGCGGTGTGGCGTGCGTACAGCTCCTCGGTCACCGCGTCGAGGTCCGCGGCGATAGACGTGCTCACCGCCGCCTCAGGTGATCGCGAAACCGCGCGAACAGGTAGTTCGCATCGTGCGGTCCCGGCGACGCCTCGGGGTGGTACTGGACGCTGAAGATCGGCTTGCCGACGACCTCGATGCCCTCGTTCGAGTGATCGAACAGGTTCTCGTGCGTGATCGCGACGCCGGACGGCAGCGACTCGACATCGACGACGAAGCCGTGATTTTGCGACGTGATCTCGACCTTGCCGGTCGTCTTGTCGAGCACCGGGTGATTTCCGCCGTGATGACCGAACGCGAGCTTCTGGGTCCGGCCGCCGAGCGCGAGTCCGAGGATCTGGTGACCGAGGCAGATGCCGAACACCGGCTTGGCGCTCGCGATCAGCTCCTTCGTCGCGGTCACGCCGTAGGTCACCGCAGCCGGATCGCCGGGGCCGTTCGACAGGAAGAACCCGTCGGGGTTCAGCGCGAGCGCCTGGCGCGCGGGCGTCGACGCGGGCACGACCGTTACCTTCGCGCCGAGGTCGCGGAGCTGGCGAAGGATGTTCTCCTTCATGCCGAAGTCGTACGCGACGACGTGAAACTCGATCGGTGGCGTCGGCACCGCGCGACCATCGTCGGCGGCGCGCCACGACGGCTCGGTCCACTCGTAGATCGCCGAGCACGTGACGCCGGGGACGAGATCCTGACCGTCCATCTTCGGCGCCGCACGCACCCGCGCGAGCACCGCATCCGTCTCGGCGACGTGCGGCGTGATCGCGCCGCGCATCGCGCCTTCGTCGCGCAGCACGCGGGTAAGCGCGCGGGTGTCGATGCCCTCGATCCCGGGCAGGCCCGACTTCGCGAGCCAGCTCGGCAACGATGCCTCGCTCCGCCAGTTCGCGGTCAGCGGCGACAGCTCGCGGATCGCGAGGCCCGCGCACACGACGCGCTTCGCCTCGAGATCCTCGTGGTTCGTGCCGACATTGCCGATCTGGGTCGCCGTCATCACGACGATCTGGCCGGCGTACGATGGGTCGCTGACGATCTCCTGGTAGCCGGTGAGCGACGTGTTGAACACGACCTCGCCGATCGATTCGTTGCGCGCGCCGAAGCCTTCGCCTTTGAACACGCGACCGTTCTCGAGGACGAGTGCGGCAGGCCAGCGTGCGGTCACGCGCGCATCCTTCCGTCGAGGTCGTAGACCATCTTGCCGTCGACGAACGTCAACACCGCGCGGCCCGCGAGCTTTTGGCCGAGGAACGGCGAGTTCTTCGACTTCGACAGCAGTGCTTCTCCGGTGAGGACGAGCGGGCGTTCGGGATCGATCACCGTGAGGTCGGCGACCGCGCCGACGGCGAGGCCGCCACCTGCGAGCCCGAACGCGCGTGCCGGACCGCCGGTGAACGCCGCGATCGCACGGTTCTCGTCGAGCGAGCCCATCCGAACGAAGTCGAGGATGATCGGCAGCGCGGTCTCGAGGCCGAGCATGCCGGGCGCCGCGCACTCGAACTCGACGTCCTTCTCGACCGGCGAGTGCGGCGCGTGGTCGGTCGCGATCGCGTCGATCGTGCCGTCGGCGAGTGCTTCGAGCAACGCTTCTTGATCCGCGGCCGTACGCAGCGGCGGCATCACCTTGGTCCGGGTGTCGTAGTGGCTGCACGCCTCGTCGGTGAGCGCGAGGTGGTGCGGCGTGACCTCGCACGTGACCGGCAGGCCGCGGCGCTTCGCATCGCGGACGAGCGCGACGGTGCGGGCCGTCGAGACGTGCGCGACGTGGTAGCGCGCCCCGGTCCACTCCACGATCTCGAGGTCGCGGGCGACCATCGCGCTCTCGGCGCACGCCGGCTGGCCCTTGATCCCGATCCGGGTCGCGACCGCGCCTTCGTTCATCGCGCCGCCCTCGGAGAGGTCGAGATCCTCGGCGTGCTGGACGAGCGGGAGGTCGAACGTCTTCGCGTATTCGAACGCGCGGCGGACCAGGCCGGAGTTCATCACCGGGCGACCGTCATCGGAGATCGCGACGATGCCGGCGTCCTTCATCTCGGCGATATCGGCAAGCGCCTTGCCCTCGAGGCCGTGCGTGATCGCGCCGATCGGGCGAACGCGGACGCAGCCGACCTCCTTCGCGCGCCGGACGATCAGCTCCGTCACCGCGCGCTGGTCGTTGACCGGCTTGGTGTTCGGCATGCAGCAGATCGTCGTGAACCCGCCGGCCGCGGCCGCGCGCGTTCCGGTCTCGATGTCTTCCTTGTATTCCTGCCCCGGCTCGCGGAGGTGGACGTGAAGGTCGATCAGGCCGGGCACGATCCACAGATCGCGGACGTCGATGATCCTCGGCGCGACGAGGCCACGCCCGATCTCGACGATCCGACCGTTCTGGATCCGGACGTCAGCCACCAGATCCACGGGACGCTGCGCGGAGGGATCTAAGACCCTGCCGCCGCGCAAGACCAGATCCTGCGGATCCATCGGGCCGGGTCTTACCATGGCGGGCTATGCTCGCGACATGCCGACCGCGGGTATCGTCATCATCGGAGACGAGATCCTGAGCGGCAAATTCGTCGAGGAAAACGCGGCGTTCCTGATCGGGGAGCTTCGCAGCCTCGGCGTCGACCTCCGGCGGATCACGGTGATCCCCGATGTCCTGGCCGATATCGCGGCCACCGTGACCGACGCCTCGGCCCGGTTCGATCACGTGTTCACTTCCGGCGGGGTCGGGCCGACCCACGACGACATCACGATCTCCGCGATCGCCCACGGCTTCGGGGTCAGCGTCGCCCGCCATCCGGAGCTCGAGGCCAAGATCCGCGCGTACTGGAAGGACAAGCTCGCCGACGCGAACCTCCGCCTCGCCGACATCCCCGCCGGCAGCGAGCTGGTCTACGGCAAGGATCAGGTCTGGCCCGTCGTCTGCTTCAAGAACGTCTACATCCTGCCCGGCGTGCCGGCGCTGTTCCGCCGCAAGTTCGTCGATATCCGCGATCGGTTTCGCGCCTCGCCCGTGTGGGCCGCGCGGCTCTACGTCGACGGCGAAGAAGGCGAGCTCGCGCCGCAGCTCGATGCAGTCGTCGCCGCGCACCCGAGCGTGAAGATCGGCAGCTATCCGCGGTTCTCGGAGAAGGACTTTCGCGTGCTGCTCACGCTCGAAGCCGCGACGGGCGGCGAGGTCACCGCGGCGTTCGAGATGCTGCGCGGTCGGCTCGCCGCGGCGGTGGTCCGCACCGAGCCACCGCACTCCGTGGGATAACGCCGGCATGGCGCTCTACAACGGTTCGTGTCACTGCGGCGACGTGAAATATTCCGTCGAGCTCGAGCTCGGCAAGGTGATCGCTTGCAACTGCTCGATGTGCGGCAAGAGCGGCACGCTGCTCGCGTTCGTCCCGGTCGACAAGTTCCAGTTGAAGTCCGGCGAGGACTCGCTGACCGAGTACACGTTCAACAAGCACGTCATCATGCACAACTTCTGCAAGAAGTGCGGGATCAAGTCGTTCGCGCGCGGCAAGAAGCCCGACGGCACGCCGATGATCGCGATCAATGCGCGCTGTCTGGACGGCGTCGACGTCTTCAAGCTGGACGTCCAGCAGTACGAAGGTAAGAACCTCTAGCCGAGCAGTGCGCGCAACCGCGCGACGACTTCGCCGCGCGGAACCTCGGTCTCGTTGTTCGCGGTCACATCGGTGACACGCATGTCTTTCAACTTCACGACGCCGCTCTCTCGCTCGCGAGAGCCCATGACGATCGCGATCGGGATCCCAGAGTTGTTCGCGAACTTGAACTGCTTGCCTGGCTTGTCGTCCTCGCCGTAGACCTCGACGTTGAGGCCCGCCGCGCGGAGCTCCGTCGCGATCCGCGCGTACTCGTCGGCGAGCTGCGGATCGAAGTTCAAGACGATCGCCTGCGCGACGGAGCGCTTCACTTCGCCCTGGTTCTCGAGCATCGCGGACAGCAGGCGGGTGACACCGATCGAGATGCCGACGCCCGGAAGCTTCGACTTGGTGTAGAGCCCGGCGAGGTTCTCGTAGCGGCCACCGGAGCAGATCGAGCCGTACTCCGGGTGATCGTCGAGGAACGTCTCGTAGACCGTGCCGGTGTAGTAGTCGAGCCCGCGCACGATCGAGAGATCGACCTGGATGAACGATTCGGGCACGCCGAGCGCGCGCGTTCCGTCGTAGACCCGGCGGAGCTCGGCGATGCCCTCGCGCAGCGTCGCGTTGTCGGTCGCTTCGAACGCGGCGGTCGCCGCGCGCCAGTCCTGGGTCAGGACGTCGAGCAGCTGCTTCGCCTTGTCGGCGCCGGTGATCGCCGCGACCAGGCCTTCGACCTTCTCGCGACCGGCCTTGCGCAGCCGATCGACCTCGTGGAGGACCTCGGTCTGTTGCTCGATCTGGAACGTCTCCATCAGGCCGCGCAGCAGCTTGCGGTTGTTGATGCAGATCGTGAACTTGCCGAACGCGAGCTCGGTGAAGATGCCGTAGATCACCGCGGGCAGCTCGGAGTCGTACGCGATCGAGAGCTTGTCCTTGCCGATCACGTCGATGTCGCACTGATAGAACTCGCGGTAGCGGCCCTTCTGTGCGCGCTCGCCGCGATAGACCCGCTGGATCTGATAGCGCCGAAACGGAAAGTTGAGCTTCGCCTCGTGCTCGGCGACGTAGCGCGCGAGCGGTACGGTCAGATCGAAGCGCAGCGCGAGCTCGGGCTTCTTGCCCTGCTCGATCGCGCCGGTCGACTGGACGAAGTAGACCTGCTTCTCGGTCTCGCCGCCGGACTTGGTGAGCAGGACGTCGACGAGCTCGAACACCGGCGTCTCGACCGGCAAGAACCCGAACCGTTCGAACCCGTGGCGGATCGTCTCCAGCATCTGCTGGAACGCGATCTGGTTCGACGGCAGGAGCTCGAGCACTCCCTGCGTGGTGCGGGGCTGGACCGGCATGGTGACGCCTTATACACCGCGCCTAGCGCCGGAGCGACACGACCACGACGACCACCGCACCGAGCACGAGCAGGCCTCCGCCGACGACCCACCACACGGGCGAGCCCGCGGGCTCGGGCGGCGCGGGCGCGATCGTCGGGATCGACAGCGCCGGTGGTGGCGGTGTGGCCGGCGCACCGGTCGGCGTGATCACCTCGATCTGCGGGCCGTCGGGCCACGCGGTCGTCTCGATCACCGAGCCATCGGCGCGCACGCCGGTGACCTCGATCCGCGTACCGCTCACGGTCACGCGCAGGTAATGAAGGACGCGCTCGAACTTCTTCACGGCCTCGACATCGACCGGGTTCGCGGTGGCGCGCTTCGGGTACAGCGGCGCGCCAGCACCGCCGGAAACGAAGTAGCGGATGCCGTTGTGCTCGGCGCGCTCGTACACGTGATCGTGGCCCGAGAACACCGCCGAGACCTGATACTTCTCGAACAGCGGCGTCCAGCGGTCGCGCAGATCGATGTTGCCGCCGTGCAGCGAGATCGAGAACGGCGGGTGGTGCATCACCACGAAGATGTGGCGGAGGGTCGGATCCTGGCGCGCCGCGATCAGCTCGCGCTCGAGCCACGCGGTCTGATCGGTGAGCGCGAACGAGTACGCGTTGGAATCGAGCACGAGGAACCGCGCCGACGCGTAGGTGAACGCGTAGTAGCGCTCGGTATCGCCGCCGTTCTCGGGGACGGAGAAGTACGCGCGATACGTATCGGCGGTGCGGCCCCTGCCCTGGCGATCGTGGTTGCCGAGCGCGGGAAAGTAGACGTTGTCGCGCAGCAACCGATCTTCGACGTCGAAGAACTGCTGCCACTGATCCGCGCGGAAGCCCTCGTCGACCATGTCGCCGGTGCCGAGGACGAAATCGGGCACTTCCTGCGAGACCCGATCGATCACGCGGCGGTGCTGCTCGACGCCGTTGCGCGAGTCGCCGTAGACCACGAACGTGAACGGCACGTCCTTGCCGTCGGGCGGCGCGGTGCGGAGCTCGCCTTCCCACGTGTCGTCGCCGACGATCACCTTGTAGCGATAGCGGCTCGCAGGTTCGAGCTTGTCGATCCGCGCCTCGACGATGTGCGCCGGCGCGACGTCGATCGTGCGCTCGCGGCCGGGCAACCCGGGCCCGCTGACGACGAGCTTCGCGGGTAGCTCGGTGTCCATCTCCCACATCACGGTGATCGACGTGGGCGCGAGGTCTTGAAGGTATGGACCCTTCAGCATCTTCGGCGCGGCGATGGCGGACGAGGCCATCACTGCTACGAGGATCACCGCTCGCACCCTGCGAGGATACTATGGCCCGTGCCCTCCTACATCGATCTCATCCGAATCGACTGGCACATCGCGGAGACTCCCGCGGAGCTGCACGAGGCGATCTCCGCCGCGAACGAGCGATGCACGGGCAGTGATCACACGTTGTTGACCGTCCAGGAGGGGCTCGAGGCAGCGGCGCGGCTCGACCGGCGGATCATGGCGGACGCCTTGTGCGACACGGGCTTCAACTCGTTCACATTCCTGTTCGTCCGTGACGGCCAGGTCGCAGAGGTCCGCGTCGACGAGGTCCCCGAGCACGGCGAGCCGCACGATCCGCCGTACGACGAAGCCGCCGCGGAGCTCGATCTCCAGGTCCACTTCGACGACGAGGATCAGCTGCGCGAGGCGCTCGAGTCGATCCGCCCGACGAAGCCGGCCACGTTTGTCGCGACTGCAGGTGACCAGCGGTTTCTCGTCGAGCTCACGCCGGAGCAGTGGAGCATGTCGAAGCTGCTGGTCGTGACCCAGCCGGCGCTGTTCGCGAAGCTCATGGCCGAGGACTACGCGAGGCCTGTCGCGAAGCGGTCGGCGCGTCTCCCGAACCAGAAGTACAGCCAGGCGCTGTACCTCAGCGAGGGCCAGCTCGGTTGGATGCAACAGATGGCGGTGAAGCGCGACGCGAGCCTGTCATGGATCGCGCAGCGGGCGGTGAGGCTCGCGGGCCAGAAGCTCGGCGAGCTCGTCGCGAAGTACATCGCGCCCGAAGGCGTGAAGCAGAGGCAGACGCTCTACTTCCCCGGCCTGATGCTCGACCAGCTCGAGGCCGTCGCCGCCGCGCAGGACTGCTCGATCTCGAAGCTCGTCCAGGCCGCGCTGACCGCGGCGAAGTCCGAGATCGAGAACGTCTAGTTGCGATAGCGCAGTGAAGCGAGCGCACCGACGAGGTCGCGCGCCGACTCGCGGGTGTAGCCGTAGCGCTTGATCAGCGTGTCGAGCGCGATCTCCGCTCGCTGCTTCGCATCCGCCGCGAGGTGGCTCTCGTTGCCGGAGAGGAGCGCGACGAGATCGGAGATGCCCTTCGCGATCGTCTTCTTGTGCTTCTCGAAGTACGCGTCTTTGAGGCGGCGCAGGAGGTCCGCGAAGATCTCCGCCATCACGGGCTTCTGGCCCTTGTGGTCGAGCGACCATGCACCGATCTTCGCGATCAGGCCCTGGCGGAAGTCATCGGCGCGGCCGCTGACCTCGAGCGTGCGCTCGACCTCCTTCATCATCGCCTCGTCGGGATCCTGCATCTGCCCCGTTCCGGGGTTGCGGACCTTCTCCTTGCGGATCGCCTGCATCACGTGCTGGACGTAGCGCTCGAACACGCGCGCGTACTCGGATTCCTCGACGAGCCCGACCGCGACGCGGACCTCGTCGTCGATCCGATCGAACAGCCGGCCGCGCGCGATATCGACGAGCTTCTTGTGATCGTGATAACCGCCGGGTTGGACATCCTGGCGCAGGAACTCGTAGATGCTCGCCTGCTTGGTCAGCTCGACGATCTCCTCGAGCACGACGAGCGGCGACACGTAGTCGTAGCGAGTCGAGCCCGCGGCAGCGAGCAGCACGGTCTGCATCTCGCGCGGCGAGGCGCCGACCCGGCCCTCGTAGATCGGGTACGTGTCGGACTCGTGGAACAGGTCCTCGATGTGCGCCGCGAGCTCGCGCGCGCGATCGGGCGACAGATCCTCGGGGACCTGACCGGTCGAGTACAGGTCGACCTTCTCGAGCGGCGTGAGCCGGCCGATCGCCTCGGCGAGCGTCGACGGGAACCGCTCGATCTGCGGCTTGCGCATGCGCGACAGCACGGCCCACAGCGCCGCGGTGTACGCGGTGTGCGGCGCGACGTGACGGCCGCCCGCGGCCTCGCGCAGGCGCTCGCGATAGAGCCCTTCCTCGTGACGAACGTCGAGGATGAACGGCACGCGGATCAGCTCGATCCGGCCCTTGAACGACTGGAAGTCGGGAATCTCGCGGAACGCCGAGAGGTGGATGTCGTTGCAGCTGCCCGCGAACACGAGGTCGAGGAACAAGGTCGCGCTCGTCATCGACAGCTCGGCGCGCTCGACGGTCGTGAGGAGGTACTTGTAGTGCTCGAGCGGCCGCTTCAAGAGATCATCGAACTCGATGAAGCCGCGGTTCGCGCCGACGACCTCGCCGCCGTACTCGTGAAGCGAGACCGACTGCAGCGACGGCGGCAGCGCCGACAGCGTGCGATCCGCGGTGATCTGGCGCTCGCTCGCATCGACCGAAAGCTGCGGCTCGACGGTGACCCAACCCTGGCGATAGCGGTGCGAGATCTCGAACCGCTCGACCCGGATGTGGCGGAGCACCTGGACGTAGTCGCCCTGGTAGCTCGCGAGCAGCGCGTCATAGATCGCGCGATTGCGCGGCGATAGCGTGCCGCCGCGAATGTAGTCGCTCGGCGCGAAGGTCTTGCCGGCGGTCAGCTTCGCGAGCAGCTTCGCGCGCTCGTCGAGCGGGATCAGCAGCAGCGGGTGATCGCGGAGCTCGTCGCCGAGCCGCGCGTCGATCGATTCATCGGGCAGGTACGCGAACGTGTCGATCGACTCGATCGACTCGCTGCCACCGCCGAAGCCGATGCCGCCGCGCGTGCTCTTCTGCGCCGGGAAGATCCACGAGAACCGGTACAGCGCGCCCTCGTCGAGCGTCGAGTAGTGCTCGAGCCCGCGGCCGAGGCAGCGGATGAACGTCGACTTCGCAGAGCCGTTCGGGCCGTGCAGGAGGATGAGCTTGTTCGGGCGGCCATCGCGCACGAAGCTCTTCAGCACCTGGTAGGTCTCGAGCTGGACCATCTCCTGGCCGAACAGCTGATCCTCGCCGTTCGCCCACGGCGCATCGAACAGCTTCCAGCGAATTACTTCGCCCCACGGGTACTTCACCTTCTCGGTCCCGTAATGGTCGAAGCAATCGACGATGTACTGCGTCGACGAGCGGAGCTGGCGCGTCGGCTCGGCGAACGCGAGCGCGAGGTACTCGGCGAACGACATCACGCGACGGTTTCGCGTGAAGTCCTCTCGCACCGCCTCGTGCAGCTCGACCAGCGTGGACTTCACCACATCGGGCAGATCAGCAGGCACGACCTGAAGATAGCGCCTAGTTGGCCGCGACGGTGACCGTGACGGGCTGCTTCTTCGGGAGGCACTGCGTGTTGTTATTCGTGCAGACCGCGAACTTCAGCGTGCCCTTGATGTCGTAGGTCCCAGACTTGTCGCACGTCGCCTTGACCGCGAACGCGAGTGCCTGCTCCGAGAACGTCGTCGCGTCGCCCTGCGCCTTGTCCATGCCGCCCGCGGTGAGCTCGGTCTTCGCGAGCTTCACGCCGGTGGGCGGTTCGAGGGTGAGCTTGATCGGGAACTCGGTGTTGACGTGATAGGCGCCGGCCGGCGTGACCTTGATGTTCGAGGTCAGCTCGCTCCCGGCCTTGCCCTCCGCCTTGTCGATCGTGAGCGTGCCCTCGTCGGCATGTAGGTGGAAGCGCGCCTCGTCGCTCGGCGGAGCGGCGGCACTGCCAGCCGGCGTGGGCGCCTTGTCGTCGCCCGTCGGGACCACGACCTTGTCGACTTTTCCGGTGGTCGGTGCGGTGGCCTCGGGCTGCGGCGTGGATTTTCCGCAACCTACAAGCAGAAAAGGGATCAGCGACAGCATGCGCGACATGGCCGGTAGCATAGCGGATCTCGGCGGTTACGCACGTTCATGCTAGGCTAAGACTGCCGGTGAGAAGGGCTCAGCAGCTCGGGCGCTACCACCTCCTCGATCGCATCGCGTTCGGTGGGATGGCGGAGATCTATCGCGCGAAGACGTTCGATGCGAATGGCCAGCCGCACCTCGTCGCGGTCAAGCGCGTGCTCGCGCACCTCGCCGAGGACGACGACTTCATCCAGATGCTCGTCGACGAGGCGAAGATCGCGAGCGTGTTGCGCCACGGTTCGATCGCGCGCGTCTACGAGTTCGCGCGCGCGCACGGCGAGTACTTCATCGCGATGGAGCATGTCGACGGCAAGGACATGCGCACCGTGCTCGAGCGCTGCCGCTCGAAGAAGAAGCCGATTCCACCCGAGCACGCCGCGTATATCTGCGCCGAGGTCGGGGCAGCCCTCCACGCCGCGCACTCGGCGGTCGATTCGCGCGGCCGGCCGCTGTCGATCATCCATCGCGACGTGTCGCCGTCGAACATCATCTGCAGCTACGCCGGCGAGGTGAAGCTGTGCGACTTCGGCATCGCGAAGGCGACGCTGTCGCGCGTGACGACGAAGACCGGCGTGATCAAGGGCAAGGTCAAGTACATGTCGCCGGAGCAGGCGCTCGGGCGAAAGCTCGATCACCGCAGCGACGTGTTCTCGCTCGGCTCGTGCCTCTACGAGATGTTGACCCGGATCCCGCCGTTCACGGCGACGAACGAGATGGACCTGTTGATCAAGGTCCGCGACGCGAAGTACCGCGCGGTCTCGGAGCTCCAGCCCGGCATTCCACCCGAGCTCGAGGCGATCACCGACAAGTGCCTCACGCGCTCGCGCGCGAATCGCTATCAAACCGCGGCCGAAGTCGAGGGCGACCTGCGCGCGTTCCTGCGCAAGTTCATGCCGAACTACTCGCGCAGTCACCTCGGCCGGTTCATCCGCAAGATGTTCGCGACCGAGATCGAGCGCGAGCTGCGGATGCTCGAAGAGTTCGTGATGACCGACGACGTCTCCGATGACGTCGGCGAGTCGCTGATGCCGCGCGACGAGGACTTCGAGCCGCCCGAGGTGCCGTTCCAACCGAAGCCGACCTCGGTTTCGGTCGCCGCGCTGCGCGACTCGCAATCGAACGACTTCAGCGGCGACTCGAACTTCACGACGATGCCGAAGGTCGACCCGCCCGAGCACCGCGACGACTCGGTCGCCGTCGCCGCGCCGAACGTGCACGACGCGAACACCAAGATCCTCACCGATCGCGGGCGGAGCTCGCAGATGCCCGCGCAGCAGCGTCCGTCGCAGCGCCAGCATCCGCCGACCCAGCCGCAGCAGCCGCAGGGCCGGCGACGGACCCAGCCACCGCCGCCGCCGCCGCCCGCCGCGAAGCGCCCACCTTCGGGCAAGCCGTCGACCGTGCGGCCGATCTTCGACGAGGATCTGCACGCCGCGCCGACGATGATCATCGACATCGGCCGGATGCGCCAGCGCCGCCGGGGCTAGCGAAGCTCGAGCGCGAGGCCGAGCACTTCGTCGCCACCCTTCACCGTGACGTGCGTCGAGCCACCGGCGTCGCCTTTGGTCGCTTCGACGCTGACTTCGCCGGTCGGCGCGTCGTGGATCCGGAATTCGCCCTGCGCATCGGTGTCGCCTTCGACGGTCGCGCTCGGCGATTTCGCGATCACGTGTGCATGTGGCACGCGCTGGCCGCGCGCGTCGCGGACGATGCCACCGAGCAAGGCGCCGCGAGCGAGATCGATGCGGACATCGCGGACGGTCGTCGTGCCGGCGCGGGTTGCCGCGGGGACGTCGACCTGGCGGGTGAACGGCAGGTAGCCCGGGAGGCGCACGGCGATCGTCCAGCCGCCCTTCGCGAGCGGGCCGAGCTTCCAGCGGCCATTCGCGTCGGAGGTCGCTTCGCTCGTCGCGCCACCGGGGCCCTTCGCTTCGATCGCGACGCCGGCGAGTGGAGTACCGCGCGAACCGTCGAGCAGGCCGCCCTCGACGGCGCCTCCGAGCGGCACGACGAGATGGACGCGCTCGCCGGTGCTCGACGTCACGGCGTCGAGCTCTGCGATCGGATAGTCGGGATGGGTCACGCGAATCCGCACGTGACCGCGCGGCAGCATGTCGAGCGTGAACCCGCCGTCTTGCGAGCTCGTGCCGCGCCGGCCTTCATCGCCGCCGACGATCACGTCGAGCTGCGCGTTCGCGATCGGTAGACCGGAGGCGTCGGCGACGGTGCCGGCGAGCGACGCATCGGCGACCTCGAGCACGATGTCCTCGCGGTGCTCGTCGGCTGTCGCGTTCTTGCTCGGCGGCAGCGTGATCGTGCGACGGACCTCGACGTGGCCATACGCGCTCGCGTGGAGCTCGACCTGCCCCGTCACCGGTCCGATCTTGTAGAGCCCGTCGGCATCGCTGAAGTTCACCGACGGCGAGCCGACCTCGGGCTGCGCGGAGACCTCGGCGCCGATCACTGGCGCGCCATGTTGATCGGTGACCTTGCCGACGATGAACGTACCGGCCGTGAGCACGATGTCGATGTTCTGGACGACCTCTCCACTATCGAGCCCGACCTGACGCGAGCGCGCTTCGGCATAGCCGGCGGCGACCGCGAGCACCGTGACCTTGCCGCGCGCGATGCCGCGGATCCGATAGCGACCATCGCTGCCGGTCGTCCACACCGACGCGCGCGCCGGATCACCCGCGAGTGGCGGCGGATCGGCGACGAGCCCCGCGTTCGCGGCTTTCGGATCGACGACGGCCGCCGTGCGCGCGACCTCCGAGCCCTGCGGGGGCACGGGCGGAATCGGCCCGATCATCACGCCGAGCTCGCCGCGCGCGATCAGCTCCGGGTCGCTGCCCATCGCGACGGTCGGTGCGGTCGGTGCCGCCATGCGACCGGAGAACCTCCGCAAGCGATCCTGATCGACCTCGGCCGAGTACTCGGTCGGATTCGTCCCCGCCGTGATCGCGCGAACCGTCGCGCCGGCGACCGGATGCCCGGCACCGTCGACGACCTTGCCCTCGACGGTCGCACCGCGCGCGAGCGCGAGCTCGGGCACACCCTTGCCGGCATCGAGCTCGACGCCACCGGGCGAGAGGTAGCCGGGTGCGAACGCATCCGCGATCCAGCGCCCGTTCGGCACGCCCTCGATCCGGAACACGCCATCGTCGCCGCTGCGCGCGTAGCGCGGCGCTTGATCGTCGCCGGTCGGCCGCAGCTCGATCGCCGCGACGATGCCCGTGCCTTCCTCGCGATCGATCACGCGGCCGACGACGATCGCGCCCGCCTCGAGCCGGAGCTCGACCGGTGAGAACGGCCCGGCGCCGAGTCGGTTGACCCGCACCGCACGCGCCGCGAGCGCGGCTTGCCAGGCATAGACCTGATAGCGGCCCTCCGGCAGGTTCGGCACATGGAACGCGCCTTTCGTATCGGTCTGGACCTCGAGCGCGCCACCGATCGCATCGCCGCGAATGCCGACCGTCGCGGCGGCGACCGGCTTGCCGCCATCGGTCACCGTGCCGTCGATGCTGATCTGGCGCGCGACGACGATCCGCGCTTCATCCGACGGCACCGGAACAAACCGGAGCTCCGCCGCGAGAAGGCCGTTGCCGGTAACCCGCAGCTTGTAGCGACCCGGAACGAGTCCCTCGACGACAAAATGTCCATCCGCCCCCGTCGGATCGGACTTCTCCGAGCCCGAGCCCGAGCCCGTTCCGGATCCCGTGCGTGGCACCGGCGCGAGCGCTTTATCCGCGGCGCCCTTCTCGAGCTCCGCCTCGACCAGCGCGCCATTCACCGGCAACCCCGCTCCATCCACCACGAACCCGGTGATCCTCACACCCGGCTTCACCCCCGGCAGCTTCGGCATCATCGGCGCTCTCATCGCGCCACTCCCTGCACTTCCGCTTCCTTCCCCCACGACCGCGCGATGGCGATGCCGCGTCGCGACGAACACCGCGATCGCAGCGACGAACAGGCCGATGCCTACTCCGATCGCGATTCGCCGAGGCAGTTGTTTCATCGCGCGCCGTTGATGTTAGTCTGACTTCGCCATGGCGCAGGCCCTGTTTGCCAATCAGCGAGAGGCGAACCTTCATTCGACCGTCGCCCTCGTCGAGGAAGTGCTCGGTGCGCTCGGCTATCCGGCCGCCCAGAGCCGGACCCACGACGCGACGTCCGCGCACGCGTGGCAGATCGCGAAGGGCTCGGCGACCGCCAAGATCATGCTGGTCGATCGCGCTGCGTTCACGCACATCCGCGTGTGCGCGACCGTGATGACGCTCGACGCCAAGGTCGATCGCCCTGCCCTGTTCACCCACCTGCTCGAGCTCAACGCGACGCTCGCCGGCGCGGCATTCGCGACCGACGGCGACCACATCCTCGTCGTCTGCGAGCGCTCGACGCTCGACCTCGATCGCAGCGAGGTCCAGGATCTCATCGTCCGCGTCACGACGACCGCCGACGATCACGACGATGTCCTCGTCGCACGCTTCGGCGGCCAGCTCGGCGGCTAGTTAGTCGTTCGACGCGACGTCGCGGCCGCGCGGGCCTTCGTCGAGTGCGATCGACGTGAGCACGTTCGGGCACAGCGTCAGCTCGCTGACATCGCGCAGCAGGCGGCCGCGAGAATCGATCATCTTCGCGTCGCTCAACGTGACGAACTCCACCGGGCCGGCGCTCGGCTGGCAGGACGCGAGGTATCCGGTGACCTTCGCGCCGGTGTCGTACTCGATCGTCACGCGGTGCGAGACGAGGTCGTGCAGCTTCGAGTAATTCGGCATCGCGTGGGGCTATATCACGCCAGGGCTACTGCCAGGGGTCGGTCTTGTCGATTCGCGGAGCCCCGGTGTCCTGGTGGTGGTCATCGCCGATCTGCTTGATCTGGCCGCTGCGCGCGAGCTCGAAGTGAAGCCGGCGCGTGCCGCCCCGCGCGAACACCGCATCGCACCAGAACTGGGCGCCGTCGACGCCGATCGGGATCTCGGGATCGCACACCATCCCGGTCAGGACGCCCGCGTTCGACTTCAGGAGATCCGCGGCCATCACCTCGCCCCGTGCGATCGTGCGGCGCTGCGCCGCGAAGCCCGCGGTCACGGCGACCACCGCGATGAAAACGACAACGGCGAGGCTGCGCACCTCGCCATTGTCCTACAGATCGGCCGGTTCAGGGAGCCGGGTCGGCCTTCGGCGCTTCCGCCTTCGGCTGCTCGGTCTTGTCATCGCCGCTGCCGTCGTCGTCCGCCTTCGGCTCGTCGGTCTTTGCGTCATCGGACTGCATCGGGCCCTCGCCGTTGTCGAACGTGTGAGTCACGTCGGGCTTCACGTCCGGCTTGTCGTGGGTGTCGACGATCGCGATCGACTTCACACCCTCGAGGCGCTTGCGGCTCGCCAGCGCTTCCTTCGAACCGAGCTTGCCGCCCGCGTCGAACGCGACCCGCGCCTCGTCGAGCCGATCGAGATGCTCGAGCGCCGTGCCGAGGTTGTTGAACATGAACCCGGTCGCATCCTTCTTCTGGGTCGCCTGGCTCAGGTGCTCGACGGCCTCGTCGTACTTCTTCAGCTGGAGCTCGGTGTAGCCGAGGTTGTTCCACGCCCACGTGTTGTCCTGGTTGAGCTCGACCGCCTTCGAGAACGCTTCGATCGCATCGTCGTAAGCGAACCGGTTGAGCTCCGCACGGCCCTTGGTGTTCCACGCCTGGCTCGACAGCGGCGCGAGCTTGACGGCCTTGTTCGCCGCTGCCATCGCGAGCCCACGTTCGTTGCTCGTGATGTAGATCTTCGCGAGCTCGATGTGAGGCTCGGCGCGCTTCTTGTCGAGCTTCGCCGCGGCCTCGAGCATCAGCTTCGCATTCGCGATGTCACCCTTCGCTGCGAGCTCCTTGCCCTGGGCAAGCGCGTCGTCGAACTTCGTCGGCACGATGATCGACGGCTCGATCTTTTGCGCCGGCGTCACGGCCGGCTCGGCTTGCGCGACGTTCACCGACTGCTCGACGACGGGCACCTTCGGCATGAACGACATCGGATCGACGCCACGCTCGGAGTCACCACCGCACGCGGCCATCGAGAACAGCAACGCACACAGAACAGAACGCTTGATCGACTTCATACAGACCTCTTTTCTCGATCAGCGGTAACAGCATCGGCCGTGCCACCCCGGTTCGCGAATCGCATCGCGAGCTTGTGGGCCGATGTGGGTGCGCAGACACGCGAGCCGTCGCCGCGCGCACGCACGAACTAGAACGCGGTTCTCGCGCGTTTTACAGAGACGCGTGAGCGCGAACGTGCACGCTCGCGTCGAGCTTGCCCTTCGGCACCGCATCGCCGTGGGCGAGCAGCAGCGTGCCGCCGACGAGGATGTTGAACGGATTCTTGAAGTCCGCCAGGGTCGCGGACAGCTGCGCCTGGCCGTCGGCGGTGAACGTCATCGCGCGCGACATCACGGTGGTGCCCGCCGCGACGACGTCGATCGTGCCGATCATCTTCGCCATCTTGTCGTTCGGATCCATCACCGACATCGGCGCGACGTAGACCGTGAGCGGCGGCGTCGCGATCGTCAGCGAGTTCGCGGTGACTTCGTAGTCGACCGAGTCGACCGTCACGTGGAGCACCGTCGTCGCGCTGTCGAGCGACTTCAGCTCGGGCTTCTCCGCCAGCAGATCCACGGTCTGGTGCAGCGCGATGTCGAGCCCGAGGTCACACGTCTGCTGCGCCATATCGCAGCTGCCGGTGCAGTTCATCGGGCACGCCGCATTCGCCGCGTTCGTGCACACCGACGACGTCGTCGGCGAGCACGCGCGGTTGAGATAGTCGCTCACCGCGCCGGATTGAACCTGCCAGCCCGACGTGTCGACGCTGAAGTTCTGCGAGGGCAGATCGAGATCGTAAGTGGTGGCGTTCGAGCTGATCAGGCCGCAGCCAGACAAAGCGATCACCCCGAGCGCAGTACGAACAAGCATCATAAGCAAAGACCTCGATACGACAGAGGCGGCTCCATCCTAGCACCCCTGCTCGACGACACCAGAAACTGCACGCGCGGCGTGACGCCGACTACGCGGACCTACACGTCGTCGACGATCTGCTCCGCCGCGGTCCACGGATCGAGGCGGCGGTTTGCAACATCCGCTGCCGGATCGGTCACACGCGAGGCGAGAAGCCGGTTCGCCCGCTCGGCGAGCAGCGTTCTCACGAGCCCGTCGAGTTGCGCCCTTGCGCGTGCAGTCGCACGTGTCGCAGCCTCGGCGCCGGTCCACGCCGCGGTCCGATGCGCCTCGATCGCGCCGGCGAGCTCGCTAACGCCGCTGCCAGCTGCCGTGCCGCGCGTCGCGATCGTCCGCACCACCGCGACCTCGTGGGTCCGGCCGGCCCGCAGCCTCAGCATTCGCCCGAGCTCGGCCGCGGTGCGATCCGCACCTTCTCGATCAGCCTTGTTCACCGCGAGCACGTCGGCGACTTCGAGCAGACCGGCCTTCAGCGCCTGGATGTCATCGCCGAGACCCGGCACCGACACGACGACCGTCGTATGAGCCGCGGTCATCACGTCGACCTCGTCCTGACCGACGCCGACCGTCTCGATCAGGATCCGCGTGAAGCCCATCGCGTCGAGCACGTGCGCGACCTCGAACGTCGAGCGCGACAAGCCGCCGAGGTGGCCGCGCGTCGCGAGGCTGCGGATGAACACGCCAGGGTCGAGCGCGTGGCGCTGCATCCGCACGCGATCGCCGAGCAACGCTCCGCCTGAAAACGGCGAGCTCGGATCGATCGCGATCACGCCGACCGTCTCGCCGGCGGCGCGATAGTGCGCGATCAACGCGTCGACGAGCGTCGACTTGCCGGCGCCGGGATTGCCGGTGACGCCGACGACGTACGCCTTGCCGGTGTGCGGGAACAGCTGCTTCACCGCGGCGAGCGCGGTTGGCCTGCGATCGTCGAGATCGCGGATCAGCCGCGCGGCTTCCGCGACATCGCCGGCGAGGATCTTGTCGATCACTTGAACCGCTGCTCCGGCCCGCCGGGTGCGTAGAACTGGAGCATGCGGACATCCTCCGTCGCCGTGAATGCGTGCTTCGTATTCGGCGGAATCTGCGCGACCGTGGTCTCGGTCACCGCCAGCGTCACGCCGTTGACCGCGAGCTGACCGCCACCGGCGAGCATGTACAGGAGCTCGGTCTCCTTCGCGTGGACGTGCTCCGGGATGACCGTCCCTTTCGGGATCGTCGCGACCGCGGCCGAGAACGGCACGTCCTTGCCCTCGAGGAAGATCTCGTGGCCCTTCGCCGCGACCGGCTTCAGCACGCGCGGCACCATCGGTGCGCTCGTCCAATGCAGCAGCTCCGGCGTCGGCAACGCACCTGCGCGGGCCGCGCCTTCGGCACCACCGGGGACGACGACGATCACCGCGTGGACGTCGCCGGCGATCGCCTTGACCTCGCGCGCACCGCCGGCGGGCACGTAGAACCACGAGCCTGCGGCGAGCTGCTGCGGCTTCAGCGCGACCGAGCTCAGCTCGGCCGGATCGCGCAGCCACCAGACCTCGGCGCGCGGCGCGCTGCGCAGGCCCGTCGTGCCGCCCTTCGCGATCGCGAGCTCGAACATCGACGCCTGCGCGTTCGCCGTGTCGTTGTCGTCGAGCAGCACCGCGACCGACACGCTGCCCTGCCCCGCGAACGGCACGAGCCGGCGATCGATCACGCTCTGCCCCTGCGGCGCCTTGAACGCGAACGGCAGGCGGAACGTCTGACCGCGGAGCGGCGGAGGCCACGCGTATGCCTCGAGCAACTGCACCATGCACGCCGCGAGGTTCGCGTTCTTCGTCGTATCGCGGACGAGCTGAGCGTGGACCGGCGGGCCGATATCGATCTGCGCATCGAGCTCGCCCTCGACGTCGAACCGGATCGCTGCCGCGGCGGCCCAGCACTGCTGGGTCGGGAGCTCGTTCAGCGCCTTCTGGATCGCCGCGAGCTTTTCGTCGTCGGAGACCGGCGCACCGTCGGGCGTCGCAGCGTCGGCAACGACTGCAACCGGCGGACGCGCGACCGGCGCAGGCGCCTGCCCACACGCGACGAGCGCGAGCACCAGCGCGCCGCGCATCACGAGCGGATCAACCCGCGCGCGATCACGATGCGCTGGATCTCGCTCGTGCCTTCGTAGATCCGCGTGACGCGGACATCGCGCAGCGCGCGCTCGACCGGGAAGTCCTTCACGTAGCCGTAGCCGCCGTGCACTTGCAGCGCGATGTCGCAGATCTTCCACGCGTGCTCGGTCGAGAACAGCTTCGCCATCGCGGCCTGCTGCGAGAACGGCTCGTGGCGCTCCTTGAGGAACGCCGCACGCAGCGTCATCAGGTTCGCCGCATCGAGCCAGGTCGCAGCATCCGCGAGCATGTTGCCGACCGCCTGGTGCTTGATGATCGGCTGGCCGAACGTCTTGCGGTCGCCGGCGTAGCGGATCGCCGATTCGAGCGCGCCGCGCGCGATGCCGAGCGCCTGCGACGAGATGCCGATCCGGCCACCGTCGAGCGCCATCATCGCGAGCGCGAACCCGCGGCCCGGGACGCCGAGCATCGCGTCGTCGGGGACCTCGACGTTGTCGAAGACGAGCTGCGCCGTCGACGACGCGCGCAACCCGAGCTTGTCCTCGAGCCGCGACACGCCGAGGCCTTGCGGCGGTTGCGGATGCCCGAGCCCCGGAACGATGAACGCGGAGATGCCCTTGTGGCCCGCGCCCGGTTCCGTCACCGCCCACGCGATGATCACGCCCGCGTGATCGCCGGTCGTGATCCACTGCTTCGTTCCGTTCAGCACCCAGCCGGTCGCGGTCTTCGTCGCGGTCGTGCGCAGCGCCGCCGGATCGCTACCGGCCTCGGGCTCGCTCAGCGCGAACGCGCCCGAGATCAACTCTCCCGACGCGATCCGCGGGCACCACGCCTCGCGCTGGACCTGCGACCCGTTGTTCGCGATCAGCTCGCCGACCATGTTCGTCACCGACATCGCGACCGCGACCGACGCATCGCCCCGCGCGATCTCCTGGAGCGCGAGCGAGTACGCGATCGGCCCCATGCCGGCACCGCCGAGCTCCTCCGGCACCGCGATCGCGAGCAGGCCGAGCTTGCCGAGCTCTTTCATCTCGCGTTCGGGGAACTCACCGTGCTGGTCGCGCTCGGCCGCTTTCGGCATCAGCACGCGCTCCGCGAAGTCCCGCGCGGTGCGCTGGACGAGCTGCTGCTCCTCGCTCGGCTCGAAGTCCATCACGGCCTCCGGACAGCGAGCTTCGCGACCATTCCCTTCGGGTCAGGGAGCCGCCACGCCATCGCCGCTTTCGTCGCGCACTCCGCCCACTTGTCGTCGATCTCGGTCGCATCCGACGAGAAGCCGACCGACTGGGTCTTGCCGTGCGGGCCGACGTACAGCGTGATCGTGACCTCGTGCGGCCGCGAGTGCTTCTTGTCGCACGCCTCGAGCTTCACGAGCTGCCCGCCGACCGCGCGCAGCGCTTGGTCCTCGCTCCACGGCAGCGACGCACCCTTCGCGGAAAAATCGAGCGGCAACGAGAAGTCCGCATCGCCGCCGATCGGCTTGTCGAACGACGCCGACCGCGCGACCTCGAGCAAGCACTTCTCGATCGGCCACGCGCCGAGGTCGCTCTCCGACATCAGCTTGACCGCCGTGACGGTGCCGTCCTTCTTGATATCCCAGTGGATCAACACGTGACCGCCGAGCCAGCGCCGGCGCTTCACGTTGTTCATGTAGCAGTCCGACAGCTCCTGGTTGTGCGGAGAGATGCCGGCTTCGACCGCCGCCTTGTCCATGTGACCGCGCGCGTTGACCACGGTGACCTGGTTGTCCTCGACCTCGCCGTCCTCGATCGGGACGCGCTTCGCGACGGGCGGAGGTGGCTCGGCCTTCGGCGGCGGAGGAGGAGGCGGCTTCGACCCACCACACGCCACCAGCGCGAACAACGCGAGCCACTTCATCGACAACTCCTCAGTTCGCTTCCATCGCGTACGTGTACGACGTCTCGTACGCCTTCGGCAGCGTCGGGAACCCGGTGTCCTGGACGTGCTTGGTCGCGCAATCGAGCACCGACTTCGCCTGGACGTCGGTCTTCGCGACCTTCACCGATTCCGCCGAGCCGCCGGTGCCGATCCGGATCTCGAACGTGATGTGACCGTGCGTGCCACGCGGGACGTCGCCGGCTTCCATCGCGTTCGCGAGGCAGCGCGACACGATCATCTGGCGCCGGCCGAGGTCGGTCTGGACCTCGTCCATCTTCTCCGGCGGGATGATGTCGCCGCCGCCGCTCGTCGGATGCGGCGTGTTGTCGACCATCGGGCCCGTCGGCTCGGTCGGTTCGGCCTTGTCGTGATGGCACCCGAACAACAGCGCCGCGAGAAAGAGCACGTTCTTCATGTCATCCACCCTTCGCCAGATAGCCACTGATCACGAGGCGCTGGATCTCGCTCGTGCCTTCGTAGATTTCGGTGATCTTCGCGTCGCGGAAGTGCCGTTCGACCGGGAACTCCGTGACGTAGCCGTTACCGCCGAAGATCTGGATCGCTTCGCGCGCCGCGCGGTTCGCGACGTCCGACGCGTAGAGCTTCGCCATCGCGGCTTCCTTGCCGAACGGCTGCTTGTGATCCTTCAGGTAGGCCGCGCGGAGCGTGAGCAAGCGCGCCGCATCGATCTCGGTCGCCATGTCGGCGAGCTTGAACGCGATCGCCTGGTGCTGGATGATCGGCTTACCCATCGTGCGCCGCTGCTGCGCGTAGCCGAGCGCATCCTCGAGCGCCGCGCGCGCGATGCCGAGTGCCTGCGCCGCGATGCCGATCCGGCCGCCGTCGAGCGTCGACATCGCGACCGCGAAGCCCTTGCCGACCTCGCCGAGCACGTGGTCGTGCGGGAGGCGAACATCGTCGAGATAGATCTGCGATGACTTCGAGCCGCGGATGCCGAGCTTGTCGTCCGGCGGTCCCGTCCGCACGCCCTTGGTCTTCATCGGCAGGATGAACGCCGTGATCCCCTTATGACCGAGGCTCTTGTCGTTCATCGTGAACAACACGCAGACGTCGGCGACCGGGCCGTTCGTGATCCAGTTCTTCGTCCCGTTGATCACCCAGTGATCGCCGTCCTTCACCGCGGTCGTCTTCTGCGCGGCCGCGTCGCTGCCCGCCTCCGGCTCGCTGAGCGCGAAGCAACCGAGCAGCTTGCCCGAGGCGAGCGGCTTCAAGAACTGGTCGTGCTGCGCCGGCGTGCCGAACCGATAGATCGGATCGCACACGAGCGAGTTGTTCACGCTCATGATCACCGCGGTCGACGCGCACGCACGCGCGACCTCTTCCATCGCGAGCGCGTACGACACGTTGTCCATGCCGGAGCCGCCGAGCTGATCGGGCACCGCGATGCCGAGGAAGCCGAGCTCGGCCATCCGCTTGACGAGCTCGACGGGATGACGATGCTCCTTGTCGATCTCGGCCGCCTTCGGCAGCACTTCGTTCGTCGCGAACTCGCGCGCGGTCTTCTGGACGGCGGCTTGGTCTTCGGTCGGCGTGAAATCCATGGCTGTTATTTCCCGGTGAACTTCGCAGGACGGCGCGGCTTGGCGAGAAATGCCGCCATGCCTTCTTTTTGATCATCGGTCGCGAAGCACTGCGCGAACGAGGCTTGCTCGGCGGCGAGTGCGGCCTCGAGCGGGAGCGACTGGCCCTCGTGGACCAGGCGCTTGACCTCGGCGACCGCGTGCGGACCATTCGCGGCGATGCGCTCGGCGATCGCGGTGACCTTCGCCATCAGCTCGGCCGCCGGAACCACCGCGTCGGCGAGGCCGATCCGCAGCGCTTCCTTCGCGTCGACCGTGTCGCCGGTCATGCACAGCTCCTTCGCCTTCGCGACGCCGACGCGGCGGGCGAGCCGCTGCGTGCCGCCGAGACCCGGGATGACGCCGAGCTTGACCTCGGGCTGACCGAACGCGGCCGTTTCCGAGGCGTAGATGAAGTCGCAGCACAGTGCGAGCTCGCAGCCGCCGCCGAACGCGAAGCCGTTCACAGCGGCGATCCACGGCTTCTTCGAGGTCTCGATCGCCGTGCCAACGCGCGAGCCGTTCTTGACGAACGACGCGGCCTGCTCCGGCAACATCGCGGACATCTCGGAGATATCGGCGCCGGCGACGAACGCCTTCGCGCCCGCACCGGTGAGGGCCACGACCCGCACGCTCGGATCGGCTTCGACCTCGGCGGCGGCGAGCACGAGCTCGGCCATCACGACGCTCGACAGCGCGTTCAGGGCCTTCTCGCGATCGATCGTGATCACGGCGAGCGCGCCTTGGCGCGCGATCTTGAGCGTTTCCATTACGCCTTCCTCTGTCCCTGCGGCGTGTACTCGTAGAACCCGCGGCCGACCTTCTTGCCGAGCCAACCCGCAGCGACGTACTGGCGAAGCAGCGGGCACGGCCGGTACTTGTCGTCGCCGAGCTCGCGGTGAAGCACCTCGGCGATCGCGAGGCAGGTATCGAGGCCGATCAGGTCGGCGAGCTCGAGCGGGCCCATCGGGTGGTTGAGGCCGAGGCGCACGCCGGTGTCGATGTCGCTCGCGGTGCCGAGGCCCTCGTAGAGGCCGTAACAGGCTTCGTTGAGCAGCGGGATCAGCATGCGGTTGACGATGAAGCCCGGGATGTCGCGCGCGCCGATCGTCGTCTTGCCGAACCGCTGCGCGAGCTTCGTCACGGTCTCGTTCGTCGCATCGCTCGTCGGCAGACCGCGGACGATCTCGACGAGCTTCATCAGCGGCACCGGGTTCATGAAGTGCATGCCGATCACGCGATCGGGGCGACCCGAGGCCGACGCGATCTTCGTGATCGAGATCGACGACGTGTTCGACGCGAGGATCGCCTCGTCCTTGCAGACCTCGCCGAGGCTCTTGAAGATCGCGAGCTTGATCTCCTCTTTCTCGGGCGCTGCCTCGACGACGACATCGCAATCGAACAGATCGCGATGTCCGCCACCGTGCTTGAGGTGACTCATCGTCGCGTCGCGCGACTCGGCGTCGAGCTTGCCCTTCTCGACGAGGCGATCGAGCTGCTTCTTGATCTTGGCGACGCCGTTCTGCGCGAAATCCGGCGCGGCATCGACGACGATCACATCGACGCCGGCCTGCGCCGCGATCTGCGCGATGCCCTGTCCCATCTGGCCGGCGCCGACGACGCCAAGCTTCTTTACTTCCATTACGCGCGCTCCACGAGGAGCGCGATGCCTTCGCCGCCGCCGATGCACAGCGACGCGCCGCCGGTCTTCACGTTCTTGTCGGCCATCGCGTGGACGAGCGTGACGAGCAGGCGGGCGCCCGACGCGCCGATCGGGTGACCGAGCGCGACCGCGCCGCCGCGGATGTTGACCTTGTTCGGATCGATTCCGAGCAGCGTGTTGTTCGCGATCGACACGACCGCAAACGCTTCGTTGATCTCCCAGAGGTCGACCTTCTTCGCGTCCCAGCCGGCCTTCTTGAGCGCGTTCTGGATCGCCGGCGCGGGCGCGGTGGTGAACCACTCGGGCGCCTGTGCGTGATAGCCCCACGCCACGAGCTTCGCGAGCGGCTTCAAGCCGCGCTTCTTCGCCTCGTCGGCCGACATCAGCACGACCGCGGCCGCGCCGTCGTTCAGCGAGCTCGCGTTGCCGGCGGTGACCGTGCCGTCCTTCTGGAACGATGCGCGGAGCGACGGCAGCTTCGAGATATCGCCGCGCCCCGGCTCTTCGTCTTCGGTGACCTGGACGTCACCCTTCTTGCCGGCGACCGTGACCGCCGCGATCTCGGGCTTGAACGCACCGGACTTCACGGCGTCGAGCGCGCGCTTGTAGCTCTCGGCGGCGAACTCGTCCTGGGCGCCGCGCGAGATGCCCTTCTCTTTCGCGCACAGCTCGGCGCAGTTGCCCATGTGCTGGTTCGAGTACGGATCCCACAGGCCGTCGGTGACCATCGAGTCGCTGGTGTCGAGTGCGCCCATCTTCACGCCGCCGCGCAGGCCGCGCACGACGTGCGGAGCGTTCGACATCGACTCCTGGCCACCGGCGACGCCGATCTCGATCTCGCCAGCCGCGATCGCGCGGGCAACGCCGAGCACGGCCTCGAGGCCCGAGCCGCACACCTTGTTGACGGTGACGCACGGGACGCTGTCGGGCAGACCGGCGAACTTCGCGGCCTGACGCGCCGGCGCCTGGCCGACGCCTGCCTGGAGCACCTCGCCCATGTGGACGAGCTGGATGTCACCAGGTGCGAGGCCGGCGCGTTCGACCGCCGCCTTGATCGCGGTCGCGCCGAGCTTGGGCGCCGGGACCGCGCTGAGAGAACCGAGAAAGCTTCCAATAGCGGTGCGGGCCGCACCGACGATGACGACGTCGCGCATGTGGAGGGCTTACCGCGCGCGTTTGGTACCCGTCAACCTGCCTGTCGGCCCAGTCGGATGGGTGCAAAGCCTTGACATTTACCGGTGTTGGCGAGCGTGATCGATGATCGCGGGCAACGCCTGCAGGACCTCGGCGATCTCGCCGGCGGTCGTCGCCGTGCCGAGCGAGAATCGCACCGCTTCGCGCGCCTCGGCCGGCGGCAGACCGAGCCCGAGCAACACCGGCGATGGCTCGATGCTGCCGCTCGTGCACGCCGCGCCGGTCGAGGCCGAGATGCCTGCGAGATCGAGGCCGATCACGATCGATTCGCCGAGCGCGCCCGGGAACGCCGCGTTGATCGTGCCACCGACCCGTGTGCGATCGCCGCCGTGGATCCGCGCGCCGAGCGCGATCAGCCCGCGTTCGAGGTCCGCACCCAGTGCTTCGACCGCCGCCCAGCGCGAGGGATCGGCAGCGGCTGCCGCGGCGCCGAACCCGACGATCCCGAGCGTGTTCTCGGTTCCGGGACGCCGGCCGCGCTCCTGGTGGCCCGCTTCGACGGCGGGGAGCCCGGTGTCGTTCGCCATCGCGAGCCCACCCACGCCTTGCGGCGCCCCGATCTTGTGGCCCGAGATCGCGATCGAGTCGGCGTGGATCGTCGTGAGGTCGAGCTTGCCGGCCGCCTGGACGGCATCGATATGGACCATGACGTGGCGATCGCGCAGCACGGGCGTGAACGCTTGTGGTTCGAGCGTGCCAAGCTCGTGGTTGACCGCGGCGAACGCGGCGATGCTGGCCTCGGGATCGTCGAGGCTGGTGACCCGCCAGCCGGCGAGTGCCGCGACCGCGCCGCGCAGCGACGGATGCTCGATCTTCGTCGTCGCGATCACGCGCGGCTTGCCGAGCCGCTCCGCGATCCGGGCGAGCCCGGTCACGCCCAGGACGTTGCCCTCGGTCCCCCCGCTCGTGAAGATCACCTCGTCGGTCGGCCGGCCGAGGAGCGCGGCGACCTGCGCGCGCGCGCGGGTGATCCGAGCGCGCATCCGGCGGCCCTCGTCGTGGATGGAGGACGGGTTGCCGAGCGCATCCATCGCGTCGATCATGGCGGCGCGGGCAGCGGGATGCAGGGGGCTTGTCGCGTTGTAGTCGAGGTAGATCCGCCGGTTCGTTGACATGAGCGAGCCCGTGCGGACATATGATTGCACACTCAACGTGGCCGACGACGCGGGGGCGCTCCTGGTTCGGTCGGGCCTGGTTACTTCCAGCGCCCTCGATGACGCGCGTGCGCGCGTTACCGAAATCGGCGGCACGATCGGCGAGCAGCTCGTCGCCGGGGGCGTGGTGACGGACGACGCCCTGACCGACTTCTACAAGACGCGGCTCCTGGTCCCGCAGGTCAACCCGAACACCCTCGCGCGCCTCCCGCTCAAGATCGTCGGCCTGATCCCGAACGACATGGCGATCGAGCTGCGGGTGGTGCCGGTGTCGCTCGACGAGGATAACAACCTCACGGTCGCGATGAGCGACCCGTCGGATCGCCACGCGGTCGACGAGATCGCGTTCTTCACCGGCGCGTACGTCGTGCGCGCGGTCGCGACCCAGATGCAGATCGCGTGGTGCCTCGCGCACTATTACGGCCACGTCACGAAGCTCGGCCAGCGCCTGCTCCGCCCCGAGAACGAGCCCGCGCCCGAACCCGCGCCTCGACCGCAGCGCCAGCGCGGCATCACCGGCGAGGTCGAAGCGATGCGCCATCGTGGCCTCGTGCCAGGGGAAGCATCGGTCGAACCGCAGAAGGTGATCGTCGATGTCGAAGACCCGCCGAAGCCGGAGCCCGCAGCCGAGCCTGACTCCGAGAATAACGCCGAGGTCAAAGTCCCCCGGCCGCGCAGCATCTCGGGCGAGATCCGCGTCCATCCGCGCGCGCAATCGGTGAAGCCGGCGGCGGTCCCCGACGACGACTCGGGACCGGTGATCACGATGGAGGCGGACGAAGCGCCCGACGAGATCACGATCGAAGCGGGCTCCGAACAGTCCGGGCCCGCCGTCGCGAAGATCAGCGAGGAAGAGGATACCGGCCGCGCGAAGCCCGCCGCACCGAAGCGGCGCCGGCCGGCCGATCCGGATCCGCCGGAGCTCGCGGCGCGCGCCGGTGAAGTCGACCTGAAGAGCGGCCCCGATCGAGAGATCGGCTCGGGGCCGAGCATCGTGATCGACGAATCGCTCGACGAATCGGCGGTGCCGGCTTACGTGTCGCCCGCGCGCGCGTCCGCGATGGAGCAAGCGCGCGAGGCGAGCGGCGAAATCTCGCTCGAGACCGGGCTGCGCGAGGTCTCCGGCGAGATCGCCGTGTCGCGTACGCGCTCGAACATCAGCGTCGAAGCCGATAGCGACGACTCGGCGCCGGTGATGATCCACGAGTCGCTGCAGCCGGCGCGCGTCGAGGACGAGCCGTCCGCGCCGATCCTGCTCGATCGCAAGCGGCCGAGCGATCCGCCAGCGACGAAGCCCGTCGCGCCTCCCGATGACGCTGACGACGGCGAGGTCGTCGAGCTGCCGCGCAAGCCGACCAAAGCGCCCGCGGTCGTCGCGCCGCGCGGCGAGCGGCGCACCGCCGTCGGCATCGGCGTCGTCGGCACGCCGCGCCCGAAGCACGACACCGTCGAGGCGATTCCCGCCCAGCTCGAGGACGATCCGACCGGCGAGCACAAGAAGGTCGCCGACGCGATCGATCGCGCGATCGACACCGATCCGACTCGCGTCGACACGTTCATCGCACCCGGCGAAGGCGAGATCAGCTCCGACGAGATCGCCGCGCCGCCCGCGCCCGTCCCCCACGACGACACGAGCCCGATCGCGTTGCCGCCGAGGCCCGGCGCGTCGACGCCGGTGCCACCGCCGAGCGGTCGCGTCGAGCTGTCCAACGTCAAGCGCGCGCCGTCGATCCACGACGACGACGACGAGGCGCCCGACGTTCACGGCGGCAAGCCGACGATCGTGATGCCGGTGATCGCGATGCCGCTGCCCGACGACGACGAGGACTGGGGCGCGCCCGGCACGACGATTCCGCCGCCGTTCCTCGGCGCGATTCCGGGGATCCAGGGCGCGCGTAGCGGCATCATCCCGCTGCCCGATATCGATTCACAGCCGCTGATGGTCGCGCCGCCCTCCCCGCCCGAGCATACGCGCGCGCATAGCACGACCGAGGCAGGCGTCGCCCGTGCGCTCGAAGCCGCGACGATGCGCGTGCTCGCGCTGATCCGCGATCTCGAGCACGCCCAGAATCGCGACGAGGTCGTCGCCGTGATGATCGCGCACCTCGCCGAGACCCACCGCCGCGCCGGGTTCTTCGCTGTCCGCAGCAACGAGCTCTCGCTGTTCTCGATCACGCCAAACGTCGTGCCGCTGCCGTGGCAGACCGTGAAGCTGGACCGCCCGTCGACGCTCGCCGATGTCGTCGGAACGCGCCTGCCCTACCGCGGGCCGATGCACGATCAGATCAGCCGGACCTATCTCGAGTCGGTGCTCGGCGTGTGCCCGCCCGAGATCTTGCTCGTGCCGATCACGGTGCGCGAGCGTGTCGTCGGCGTGCTGTTCGGCGAGCACCGCATGCGCCACACGTTCGACGACCAGCTCGCGCTCGCGAGTCGCGCCGCCGGCGATGCACTCGAGCGCATCCTCCGCGCGAAGCGCGGCTAACCCCGCAGCAGCTTCTCGTACGCGCGGGCGCGGCGCTCGGCGGATTCTTTCAGCGCGGCCCACAGTGCGGGATACGCGCCGGCGAGCTCGAACAACGCGTGCGGCGGGAGCGCGAGCAGCTCGCTCGCGGCGCTCGCGACGACGTGCGCGATCGCGGGCGTGCGCGCGAGCAGCGAGCCTTCGCCGATGTACTGACCGGCGTCGATCTCGTCGATCTTCGCGAGCGTTCCGTTTGCGCGCTCGACCTGAAGCACGAGCTGACCGGAGACGACGAGATACAGCGGATGCGACGTCTCGCCCTGGCGGATCACGGTCTGGCCCGGGCGGACGATGCGCTTGATGCAGCGGGTCAGCGCGGCGTCGCGCTTGTTCGGCGGAATCGCCAGGAAGAACGCGTTCGCGAGCGGGGTCGGCCCGACGAGCTCGCGCGGCGCGGTGTCGTCTTCCGGCGGCTCGGCCGCGGCGTCGCGACGGGTATCGCGGCCCGATGCGATCGACCCGACATCGGTGCCGGCCTCGGTCATGTCGATGTTCGTGTCGCGCGCCACGGACGTATGGACATCGGTCTGCGGATCAATCGGCGTGTCGCGGATCGGCGGCGCACCTGTGCGCGGCCGGCGTTCCCAGCGCGAAGGCGGCGGCGTGACTTCGTCGTCGAGCTCGACCTGCTCGGTCGGCACCGTCGGCGGCGGCGCTTCGATCTTGTCGAGCTGTGCCGACGACAGCCGCGGCCGCTGGCGCGTGTCGAGCTCGGCGACGACCTCGTCCGAATACGACGGCGTGCGAGGAATCGCGGTGACCGCGCGCGGCGGGGCGGCGGGCGGCGGTGGCAGATGATCGGCGCCGGGCTCTGGCGCGGGCGGCAAGTTGTCGACGCGCGTCTCCGGCGAGTTGGTGTCGCGCGGGAGCCGCGAGGTGCCGCCTGCGCTCGGCGCGCGCGTCCTCGTGGGTGCGGGCGGAAGCGTCGCGGCGTCGCGCGATGCGCGGAGCTCGCCGGGCGAGCTCGGCAGGCGCGTCGTCTTGCGAATCTCGGCTTCGTTGGTGTCCCGAACCGGGCGCGAAGGACCGAGCACGCGGGTCGCGCCGGAGTCGTGCGGAGCGCGCGCGCCCGACGAGCCCGGATCGGTCGCGGGGCGCGGCACGGCGGCGCGCATGCCCGACGAGCCAGGATCGCGTGCCGGCTGCGGCACCATCGGACGCGGCCTCGCGGCGGGCGGCGGTTGCGCCTTCATCGTCTCCGGTCCCTTGTCGGACGGCCGCAGCGGTGGCCGCGCGACCGGCAACATCGGCGCTGGGCCCGCAGGCGGCGGTTGGGCGCGGAACGTATCGCCGAGCCGGGTCTGCGCCGGACGTGGCGCGGTCGGGCGCGTCTCGTCCGCGCCGTCGTCGGGATCCGGGGTCGGCAACGCGGGCGCCGGCGGCGGTTGGATCGGCCGCGGCTGGGTCTTCGACGTCGATGTAACCGGGGGCGCGCGAGGCGGAATCACCGGCGCGGGCTCGGGTCGCAGCGGAACGCGCGATGGTTCGGGACCCGCCGTCGGCGGTTTCGGGCGCGGTGGTTCTGGCTCCACCGGTCTCACGACCGACGGCAGCTTCGCGATCGCACGACCCTCGGCGGCGATCGGCGGATTCTGGGTCGGCTTGTCGGATCGGATCAGCGGTTGGCGCGTCGGCTTGTCGGCGCGCGGAACGATCGGCTTGTCGGCGTACGGATCGACCGCCGGCTTCGCGGTGCGCGCGGGCGCTGGTAGCGGCGGAGCATCGGGGCGCAGCGTCGGATCCGGCATGAACGGGTTGCGCGTCGGCTTCTCCGAGCGCGGCTTGATGAGGCTCGAGATCCGACGCGCAGCCTCGGCGAGCCCACCGCCGGTGGGGGTCGAATCAGTGCCGTCGCGTTGCTCGTCGAGCTTCTCGAGCCCGGACAGGCCTTCGCGCGAGATCCGATCTTGCGAGGCGGTCGGATCGGCGAGGTGATACGGCATCGGCTGAGGCAGCGGCGTCGGCACTTCGAACGAAGACCGCCGCGGCGGCTCGTTCGGGTCGGTGAAGTCGTCGGGAAACGGCGAGTGCCGCGGCGATGGCGGCGGTGGCGGCTGCGAGCGAAACGTCGCCGACGGCGGCTGCGAGTCGCCCTTCTTGTCGGGAATCCGCACGACGGGCGGCGTGCTCTTCGGTCCCTTCGTCGTGACCGGGCGGATCCCGACGTTCGTGATCGACTTCAACGCGCCCGAGCCTGTCGCACTGGCCGAGGGCTGGGTCTCGATGTCGTCCTCGACGCTGCGCCGGCGCGCAGTCGACGGCGGTGGCTGCGCGACGGGCATCGCGGAGGCGGGGCGTGGCTCGGGCATTCCTCGTACGCCGGTCTTCGTCGGTTCGGCAGCGCTCTGCGGGCGCGGCGCCGGAGCAGCGGGCGGAGGCGTCGGCGTCGGCGCCGGCGTCTTGACCTCGGTCAGCTCGGCGACGAGCGTGCGGATCGCCGCGTCTCCCGGCGCGAGCTCGAGGATATTGCGCGCGACCATCAGCGCTTGCTGTGACCTGCCCTGCGCGCGATACGCGAGCGCGACGCGGCGATAGTGCTCGACGGCGTCGGCCTTGCGACCCGCATCGCTCATCATGCCGGCCACGGTCACCCGCAGCGGCAGGTTATCGGGCTCTTTCTCGAGACGCTTCTCGAGCTCCTTGAGGGTTACCCCCAACGCGTCACGAAGGCGTCAGAGACACCTGGGCTTTGAAGTTCATCGCCGGCGAGTTCGTCGGTAGGACCCACTTGCTGGCGACCGTCTTGATGCACTGATCGAACGTATCGCCGAGCGACGGCGAGAACGAGGAGTCTTTGTATGCGCCCGAGCCGGCGAAGCTTGCCTGGACCGTCAGCGTGATGGTCCGCGCCTGCAACCCGGTGTTCTTCTTGAGCGCCTGCTCGTAGCACTTCTGGATCGCGCCGCGCGACTTCGCGACGACGTCGAGGAATTCTTTGCTTGCCGCGGCCGCGACCTTCGGATCGACAGGCGGTGGGCCGCCGCCGGTGGCCGGCTTGACGGTCAACGCGTTGCCCTCGATCACGACCGTGACCTCGCCGCCGCCAGAGCCGCCGTGCTGGCGCAGGTAGTCGTTCTCGTCCTGGACCGCCTTCGCGAGCTTGTCCTTCTCTTCGGAATTCTTCTTACAGGCCTCGAGGTCGCTCAAGGTCTGCGGATCCGGGACCGTTTTAGTTTCGCCCTTGCAGCCACCGGCCAGAACGCCGAGAGCAAGCACGGACGACAAGATCGCAAAGCGTTGACGGGTCATGGGTCTTCGTTCTTCTGCGTTGATCCTACGGGCTGCGAATGGAGGATGCCAGGGCGCTCGATGAAGTCACGGACGACTTGGCCTCCGACGACGTGCTGTACGACCACACGTTCGACGCGTGTCCCGTCCATCCGATTATACAGAGCTGTCGCGCCCCGCGGGCCCGGCATGGTCGCAAAGCCGCTCCCGATTTGCGGGCCGATCTGTGCGTTCGTTTCCGACACCTCACGCACGAGGACATTCGGCCCCTGTGTGCAGCGCCCGAAACAGCTTTGCCATGCGACTTCAGTAGTCGACCGAGCTCCATGAGCGTCGAGGGCGTCGTGGAAGAGCTGTTGAAGCGCGCTCGATCCTCGTCGGTCGCCGCACTCCGGGCCACGGCAGATGACGATCTTGAACCTGCGCTGCGGCAAGCCCGCAGCATAGCAGCCGTCAGTCGTTCGCGAGCGCGTCTCGAATGATCGTGACGAGATCCGGCTTCGTACGCGGGTCCGCAGCGACTTGACGGAGGAGCTCGCGCTCGCCCGGACCGCCGTGATTCTCGAGCGCGAGCACGATCGCCCTGCCCCACGCGGCGTCGCTGCCGAGGTCGTCGTCTGCGTGATAGAGCAGCAAATGAGAGCCGAGTGCCGGGCGCTCCTTGCCGCCACCGATCGCGGCCATCGCGTCGATCACGAACACGAGGTCAGCCACTTGCGTCGTCGGCGCATCGAGGTGGCTCTGGAGCGCGACCAGCGCCGCGCTAACGGCGGCCGGATCGAGCTTCGCGCCGCCGAGCCCGGCGATCGCTTTCGCGACCGGACCGAGCGCGAGCGGTTGGGTCTGCAATAGGAAGTCGTCGTGCGCGGCGAGCTGTGCGGTCAACACCGACAGGCTCGCCGGGTCCTTGCGCGCGACGAGCAAGTCGACGACGACATCCTTCAGATGCTGCGGCGCGCGCGTATCCGCGAGCACGCCGAGTAGCTCCTGCGTGACCTCGCCACCGGGCAGCTTCGCGAGCGCCTGGACCGCGAGCTCCTTCACGCGATCGAACCGCGCGTCGTGATCGCGCGCGATCGCGACGAGCGCCGCGACTGTCTCGGTCTTCTCGCCCTGTGCCGGCGGCGACCAACCATCCGCGTCGAACGTCGCGCCGAGGATCGAGCCGGCCTGGACGATGTTTTGATCGAGGCGGACCGCGCCGTTTGCAGGATCGAGCGCGACGAGGTTGCCGGTCTGCGACACCGCGAGGATCGCGGCGCCGGTGTCCTCGCTCGCGACGAGCTCGACCCGCGGGTTCGAATACGCCCACACGAGTGCGCCGGTCTTGTCGAACCCGAACACGAACCGGAAGTAGTGCACCGCGTATGCATCGAGCTGCATACCTTCCGCCGGCGCGGCGTAGAGGATCCGCGCGCGTTCGATCGCGGTGTACGCGTTCTGGACCGGATCGTAGATGTCGCGGCCGTAGGTGGTCTTGTCGAGCTGCGGCGGGACCTTCACCTGCGCGTAACTCGACTCGGCGCGCTTGCCCGAGGCGCTCCGATCATCGAGCCGGAACACGCCCTGCTTCGAGCCGTAGAACGCCACCTTACTGGTCACGCGCAGCATCGAGATGCCCTCGTCGATGCCGCGGATCCGCGCGGCGATCGCGCCGGTCTTGCCGTCGACGAGCGACAGCCACTGCTGGTTGTACGGCACGTAGACGATGCCGCCATGGGCCATCGGCGCGCCCAGGGTGCCGTCGGCGTCGACCTTCCATAACCTCTTGCCCGACGCGCCGTCGTAGCCCGCGAGCCACCAGGTCGAGCCGTTCTCCTTGTACGCGACGTAGGCGTGATCGGCGTCTGCCGTCGCGCCGACGAGCTCGCCGGGGATCTCGGTCTGCCACGTGACCGTGCCGGTCTGTTGATCGCGCGCGACGAGCTGATCGTGCTCGCGCTCGACGATGAAGTTGCCGCCGACCCAGATCCGCGACTGGACGTCGGCGTTCTGCTTCCACAGGATCGCGCCGCGCTGGAGGTCGTAGGCGATCAGCTGCTTGGTCGGCCCACCGGCGAGGATGAATACGCGAGGCGTGCGCGACGCGTTGAGTGGCGCGGGCTGCTCCGGGAGATTGCGATGCGCGAGCGCCGCGGTGAGCGCGCTGCGATCGTTATCCGGCGACGTCAGGTGGAACACCGGACCGCCGCACGCGGCGAGGACCAACGCGAGGACGAGCGCGCGGATCATTTCGCACCTCCGAGGCGCGCTTCGACCATCTTCTCCGCCTCCGCGCGCGAAGCTCTCGGCGGGTTCTTCGGCGTCGCGTCGATGTAATCGGTCAGCGCGTTGACCGCCGACCGATCCGTGATCTTGCCGATCGCGCGCACGACCTCGACGCGCTCGGCATCGGGACCGAAGTCGGGGCGGCGCAGCACGAGCCCGAGGCAGAGCGCGAGCGACGCATCGGGCACCTTGCCGAGCTGATCGCCGAGCTTGCGAACGAGATCCGCGTCGGCCATCGCGGCGAGTGCACGCGCCGCCGGTTCCTCTCCGCGCGCGAGCAGCGCGAACAGCGGCTCGATCGCCTCGCGGACGTGCGCCTTCGCCGCGGCGCTGGCGGCGGACGTGCGGACGACGCCGGCGGGATCGTGGAGCCCCTGCACGACCGCCGCGTGCGCGATCGGATCTGGATACAGCGCGAGCGCGTTCAGCGCGCTGCCTCGCACCGTCGGATTGTGGTGGGTCGCGTAGCGCTTCAGTGACGACACGTCGGGCGGCGCCGGGTGCTTCGCGAGCGCGGTCAAGGCCTGGACCGCGACGGGCACGCGTAGCCCGAACGCGAGGCCGTCGAGCAGCGCCTCGTGCGCGGCGGGATCGGTCGAGTCGCCGAGCTCGTCCGCAGCCTTCGCGGCGGCCTCGTCGTCGACGCCGTCGAGCGCGATCGTCAGCTGCGCGATCGCGGCCTTCTTGTCGGGTTTCGCCTTCGGTGCGGCGGTCACGACGCTGCTCGAGCACGCGAACGCCAGGACCCACACCTTCGTCGTCATCCCCGCCGTGGTACCCAAAAGCCATCCTGGTTTCAACTCCCAGGATCCCGACTGGGCTACAACACCGGCGTGGATCCAGCCGTCCTGCCGATCCTGCAATGCCCGCGCTGCCGGACCGCGGCACCGTTTTCCGACCTTCGCACGCCTCGCTGCAAGAGCTGCGGCCTCGAGCCGACGCGCACGAGTCACGGCGTGCTCGACCTGATCGATACCGGTCAGGTCGAGACGCTCGCGTCGACGTCGGAGCAGCGCTTCATGGAGAGCGACCTCGTCGCGCGGGTCTACGATCGCGTGTGGCGCCCGACGTTCGTGCGGATGCTCGCCGGCAAAGGCGCCGGCGCCGCGGTCGGTGGGATCAGCGGCGAGCTGTTCATCCACAAGCACAGCCTCAACCTCGACGATCGCCAGGGTCCGTGGCTCGATCTGTCGTGCGGCCCCGGCGTGTTCGTGCGCGCGCTCGCCGCTGCCGCACCCGGCCAGCTCGTCGTCGGTCTCGATATCTCGCGCGCGATGCTCGACGTCGCGGCGCAGCGCACGAGCGGCTACACGAACGCTGTCTTGCTCCGCGGCGATGCGCACGCGCTACCGTTCGCGGACGGTTCGTTCGGCGGCGTCAACAACGCCGGCGCGCTCCACGCGTACGACGATCCCGAGCTCGTGTTCCGCGAGGTTCGCCGCGTGCTCCGCCGCGGCGGCATCTACGTCGGCTCGACGTTCTCCGAAGCGCCATCGCTGCTCGGCCGCCTGGCAGCGCGCGCCGCCGGCATCCGCCGGTTCGAGCCCGGCGAGCTCCGCGCATGGCTCCAGCGGATCGGGTTCTCGGACTTCGAAGAAGTGAAGCTCGGTGGCGCGTTCGTGTTCCGCGTCCGCCGCCCGTAGCTACCAGGCGCCGCCGAGGACGCTCACCGCGAGGCCGTGGTCCTGAGACAGCTGCGGCGACAGCGGCGTCACACCGACACCGCCGAGCGCCCAGCGTCCACTCGAATGCCGGTTGACGACCGCCATCGGCGCGTCGTCGGCATCCTTGTGCTTGTGCTCGTTGACGTCCATGCCCTCGTCCATATCGCGCGTCAGGTAGAAGCCCAACCACGCGCCACCGACCAAGCCGAGCGAAGCCAAGCCACCGGTCAGGCGCTCGTCCCACGTCGCGTGCTTGTCGTGGATCCCCGCGTACAACAGGAACGGCACGGCACCGCCGGCGAGCGTGAGGCCCGCGACTCGCAGCATCCGCCGCTCCGTCGTGTTGGTCTGCGGCGCGGCGATGTAGCCGACGATCACGCCTGCCGTCGCGCCGAGCGCGGAGTTGAGCGAGTACGCCTCGCGCTGCGCTGGCTGCATCAACATGCCGACGGTCAGGCCGCCGAGCGCGCCGATGCCGGCGAACGTGTCGACGAGTGCGACGTCGCCGGTCGTGAGCTTGTGGTCCTTCGCGATGCCGATCGAAACCAGGCCGCCGAGCGTCGACCCGATCGAAGCGCCGAGGAGCACGCCCGAGCCGTTGACGTCACCGCCGTCCGCGCCCTGAAACGTTCCCCCGAGCATGCCGCCGATGACGCCGCCCCACACCGTGCCGGATCCGACGGTCCGGATCTGCGCAGGATCCGCATCGACCTTGCGCGCGATGTAGTTGCCGGCGAGCGCACCCGCCGCCGCGAGGCCGATGCCGAGGGGCACCGCACCGCTCGCCTCGTGCTTGCCGATGAACGATCCGATCGTCGCGCCGAGCACGCCGCCGTAGATCGCACCGTGGACGAATCCGGCGACGCTCGTCTTGCGGACCGTGTCGACCGGCGGCGCCTGCTCGGCCGGGCCCGGCTCGGGCAGCTTGTCGTCGGTGATCTTGACCGTATCGACGGGAGCAGGCTCCGAGATCCCGAGTGCGGCGTTCGCCTGCTTGATGATCGCCTGGGCGTGCGCCGACGAAGGTCCATTCGGCGACTTCACGAGCGCCTCGACGGCGAGCTGCTTCGCGTCGACCCAGATCTTCGCTTCGATCAACTCCTGCGCGCGTGCGACGAGCGAGGTCGCGACTTGCTCCGCGAGCACCGGATCTTGCGCGGGCTGGGTGTCGACCGGCGCGGGTGCACCGAGCGCGGGTCCTGGCGCCGGTGGCGGTGGCGGCGCCTTGACCGGCGCGGGTGCCGGCACCGGCGCATACGGATCGACGGGCTGCGCGTTCACGGACGCCGCATACAGCACGACGGCCAAACCCGAGATCCAGCGCACCATTGCTCTATGGGGTACCACCCGGGCCCTCAGCGTTCAATCCACTGCCATCGGCTATGCGCCGGATCACGATTTCGTGGGCGGTAACGGCACCGCCGGCGGGATCATCGGCGGTGTCTGCGGCACCGCGGCTTCCTTCCAGCGCTTGCGATAGAAGTACATGAAGATCACCTGGATCGCGCTCAGCAGCGGAACCGCGAGCAACGCACCGACGAGGCCGTAGCTCGCCTCGCCGAGGAACAGCGCGAAGATCACGAGCACCGGGTGAATCTTCGCCGCGGTACCGATGATCTTCGGGTTGAGGACGTTCGCCTCGATGAGGTGAATGCCGACGATCCACAGCACCATCACGACGCCGCGGAAGATGTCGACGCCCTGATCGCCCGATGCGAGCGCGACGATCACGATCGGCACCGACGACAGGATCGATCCGAAGATCGGGATGAGGCTCATCATGCCGGCGACCATCGCGAGGATGACCTGGTACTTGATCCCGAAGATCAACAGGCCGATGTACGTCACGACGCCGTTGATCAGGCAGATCAGGAGCTGGCCGCGGATCACGCCCGATAGGCCGCGATCGATGCCCGCGATGATCGTGTCGTAGTCCTCGCGCGTATTCGAGGGGAACAAGCCGCGCAGGAAGCCGTGGACTTTCTCGACGTCGATCAGGATGAACGCCGCGATCATCAGCGTGAAGAAGAACGCGAAGATGCCGCGCACGAACCCGGTGATCACGCCCTGCAGCACGCGGACGACGTCGTTGAGCTTGCCCTGGAGCCCGACGATGCCACTTCGTACGTACGCGCGGAGCTTGTCCTCGAGCGTGAGCGCTTCGGCGTGCGCCTCGACGGGAATGATCCGATAGCCACCCGCAGCGTCGGGCCTGATCTCGATGCCGTTCGGCGACAACTGCAGTGCGAACCTGCCATCCGGCAGCGGCGTCATCGTGAACGCGGTGCCGGGCGGAATCGGCACCTCGGGCACGATCGGCTGCTCCTCTTGCACGACCTTCTGCGGGCGCAGCGAGGGGAACCGATGTTCGAGCCACTCCGCGAGCTGCGGCGTGTACTCCTCGTTGATCCGCTTGTAGAGACCCGGTGCTTCCTTGCCGAGCCGTGCGGTCTCGCGCGAGAGCCGCGGCACGAGCAGGAACAAGAAGCCGACGACCGCGGCGATGAACACGATGTAGCAGAAGATGATCGCGAGCCCGCGCGGCATCCGGCGCGTGCCGTTCGAGCGGAGTGACATGCGCTCGACGATCGGCGCGAGGATGTACGCGATCAGGCCGGCGAACACGAACGGCAACAGCACCGAGCGACCGATGATCGCGACGATGATGATGAACACGACGAACGCCCAGCGGCCGAGGAACCGGAGCACCGAACCGCGGGTGTCACCGAACCAGGTCTCGCGACGTCCGCGCACCGGACCGCTCTCGGCGATCGTGCCGAGGGGCTGCGTGATCCGTTCGATCGGCCCCGAGCTCGACTCGGGCGGCTCTCCAGGAGGATCCGCGGGCGTCATGCCTCGGCGGTATACCAGAGCCGTTACGGGTTGCGGCGTAGACGGTTCGAGAACCAGCCGCCGACGCGATTCAAGAGCGATCGCCGCGTCCCGGCCTCGCGGAGCTCCTCGTCGCTGAGGCCCGGGTCGAGCGTCGCGCCCGGCAGGCTGGCATCTGGCGTCGCGCCGAGCAGGCCATCGAGCCGGCTCCGCACGACCTCGCGGCGCTCGCGCGGCTGGACCGGCGGCGGCTCGACACCGGTCTCCATCCTGAGCGTGCCCCAGCGCCGGCATTGCCCGCAGCGCCAGCTGAACTGGCCGGGACGGTTCCCGCAGTTGCCGCACTGCCAGCGGCCGCGCATCGCCCATGCGAGCGCGCCGCGCTCTCCGGCGAGCGCTTCGAGCGCCTGCTTGATCGCGCGATCGTCGCCGCTCGCGAGTGCGGTCCGCGCCGTGGCTACCCGCGCGGCGAGTGCTTCGGGGAACCGCGTCGCGAGCTCGCCCGTCACGTCTGCGCGCATCGCCGGATCGGTCGCCGCCGCGGTCGCGCCGAGCTGCGCGCGGATCAACGCGATCTCCAACCGCGGTCCGGTCTGCGCCTCGATCTCGGCGAGCGTCGCGAGCACGCGCTCGCTGACGCTGCCAGTCGGCACGTCGTCGGGAACGAGCGCGACGGTCTGCTTCACGAGCGCCTGGTCCGAGCCCGGCATCGTGCCCTCCGCGAGCTGGCGCTGCTCGGCGCCGGGCAGCGCCGGCACTTCCGTCGGCGCGTCGTCCTCGGCGAGCTCGTCTTCCTTCGGCTTCACGCCGGTCGCGAGCCCCTCCTCCGCCGCGATCAACCCCGGCAACAGGTGCGGTGCGAGCGCCGGATCGGCGAGCAGTGCCTGGCGCAGCCGCTCCTTCGTCCCGCGGAAGTTCTTGCGCGCCGCCGCGAGCTCCGCCGCCGCCGCGAAGAAGTGCGGGGTCTCGGCGAGCTTCTGCGCCGCCTTCAAGAGATGTTTCGCGCTCTCGATGTCATCGCGCGCGAGCGCCGCCTGCCCCGCCGCGACGAGCAGGTGATGCTCGCGCCTCGACGTGTCCTCGCCGCGCCGTGCGCCGAGGCGCTTCCACAGGCCCGCCGCCTCGTTGAAGCGCGCCTGCTCCTCGTACAGCGACGCGAGCGCACGCAGCGCGCCCTCGTGCCCGGGCTCGTCGAGCAGGACTTCTTCCATCGCCTTCGTCGCCCGCCGCGGCATGCCGGCGGCGCGGAAGTCGAGCCCGAGCTCGTACAGCGCGCGATGGCGAACCTTGCGGCGATCGCGTTCGCGCAGCGCGAGCGCCTGGTGGACGCGGATCGCGCGCTCGTGCTCGCCGCGCGTCCGGAACATCGCGCCGAGTGCGAAGTACGGCTCGACGTCCTCGATGTTCTCCTCGACGACCGTCTTCAGCTCGTCGATCACGGTGTCGTGATCGCGCGCGATCAGGTGGCTGATCGCCCGCATGTACGAGCGCGCATGGCGCGCGGTGCGCCGCATCTGGCGATCGTCCGGCACGTAGTACCGGCCGATCAGCACGCCCGCCGCCATCGCGCCGAGCCCCACGAGCAGAAGGACGAGCGCGGCTCCCATCGCGATCGATGCTACTACGCCACGATGGCGATGAAGCGCTCGTCGCTGCGAATCGACGCGAAGTCGCCATCCTCGACGGCGCTGCGCGCGTTCGTCGGGTCGAGCTGGACCGCGAGCGACAGCGCTTCGAGCGCGCCCGCCACGTCGCCGGCGAGGCAGCGATAGCACGCGAGGTTGTACCAACCGTCGCCCTGATTCGGCTCGAGCTTCACGCACCGCGCGACCGCGTCGATCGCCTCGGCGAGCCTGCCGAGCGCCTTGTAGTCGGTGGCGAGCTCGAACCAGCCCTCGGCCCATGCGGGCGCGAGCTCGGTCACGCGCCGCGCGGCATCGACGGCGGCCTCGCGATCGCCGCCCTCGCGCCAGGCTCTGGCGATCGTCGTCCACGCGTTCGCGCGCGCCGCGGCGATCGTCGGCGAATCCACGCCCTGCGCCTCGAGTTGATCGGCGAGCGCCAGCGCGGCTTCAGCGCGATCCGAGTCGACGAGCTGCGCGAGCCGCCGCAGATCCGCGGCGACATCCTCGCTCACTGCAGCTCTTTCCACACCGCGCCGGTGCGCGCGAGGAAGAACGCGCCGTGGCTCTGGCATTGCCCGTCGCCCCACGCGTTGCAGCCGTACGTCACCGCGTAGTCGGCCTTGCCGTCACCGTCGAGATCGATCGCCCCGATCTCGATCCCGTTCAACGAGCGCTTCACGCCCGAGAGCACGTCGTCCTTGATCAGCACGGCCTTGATCGCCTTCTCGTCGGCGGCCGTCGGCGTCACGAACCGCACCGTGACGGTCGGCGGGAGCAGCAACACCGCATCCGCGCCTTCGCGGCGATCGATCGCGAACAGCGGCAGCGCGATCTTGCCGTGGTCGATCGTCGCGACGACGTTCATTCCGACGAGGGGCTGGACGATCGTGACGTCGCCGGTCGGCGCGGCGGAACCATCGCTCGGCGTCAGCACGACGACGTCGCCGGCGCGACCGACGACCGCGCGCGTATCGCTCGCGACGAGCTTGTCGGCCGGGCGAAACACGCCGAGCCAGGCGACGGCGAGGAGAATGCTCATGGCGGCATGCCCGCGTCGTCGTCGAGCGCGTTCATCACGCGCGCCGCTTCGCTGCTCGGGACCTCGGGCAGATCTTCGAGCGGCGCGGGCTCGGTGAACGGCAGGTTGCGCAGCTTCGCGAGCTCGCGCTCGAGCCGGCCGATCAGCGACTCGTACTGGCGCCGCCGCCACACGTAGAACATCGACCACAGGACGAGCGCGGCGACGAGCACGGCGCTCGCGAGCCAGCCCGCGATCAGCGCCGGGAACCAGACGTCGTGCGGCTTGTCGCCGAAGAGGCCGGTCAGCCACGGCGGAATCGACACCGGGATCCAACCCGCGTTCGCGACCAAGAACAAGCCGGCGATCACGCCGAGCCCGATCATCGTCAGGATGACGGTCGCGATCGCGACGAGGCGCAGCCAGCGAATCACGCGTTCATCGTACTACCAGTTACTCTCGCCGTGGCCGATCCGGTGTTGCTTGGTCGCCATGTCGATCGAGTAGCCGAGCGTCAGCCCGACGAACTTGGTCCCGAACATCTCCTTGTACGCCACGCCGAGGTAGCCGCCGTTGCCGGTCGGGAACCCGAAGTCGTTGTAGTGGTGGCCGATCCGGAGGCCGACCATCGCCTCGAGCTCGTCGGCGAAAGGGAGACTCGGTGCACCGTCGTGGCGCTGTGGCGAACCGGCGGTCCACCCCGCACGCCCCCACGCGATCACGCGGACCCGGTTCGCATCGAGCTCGAGATCGACGTCGAGCGGGAGCACGACCGCATCGTCGACCGCGCCGGTCGCGCCGCTCGCGACGATGCCGGTGCCGAGCGTCAGCCACGAGCTCGTGCCGAGCCGCACCGCGACGCCAGCCGGCAGAAATCCGACCTCGTACGCGAACCCGCCGTGGCGCCCGAGCGTCGCGCCGAAGCCGAGATCGAGGCCGATGTGATAGCCGATCGTCTCCGACCAGCCGGCGAAGCCGTGGAGGCGAAACCCGGCGAGCCCGAGCTGATCGATCGTACGCGGCGGATGGACGCCGGTCTCCGGCGACGGAGGATCCTCGACATGGGTGACGAGCGTCAGCTCCTCGTGCAGATAGGCGCCACCCTCCATGTCGCGGCCGAAGTTGCAGATGCCGCAGCTCGCATGCGCGACGCGGGCGGCGGCGATCAGCGCGATCAGCACCTTCATCGGTCTGCGAACCCCAGGCGGCCGGAACCGAACGGCACGATCAGCGCGGGTGGCCACAGATCGATGCCGAACGACAGGCCGATGATGTGGACCTCGACACCTTCCTTGAGGCCGACCTTGAGGCCGAGCACCGGCGTCTCGACCTGCACGCCGGTGCCTTCACTCGTGATGCCGCCGCCGATCCAGCCGCGCCAGTCCTTGCCGACCGAGGTCGACGGCAGGCTCGCGTGCAGCCCGCACTTGCGCAGCACGACATCGCCGAACGTGTTCGAGTTCGGCCCCGGGTAGAAGATGTAGTGCTCCTCGATGTAGTCCTTCACGTCGCCGGCGACGCGCTCGATGCACGCGGCCGCGCGCTCGGCTTCCTCGCCGCGCCACACGTGCTCGACCTGCGGGTTGAGGTACGGACTGTGGTGGCGAAACGGATCCTCCTCGTTACCACCGCCGCCGACCTCGTAGGTCTCCCAGTGGGTCTCGCCCTTCTTGCGGACCGCGAACCACGGATGACGAGCGATGCCATCGAGCGGATGACCGAGGCTGCCGGTTAGCAGTGCGACGGTCGTTTCGTCGTTCGGCGGCATGTCGAGCGTGTGCGGGAACACCGCGCAGCTCGCGCATAGGACCCAAAGCGCACGCATGCGGTGAAGACGCACGACGCTGCCGGATCGTGCGGATTATTTACTGCGCGCTGCCGAGCGCGTAGCCGAGCGCGAGACCGATATAGCGGGTCCCCTGCATCTCCTTGTAGGCGACGCCGAGGAAGTAGCCCATCGGCAGGCTCGAGATGTCGGACTTACCGATCCGGACGCCGAGCATGCCCTCGAGCTCGTCGCCGATCGGCAGGCTCGGCGCACCGTTCTTGCGGTCATCCGCACCGAACACGAACGAGTCGCGCGCGCGGAGCATCAGGTGGTACGTGACGCCGTACTCGAGCTCGAGCTGGATCGGGACGAGGATCGCGTCGTCGAGCGAACCGGTCGCGCCCATCGCCGCGATGCCAGTGCCGAGCGCGAGGAACGAGTCCTGCCCGAGCGAGAGGCCGAGCCCGAGCGGCAGCACGGCCGCGTCGTACGCGAAGCCGCCGTGACTTCCGATCTGCGCGCCGATCGCGGCGTCGATCGCGATGTGCGCGCTCACCGTGCTCTCGCTGGCCATCAGGCCGACGCGGAATCCGACGAGCCCGAGCTGGGTGATCGCCGGATCCGGCGCCGGTGCCGTCGTGGTGGTCACCGGCTTCATGTCTGCGAAGTGCTCGAGCAGCGTGAACCCGAACTGCGCCGACCGCGACCCCGTCTCCTGCTCGGATTCGTCGTCGGCGTACGCGACGCCAGCCAACGCGATCAGGACGAGGACGCTGCGCATGAGCTGACTATCGCCGAAAACAACTCGGCCCACCTCAGGGTGGGCCTCAGTCGTAAGGACCGGGCCATCCTTGCTTCGCTGCGGACGGCCCGAGATCTACTCTCCTTCGGCCCGCCGAAGCGGGCCGTGAAGACGAAGCTTACTGCGCGTCTTTCGGCTTCAGCTTGTCCAACTTGCCACGGAACTTGTCACCGAGCGTCGCGCCACCGGCGTTGCTCGAGTTGAAGCCCTGGGCCTCGGCCATTTCCTTCGCGCGGTTCGCGCCCTTGATCGACAGGCCGATCTTGCGCTCCGCGGCGTCGGCGTGAAGGATCTGAACCTTCACGGTCGAGCCCGGCGTCAGCACCGTGCGCGGATCCTCGACGTGCTCGTCGCTGATCTCCGACACGTGGACGAGACCTTCGACGCCCTTCTCGAGCTCGACGAAGGCGCCGAAGTCGAGCACCTTGAGGATCTTGCCCTCGACGACCTTACCGGCCGGGTACTCGTTCGGGATGCGGTCCCACGGATCCTGAACCAGCTGCTTGATGCCGAGCGAGATCTTCGGCTTGTCGCCGTCGCCGGTATCGATGTTCAGGAGGACGGCTTCGACAGCGTCGCCCTTCTGGAACAGCTCGCTCGGGTGCTTCACGCGCTGGGTCCAGCTCATGTCGCTGATGTGAACGAGGCCGTCGATGCCCTCTTCGATTTCGACAAAGATACCGAAGTCGGCGATGTTGCGGACGAGGCCCTTCACGACCGTACCCGGCGGGTACTTCTCGGTGAGCTGCTCGTACGGGTTCGGCTCGAGCTGCTTCATGCCGAGCGAGATCCGGTTTTGCTTCACGTCGACGTCGAGCACGACTGCCTCGACCATGTCGCCCACGGCGACCATCTTCGACGGGTGCTTCACGCGGCGGGTCCACGACATCTCGCTGATGTGGACGAGGCCTTCGATGCCCTCGGTCAGCTCGATGAACGCGCCGTAGTCCTTCAGCGAGACAACCTTGCCGCGGACGACGGTGCCCGGGACGTACTTCTCGGCGGCCGAGCTCCACGGATCTTCCGTGATCTGCTTGAGGCCGAGCGAGACGCGCTCGGTGTCGGCGTTGAACTTCAACACCTTCACGCGAACGTGGTCACCGACCTGGAACAGCTCGGACGGGTGGTTGACCCGGCCCCAGCTCATGTCGGTGATGTGGAGGAGGCCGTCGATACCGCCGAGGTCGATGAACGCACCGTACTCGGTGAGGTTCTTGACGATACCTTCGACGATCTGGCCTTCCTTCAGGCGCTCGAGCGTCGACTCCTTCAGTGCAGCGCGCTCCTTCTCGAGGAGGACGCGGCGCGACAACACGATGTTGCCGCGCTTCTTGTTGAACTTGATGACCTTGAACTTGAAGCTCTGGTTGAGGAACGCGTCGAGGTTGCGAACCGGGCGCAGGTCGACCTGCGAGCCCGGGAGGAACGCCTTCACGCCGCCGCGGATCGTGACCGACAGGCCACCCTTCACGCGCGCGGTGATGACGCCTTCGATCAGCTCGTCGCGTTCGCACGCGGCGCTGATCTCGTCCCACACCTTGAAGCGGTCGGCCTTCTCCTTCGAGAGGACCACCATGCCCATGTCGTTCTCGCGCGCTTCGAGCAGCACGTCGACGACATCGCCGGGCTTCACGCCGATGGAGCCATCCGCCATGCGGAACTCCTCGAGCGGAACCTGGCCTTCGCTCTTGTATCCAACGTCGACGATCGCGAAGTCTTTACCGACCGAGATCACCGTACCGCGGAGGATTTCTCCCTCTTTGACACTGTCCTGGGAAAAGGACTCGGCCAGAAGCGCCGCGAAATCTTCATCGCCTTGGCCGTCTTGGGTAACCATAATCAAGCAGATCTCCTACAGATGCCGAGGTTTGGATTTGACCGCCATTGGCACGGTCCCTCGACAGGGCGGTCTAGGTACCGCTCGAGAGGGTAATTGTCAACCGGAACAAACGGTTGGGTCTGATTAGCGGGTCCGCGGCTGGGCGAACCCCTTGTAACGATTATGCCCGGTTGCAGGCCGCGACCATCTCATCGACGACCTCGGCGACCGACATTCGCGAGCTATCTATAATGACGGCATCGTCAGCCGCCTTCATCGGCGCGACGTCCCGGCTCGCATCGCGGTGGTCGCGGACCTGGATCTCTTTGAGCGTCTCCGCGAAGTCGACCGGCTTTCCCGCGAGGCGTAGCTCTTCGACACGCCGGCGCGCGCGCTCTTCATCCGTCGCCGACAGGAAGAACTTTCGCTCTGCGTGCGGAAACACGACCGTACCGGTGTCGCGGCCCTCGACCACGACGCCGCCCGCTTCACCGAGCCGGCGCTGGAGGTCGAGCAGCGCGGCGCGGACCGGACCGTGGGCCGAGACCTGCGAGGCGCCTTGCGAGATTTCGGGCGTGCGGATCGCGGTCGACACGTCCTCGCCCGAGAGGAACACGCTGTTGGTGTCGCCGACGAACTTGAACTCGATCGCGAGATCGCACGCAACCTCGGCGAGGCGTGCGGCGTCTTCCCACGAGACGCCTTGGCGGCGCGCGACGAGCGCGACCGAGCGATAGATCGCGCCGGTGTCGAGCAGGCTGTAGCCGAGCCGGCGCGCGAGCGTCTTCGCGACGGTCGATTTCCCGGCGCCCGCGGGGCCATCGATCGTGACGACGAGCTTGGTGTGGCTCATGCGCGGAACATAGCCGAGACCGACGGGCGCCCGGGACCGTCGCGTTGTACATTCGCAGGTGGTGGCGGAACCGGTCACGACCGAGAGACGCTGGCGGACGTTCGCGGACGTCGTCGCGTTCGCGCTCGGCACGAACGTGTGGGTGTCGATCGTGATCCTGCCGGCGATCTTCGTCGGTGCGCTTCACGGTGCGGGTCACATCGCGGCCGCGATCCTGCCGTTCGGCGTGTTGCTGATGGGCCTCGGCCGGCGCTCCGAGGGGATCTTGCTCGGGTTGTTTCCCGCGGCGGTGCTCGTGCCGGTCTCGCTCCAGCCGCAGCTCGCGACCAGCTACGTCTACGGGCCCGTGCGGTTCGCGCTCGTCGCGATCGGCGTGATCGCATACCTGTTCGGCGTCTCGTTCTTCACGACGTTCCACGAGCCCCCTGCCCCGCGCTCGGTCCGGATGCTGTCGTCGGCGCATCAAGGCCCGGCGAGCCGCTGGCGCCGGCGCGAGCGCGTCTACTGGATGCTCGTCGCGATGGCGCTCGTCATCCCACTCGTGCTGATCGCGTGGGTCAACTACGACGAGGGCATCAACAGCTACATCGGCGAGATGTATCCCGGCCGGGTCGCGCTGATGACGACCGCGCTGACGGTCGGTGCGATCGTGTTGTGGCTCGGCATCTTTCACTACGCGTTCCTCGGCGTGCTGCGACCGCATCGCACCGGCGATCGCGATCTCGTCAACGCGCTCACCCGCACTCGCTCGGAGGCCAAGACCGGCAAGCCTCGCGCGCGGTTCTATCTCGCCGTCTGTCTCGCGCTCGGCGCGATGCTGTCGCTGATCGTCTTCCGCCACATGTGAGGTCCCCATGTTCCGCCGCTACTTCTTCGAAGTCCTCGCGCTCGCCCTGATCGGCGGCAGCCTGTTCTTCTTCAAGGAGACGCTCGACTACCTCGCGCGGCGCGATTACGTCGCGGCGCTGCTCGTGATGGTGATCGGCGTCGCCGTGATCTCCGTCGGCAAGGAGATGGCGCGACTCGCACTGGTGCAGCGCGACTGATCATGCGCGCGGTGTTCGCTATCACGTGCGTGCTCGGCTGCGGCTCGCCGCATCCGGTCGAGACGACACAAGGTCCGCCGGCGCCGCTGGTCGCGCAGCCCGCGGGCGCCGGTGACGTCGTGGTTGCGACCATCGACGGCAAGCCGGTCTACGGCTCGTGCGTGACCGTGCAAGCCGCGCGCGGCGCGACGAAGCAGGCGGCGCTGCAACAGTGCATCGACTTCGAGCTACTCGCCCAGCGCGCGGCCGCGCACGCGAGCGACGCCGAGGTCCGGCTCGCGACTCACACCGCGATGGTCAGTGCGCTCGTCGCGACTGCCTACGAGGACGGCTACACGCAGCCCGCGCAGTTCGGCGAGTTCTGGACGAAGGCTTACAAGAAAGGCTCGTTTCGGTTCCGCCACGAGAACTATCGCGCGTCGACGTACGTGCGCGTGCCGGTGCCCGCGGGTGCACCTGCCGACGTCGAGGCTGCCGCGAAGGTGAAGGCCGACAAGATCGCCGCCGCGCTCGCGCCGGAGACCGGCCTGCTCGGCGATTCGCTGCTCGCGCTCGCGCAGGCCGCGGTGCCCGATACCAAGCTCGATCATCAGGACGTGCCCGCGTACAAGATCGGCGCGCTCGACGATCACTACGGCGACGCGCTGTTCGCGATGAAGGAGATCGGGCGCGCGACCGGCGCGGTCCGCACGAAGTGGGGCTGGGACATCATCGTGTGGACCGACGACGTGCCGGCCGCCGATCCGCCCGAAGCGGAGATCACGGCGGCGCTCCTGCCCGACATCAAGGTCGGCTACTTCCCGCACTGGGTCGACGACATCGCGCGCTCGCTCGGCGTACGCGTCACGTTCGACAAGGCCAGCATCGCGAAGCTCGAGGAGCTTCCGTGAGCCCGTTCGCGGCGATCCTCCAGAAGTGTGTCGACGCGTCGCCGCACGCGATCGGCGGCGCGTTCGCCGACTCCGAAGGCGAGATGGTCGATAGTTATGCGAAGACGATGTCGGCGCACGACTGGGCGGTGCTCACGGCGCACTACGGCGTCGTGCTCGGCCAGCTGGTCTCGGCGTTCGGCACGCTGCACTTCGGCGGCCCCGAGTACTTCATCGCGCGCCACGATCGGATCGAGGTGATCGTCCATGCGGTCGAGAGCGGCTACTACGCGCTGCTCGCGTTCTCGCAACCTCCGGAGATCGAGCCCGCGCTCGAGCGGGTCCGGATCGCCGCCGCTGCGCTGCGCCTGGAGATGCGATGAAGGCGCTGCGAATCCTCGCGATCGTCGCGCTACTGGCGAGCGTCGCCGAAGCGACGCCCGAGATCACCGACTACGATCCGCACTCGACGGCGTGGAACGGCATGGCGCAGTTCGTCGCGCTCGCCGAAGGCATGGGGTTCGATGTCACGCCGGTCAGCGAGCTCGAGTGGAGCGACCTCACCGCGAAGGACATCCTGTTCCTCGTGTATCCGCTCCGCCGCGTCGATCCGAATCGGCTGTCGGCGTTCATCCAGGCCGGCGGCAACGCGGTGATCGCGGACGACTTCGGCGAGGGCAAGGACGCGATGACCGGCCTCGGCCTCATGCGCGCGGAGCCCGGCACGCCGAAGGCGAGTCGCTACTACGAAGGCCGGCTGTGGGCACCGATCGCGACCGCGACCGGCGATCATCCGATCGCGCGCGACGTCGGCGAGGTCGTCACGAACCATCCCGCGGCGCTCCATCAGGTCGAGGGCGCGACGACGGTCGTCGGGTTCGACGACGGCGCACTCGTCGTCGCTGGCGAGCGCGGCACGGGCAAGTTCGTCGCGGTCGCCGATCCGAGCATCTTCATCAACCGGATGCAGCAGGATCCGTTTCACGGCAACGTCGCGCTGACCGTGAACATCCTGACCTGGCTGTCGCGCGGCGGTCAGGCGAAGCACATCGTGCTGCTCCGCGGCGACGTCGCGATGTTCGGCGATCCGCAGCCCTTCATCGACGATCCGCACAACGGCAAGCTCGGCCACTCGATCGCCGAGCTCAACTCGTGGTTGTGGAGCCGGCACGAATGGCTGCTCACCGCGACCGCGATGAAGGCCGTCGCCGGCGGGCTCGCCGCATGTCTGTTGTTGCTCGCGTTCGTCGCCCTGCCCGTGCGGCGCGGCCCGAAGATCGACGGCGCGTGGTTGCGGTTCTCGCGGCCGAGCCGGCGCGACGATCCGCACGCGCTGGTCGCCGCGGCCGATGACAGCCCCGGCAAGCTGCTCGTGCTCGCGTGCATCCTGCGCGATCAGGCGCAGGTCTATCTCGCCGAGGCAACCGGCCGCGCCGAGGCGCTGTACACGGTGCCCGAGGCCGAGCTCGTCGCGCTGGTCTCCGGTGCGCGCGGTACGATCGCGGGTGTCGCACTCGCGCGTGTCTATCGCCGGCTGCGAGCGCTTCCGAGTCGCGGCCAGGCCGCGGCACCGTGGTCGAGCGGCAGCTTGACGCGTCGCGATTTCGAGAGTCTCTACGAGGATGTCGCCGAGCTGTGTCGTACTCTCGGTCATCCGCTCACGGAAGCGACGCCTTCGACACTTCTCTAGCCGATATGCAAGCAGCTCTCACCCACGACAAGCTCACCCGCGTCAGCACCCTCGCACGCGCGATCACCGACGAGGTCGGCCGCGCGTTCATCGGCTCGCCGCACACGACCGAGGCGCTGCTCACGGCGCTGCTCGCGCGTGGTCACGTGTTGATCGAGGGCTATCCGGGCGTCGCGAAGACGACGCTCGTGAAGGCGTTCTCCGCGACGCTCGGCTGCCACTTCCGCCGGATCCAGTTCACGCCCGACCTCCTGCCGAGCGACATCACCGGCACGTACATCCTCGACATGCGCACGAACACGTTCGTCCTCCGCGAGGGCCCGGTGTTCACGAACGTGCTGCTCGGCGACGAGATCAACCGCGCGCCGGCGAAGACCCAGTCGGCGCTGCTCGAGGCGATGCAGGAGCAGCAGGTCACGATCGAAGGCGAGACCCGCTCGCTCGCCGAGCCGTTCATCGTGCTCGCGACCCAGAACCCGATCGAGCAAGAGGGCACCTATCCCTTGCCCGAGGCGCAGGTCGATCGGTTCCTGATCAAGCTCAAGATGGGCTACCCGCAATCGACCGACGAGAAGCGGATGTTGCTCACGTACGACAAGCCGCCGCCGCCGGTGCGCCCGGTCGTCGGTCCGCAAGACGTGCTCGAGATGCAGGCGCTCGCCCAGGGCGTGTACGTGGCCGAAGAGCTCGTCGACTACGTGCTCGCGCTCGTCGCGTACACGCGCGCGCATGCCCGCGTGTATCTCGGTGCATCGCCGCGCGCGGGTCTCGCGCTCGTCCACGCGTCGAAGGGACTCGCACTCTTGCGCGGCCGCGACTACGTGTTGCCCGACGACGTTCGTCACCTCGCATCGATGGTGCTCGGCCACCGAATCCTGATGACGCCGGACGCCGAGCTCGAAGGTGCGATCGGCGCGAGCGTCGTCGCAGAAGCGCTCGATAAGGTCGGCTACAAGATGCCGAAGGGTCAGCGCGGGTGAGCTCGAACCAGGTTCGAGCTCAGCCCCGAGCGAAGCGAGGGCCCTCGCGAGGCTCGAACCAGGTTCGAGCTTCGCGCCGAGCGAAGCGAGGGCCTTAAGTTGATCCCGAGACTCGCATCGCGCGGGAAGCTTCTCCTCGGTACAGCGCTGCTGTTCCTGATCGTCGGTGCCCTGCGCGGCACGCCACCGCTGGTTGCACTCGCCGGCACGGTGCTCGCGTTCCTGCTCGCGCTCTACCTCGCGTTCTATCCGACCGCCATCCTCCTCCGCCGCAAGAAGATCGAGCTGTCGTGGTGGGTGCCGCCCGGCGATCAACCCGGCGGTGCGCTCGGCGTCGATCGCCCGTTTCAGCTCCATCTCGCGTTTCGCAACCACGGCTCGCGGCTGTTGCGGATCCTGTCGACAAATATCCTGTCCGCGACCGGTCTCGAGTTCGACGAGCGGCCGAGCGCGACGGTGAAGCGCGGGCAGCAGGTCGAGATCACGACGGCGGTCAAGCCGCTGACCGCGGGCTATCACGTGCTGCACGGTGCCGCGCTCACGTTCGGCGACGTCCTCGGTCTGTTCGACATCGAAGCGTTCTTCCCGAACCCGATCGCGGTGAAGGTGTTCCCGCGGACGCTCGCGCTACGCGCGCAGCCGGTCCGCTCGTTTGCCGGTGCGCTGCACGAACAGGTCGGGCTCCACAGCGTTAAGCGCCGCGGCTTGTCGGGCGAGCTCCGCGAGATCCGCGAGCACTCGCACGGCGATCCGTTCAAGTTCATCGCGTGGAAGGCGACCGCGCGCCGCCAGCAGTTGATGGTGCGCGAGCTCGAGAACGAGATCGTGACGACCCACACGCTGCTCGTCGATGTCGGCAGCGGCATGCGCCAGGGTCCGCTCGGTCGCGCTCCTCTCGACTGGGCGTGCGACGCCGCCGCGGCGATCGGTCGCACCGCGATCGGCAGCAGCGATCGGATCGGGCTCGTCGCGTTCGATACCCGGCCGCTCGTCGAGCTCCAGCCCGACACCGGGCACCATCACTACCTCCAGATCGTCGATCGCCTGCTCGATACGCGCAGCGTCGTCGATGCCGACCTCACCGACGTGACCTCGGGCGAGCTCGTCGCGCTCGTCGCGCGTTACCTCGCGCATCAAGAAGCGATCGACGTCCGGATCAAGGTCGCGCCGCCGCTCGACGACGCGCGGTGGATGCAGATCCAGGCCGGCCCCGACGGTCAGCTCTACGACGTCGCGGCGACCGGCCGGCTGTGCAAGCGGCTCGTCGATGTGATGCTCGGCAAGGACGAGAAGCGCACGCTGAAGGCGCCGGTCGTCGTCGATGACGACCTCCAGCTCCGCCCGCTCCGCGTGTTCTGCCGGCTTCGCGGGATCGAGTTGCCCTATCGCGCCATGTGGGAGCACGGCCGGCGCGCAGCGGGGTTTGCCGCCGCGGTCGAGCGCGCGGTCGCGAACGGCAAGCCGGATGTCGCGGTGATCCTCAGCGACCTCGCCGGCTTTGCCGAGGACGATGTCCGGACCAAGCGCGCGCTCGCGCGGTTGCGGCGCTCCGCCGGTTCGGTGATCGCGATCGTGCCGTCGCCGCAAGGCTTCTTGCCGGCGGCGACCTCGCTGCACGGACGTCGTGTCCGCGAGCTGATGGTGCGCGACCAGCTGTCCGCGATGGAACCGGGGCGGCGGTTACTGCTCCGTCACGGCGTTCGGGTCATCGAAGGTGCCCCGGGCGCATCGTTGGATCAGCTACTTCACGGCCGCCGTAACGCGGCCTGAGTTGATTCTATTTGGCGAGCTCCGGGTTCTCGATCACCGAGAGTTGCCACTGATGTGCATGGGGATGACCCGCCACCTTCCCCGACACCGAGCCGATGGAGAGCGCGGTCAAGACCACTGCAAGGACGATGAAGACCACGTCCTTCCAGCCATCCCGCCCATGCCGTTCTTCGATTCCGTTCAGGTTGCTCATGGTCCCTCCTGATGCGTTTTCGTCGCAGAAAACGCCCACCGTAAAATTACCAAAACCGACGGTGGGCGTCACGGTTTTGCGCGCAAACTCGCGAAAGAGATCGCATTTCCTCGTCGGGAAACGTGTTGGCGCGTACTCGTCGCGCCTACATCGATCACATTCCCGCTCTGTTCTGCGGGAACGCTAAGCGCATCAACTGCGCTGTTGTCTTGTAGATGCGTCAGCCGATCGATCGGTTTACCCGAGTTGATCGGGAGCGGCAGATTCCGCTTCGAGTGCCTCTTCTGCCTCGAGCCGGTCGGAAAGGCTTGCGATCTCGCCGCGTAGCAGCGCGCCGCAGTGCGGACATTGCGCCGCGTCATCGGGGATGACGCTCGCGCACGCGGAACAACGCGGTACCCGGATGCGCCGCCCGAGGACGTGACCGCCGGTCGCGCCACCCATCGCCGCCCAGGGCAGCATTCCGCGCGATGCGACGAACATCGCGACGCTGACGCCGAACACCGTGCCCGCGATCAAGCCGACGCCACCGCGATGGGTGCGCCAGCGAAACGCGTTCTTGCGAACGACCTGGGCGAGCTCCTCGTCGGCTTCGAGATCGGTGAACGGCTCGGGCGCGGACCGCTGCGTCGCGACGACATCGGCCGCGATGCCGAGCCGTGCACGCAACGCGGCGCGCTCGCCGCGCAGTGCCTTGATCCACGCGGAGACCTCGTCGCGCTGAGGCGGCTCGAGGCCCGGCGGCGCCACCGCCTTACCGTCCGGCGCCCGGACAACCGCCTGGACCGCGAGCAGATACGCGAGCGAGCTGACCGGCACGTGGGTCGCGCGCACGATCTGAAACTCGAGCGGCTCGTACGCGCCGTTGAACCGGCCCGCCCACGAGTAGTACTGGTACGCCGCGTTCGCGGCGACGACGCCGAGCCCGAGGTACACCGTCGCGATCGAGCCGCGCTCCGCATCGCCGTGATCGGGCTCGAGCAACGCCGGCTCCTGGCTGCGATACGGTCCGGCCTTGTCCCGGCGATGGAGCACCGCGAACGCGACCCCGATCTCGTGGGCCAGCGTGCCCGCGACATCATCGGTGCCGAGGAACCCGAGCGCGAACCGCGCGGCCTCTTTCGTGACCGCGACGCACTCGAACCGAGTCGCCGGCTTGCGCTCGGTCGGCGGTGCACCTGCCCTGCGATCCTCGACTTCGATCGTGCGCTCGAGCCCCGCATACAAAGCGAGCCGCCGCGCCAGCACCGACACGCCGTAGCGCGTGCGTGCCCACGGGTCCGGAAACATCTCGGTACCCGGCTGCACCGGCTGTTGCAGGAACCGCTCGACGCCGCCCCGCCCGATCAGCTCCGCGGTTGTCTCGAGCAGCGCCTCGCGCGCTGCGAGACTGGGCTCGGCCGGTTCGGTCATCTCTTCCAGCTTAGCGCATCTCGAGCGAAGACTTCGCCGGCGTCGCGCGCGGCACGAGCAGCGCCGATGGCGGGCCCGTGTCGACCTCGGAGGCATCGTTGAACAGGTTGATCGCGTCCCAGCGATACGGTTCGGCGCTCGCCGCATACCCCGCGCCGACGGCCAGCATGACCATGCAACCGAGCGCGACCGCGCCAGCGACCTCCACACCGTGATTGCTGATGCTCTCCTGCTCCGCCAGCGCGTAGCCGAGCGTGGCCGGGATACACACCGCGCCCACCGTCGTCAGCAGGATGCCGTCGACGAGACGATCGTGATACTCGTTCGCCGCCTGCTCGGCGGCGCGATTCCCCGCGACCGCTTCGGCGAGTCCGCCGCCGAACAAGCCATGCGGATGCGCGACGCCGTCGCGCACGTAAGCCATCGCGCCGTCCTTGATCGTGACGGCGACGCGGCCGCGACTGCGCGGCATGTAGTTCGAGCTGCAGGCTGCGAACAATGCGATCAGCGCGAGCGTCTTCATGCGGTGACGATCGCTCGCGAGTCGCGGGGCGCGCGACTTATCCCTCTGTCAAAAGCTGGCACTCGACGGCTGCGCGGTGATCGTGAAGTGCAACGCGCGAAGTGCATCACAGTCTCTGCTCGGCATCGGCAATGATGTCGGTAGCAGACAGCGCGGGTACGGTGTGGCGCATGGCCCAAGCGCACTCCGGTCGCGTTCAAGGTCCGCGCCCGCAGTATTCGGGCACGTACTACGGCGCGTTCGTGCTCGACCCCGATGGCAACAACATCGAGGTTAGACCGGGACGGCGGTCGGCGCGGGGCGCGAGGCCTTTGGCGAGGCGGCGCCGAGCTTCGCGAGGTTCACGTTGACGAGCTTCGAGACGCCCGGCTCCTGCATCGTCACGCCGTACAGGTTGTCGGCCGATTCCATCGTGCGCTTGTTGTGCGTGATCACGATGAACTGCGAGCGATCCGTCATCTCGCGCACGATCTCGTTGTAGCGATCGACGTTCGCTTCATCGAGCGGGGCATCGACCTCGTCGAGGATGCAGAACGGCGACGGCTTGATCAGGAAGATCGAGAATACGAGCGCGACGGCGGTCAGGGCCTTCTCGCCACCGGACAGCTGATCGACGGTCGCGTTCTTCTTGCCGGGCGGCTGCGCCATGATCTCGATACCGGCCTCGAGCAGGTCGACCTCGCCACCGATCGGCGTGCCGTCGGCGTTGGTCTTCTGGGTCGAGAGCGACAGCGCGGCCTGGCCACCGCGGAACAGCCGCGGGAACACTTCCTTGAACGTCGCGTTGACGGCGTGGAACGTGTCTTTGAACAGCTTGCGCGAGGTCTTGTTGATCTTGTCGATCGCGCGCTGGAGCTGATCGACGGCGCGCTCGAGGTCGGTCTTCTGCGCCGACAAGAACTCGAACCGCTTGGAAACCTCGTCGAACTCTTCGATCGCGGTGAGGTTGATGTCCGTGCCCATCCGATCGATCAGATCCTTGAGCTCGGTCAACCGCGCGTCGTCGGTGTCGGTGACGTGCGGACGCTGGTGATAGTCGTGAAGGATATCGACGATCGCGATCTGGTAGCGCTCGCTGACGCCGTCCTCGACGACCTGACGGGTCATCTTGATCTGGCCATGGCGCAGCTCGAGCTGGCCGAGCTCGGACTGGAGCTTGTCGGCCTGGCTGCGCAGCGAGCGCGCGACGATCTCGACCTCGGTCAGCGCGGTCATGCGCTGCTCGTAGGCGGCGCGACCGGCATCGAGCTCGGTGACGTGACCCTGGCGATCGGTCGCGAGCTGGGTGAGCTCGAGCTGGAGCTCGTCGCACTCGCCGCGCAAGTGCATCGCGCGAGCGCCGGCCTTCTCGATCTCGAGCGCGAGGTGCTCCGCGCGCTGTGCGAGCTCGGCATCCGCGGCGGTGAGCCGGAGCGTCGCGGCCTCGGCGGCCGAGCGCTGGGCAGCGAGCTGGGCGGCGCGGACGCGCGCTTCGGTCAGCTCGGCGGTGAGCGCATCGACGCGATCGCGATGGAGCGTGACCGCGCTGATCAGCTCGAGCTGATCGCGCTCGAGCTGGCCGATCCGCTCGTCGGCGGCGCGGCGGCGTTCTTTCGCACCGTCGTCGTCGATCGTGATCGCGGACAGCCGGGCCTCGAGCTCGAGTTGTTCGTTACCGAGATGGCCGAGCCGATCGCGCAGGCGCTCGAGCTCGACGCGCACGCGCGTGTCGTCCTTCTCGTGGCCCATGATCGCGATGTCGCCCTGGTGCTGCTGCGAGCGCAGACCTTCGAGCGCCTTCACGATGTGCGCGAGCTCGGTCTTCGCGGTGACGAGCCGCTGCATCGCCTCGCTGAGATCGTGCTCGAGCTTGCCGACGATCTCTTCGAGGTCGCGGATCTCGCGCTTCTGGGCGAGGACGCCCGCGCCCTGCGCTTCGCGCGAGCCACCGGCGACCACACCGTCGACCGCGACCATGTCGCCTTCGAGCGTGACGATCGGATCGGCGACGCCGCGCTCGTGAAGCGCGAGTGCGACCTGGAGGTCCTCGACGACGACCGTACGCGCGAGCAGGCGCTTGCCGACTTGCTCGTAGCCCTCGGCGAAGCCGACGAGGTCCGCGATCCGGCCCAGCACGCCTTCACCGCGGACGAGGTTCGTCGCGGCGACGAGCTGGCTGCGGTCTTCGACCTCGATCGCGTGAGCCGGCGCATCGGCCGACGGCTCGCCCCACGCGGGCGACATCCACGACGCCGCCCCGCCCTCGCCTTCGAACCGCGGCGCCGCGGCGGCGGTATCGGTCATCGGCTCGCCCGACGGGTCGTGCCCGCCCATCACGGCTGCGGTGCTCTTCAGCTCGACGGGAACGAACGCACTGCGCCCGCCGCTCGCCTGCTTCAAGAAGCCGATCGCCGCGAGGCCGACCTCGGGCTCGTCGACGAGCACGCCACCGAGCCGATCGCCGAGCACGGCTTCGACCGCGATCTCGAGCTGCTCGGGCGCGCGAACGACATCGGCGACGACGCCGCGGATCGCGTGCGCGTTGTCCGAGATTCGCTCGGCCTGCTGCATGACCATGCGCGTGCCGCGCTGGAAGCCTTCGTAGCGCTGCGCGATCTCCTGGAGCGACGTCAGACGCGAGCGCCGCCGGTGGAGCTCGGTGCGCAACGCCTCGACCTCGGACTCGCCGCGCGAGACCTCTTCGGACAAGACCTCTTTGCGCGACGCGAAGCCCTCGGTCTGGCTGCCGAGATCGAGCCGGGTCTGGCGGAGCTGTGCGAGCTCGGCGTGGACGCGCTTGCCCTCGCGATCGAGCTCCTTCTGGCGCTCGACGTGTTGCTCGGTCTCGCCCATGACGCGCTCGAGCCGGCGCGCCGCTTCATCGCGGCGACGCGCGAGCGCTTCGAGCTGAGCATCGGCGGTCGCGACCTCGGTCCGCTTCGTCGCGAGCTCGTTGCGCGCGTCATCGAGGCCGCGCTGGATCGAGATGAACACCTGGCGCGCATCGGCGGCCGCGGTCTCGCGCGCCGCGACATCAGCGGTCTCGCTCTCGACCTGTGCGGTCAGCTGCGCGAGCTCCGCGGTGCGCGCGGCCAATTCGTCGGCGCCGCGCTCGCGCTGCGCACCGACTTCGGTGATCTCGTCGCGCGCCGTCGCGATCCGCGTATCGAGGTCATCGGCTTCGCGACGCTCGAACGAGATCTTGCTCTCGCCGAGGCGCAGCCGGTTATCGAGCTCGTAGACCTGTTCCTGGATCGCCACGAGCCGGCGCTCTTCGAGGCCGAGCTCCGCGCGCTCGGCGACGACGTGCGCGTCCTTCGCCGTCCACTCGGTCCGCGACGTCTCGAGGCCCGTCCGCGTGGTCTCGAGGTCGCCGGTGACGAGCTTGAACTCGCCCGCGAGCTCGAGCCAGCGATGCGACGCCTTCCACAGCTCGATATCGCGGACCTCGGTCTTGTACTTGCGATAGCGCTCGGCCTTCTGGGCCTGGCGGCGCAACGTGCCCATGCGCTTGTCGAGCTCGGTGACGATGTCCGAGACGCGCATGAGGTTTTGGCGGGTCTGGTCGAGCTTCTTCTCGGCTGCCTTCTTCTTCGCCTTGAACTTGGTGATGCCGGCCGCTTCTTCGATGATCGCGCGGCGATCGATCGGACGCGCACTGACGATCTGCCCCACGCGGCCCTGCTCGATGATCGCGTACGCGCGCGTGCCGGCGCCGGTTCCGAGGAAGAAGTCCGTGATGTCGCGCAGGCGGCACGGCGTCTTGTTGATGTAGTACTGGCTCAGGCCGTCGCGGTAGAGCCGGCGCGTGATGGTCACCTCGGTGTACGAGGCGAACTCCATCGCCGGCTTGTCCTCGAGCAGCTCCGCGACCTCTTCCTGCGGCGACGCGATCGGGTTGCCCTCGGCATCGACCCACGTGCCCGCCGGACCGGCCTCGGTCTCGCCCGCGGCTTCATCCGCGGAGACCAGCGCGTCGAGCTGCTGCTCGGCATCGCGGCCTTCATCGCCGGTCTTCGCGAGCTCGAGCCGCTCGTGCGAGAACCCGACATCATCGAACGTCAGGGACACCTCGGCCATCGGCGCCGGGCCGCGGGTCTCGGAGCCCGCGAAGATCACGTCTTCCATCGCCTTACCGCGCAGGTGCTTCGCACTCTGCTCGCCCATCGCCCACCGAATCGCGTCCACGATGTTCGACTTGCCGCAGCCGTTCGGCCCGACAACGCCGGTCACCTCGGTATCGATGTTGATAACGGCCCGGTCGCAGAACGACTTGAAGCCGATGATCTCGATTCGCTTGATGCGCAACGTCTAACTCCGGGTGGTCCTTGGAACGCGGCCAACCTCGCAGATCCCTATGACATCGGACCCCGTGCTATCACGATGTGGTGCCCGGCGCTCGCATTGCGTTCCTCGCGTTCCTCGTCGCTGCGAGGGCAGTGAACGCGGCTCCGCAGGTCGAGATCAAAGGCAAGAGCCAGCTCTCGCTCACGAAAGTGAAATCGCGCGAGGACGGGGTCGAGGTCACCGGCCAGCTGGTCGACAAGCTCACGAATGAGGGTCTGGCCGGCCAAAACGTCCGGATCACGATCGGCGGGACGGTCGAGTCGGCGATGACCCAGCCGGATGGCACGTTCCGGGTCGTCATGCCGGCCGACCCCGGCACGGTGAAGGTCCAGCTCGATTACAACGGCACCCGCTCGGTCGACAGCGCCAATCCGCTGAGCGTCACGACCGATCCATCGAAGTCGCAGGTCGAGCTCGGCATCACGAAGGTCTCGGACGAGCCCGATGGCGCGCGGATCCGGGTCGCCGCGATCGGCGACGACGTCGGCCCGGTCGCCGGCCTACCGGTCGCGCTTGCGGTCGCGCCGCAGAACACCGAGGCGTTCCACGACGTGATCACCACGACGACCGGCAGCGATGTGTCGCTTCGCCGCGAGTCCGCCGGCGGGCCCGGCATGTACCGCCTCCGCGCCACCTACAAAGGCGACGACCACACCCAGGCCGCGACGAAAGAAGTGCTGATCGAGCTCGCGTCTTCGACCGTGACGACGATGCAGCTCTCCGGTACCCGCGTCGCCTACGAGGACGAGCTCGTCGCGACCGGGACCGTGACCGACGACGATCGCCGCCCCGTGTCCGGCGCGACGGTGACGCTCACGACCGGCGATCGCCGGCTCGCGCAAGGCGCGACGAACGACAAAGGCGCCTATCGCTTCAACCTCGAAGCCTCGGTGCTCGGCCAGGGCGACTTCGGGCTGCAGGTCCAGTCCGAGCCCGGCCGCACGTACGTGAAGCCGAGCCACTCCGAGCCTGCGATGGTCACCGTCGCCCACCCGGCGCCGGTCCCGGTCTCGTACACCGTCGTCGCGTTCCTCGCGACCGCACTCGCCGCCGCCGCGTTCTTCGTCGCGCGTAGAAAGCCGTGGCTGCGCCTCCGCAAGCCCGCACCGCCTGCAGAAGGCGGCGCCGAGGAGGATCTGGCGGTCGATGTCGCCGATGGCGGGCTCGTCGTCGCGAAGCCCGGCCTGGTCTCGACGCTGCGCCGCGCGCAAGACGACAGTTTCTCCGGCGTCGTGCGCGACACCGTCCGCGGCCGGCCGATCGAGAACGCGACGGTCCTCCTCGCCCTCGACGGCAACGAGCACGAGCTCGTCACCGGCGCCGACGGTGCGTTCGCGATCGAGCACCTCGGGGTCGGCGAGTGGCGCGCGGTCGTCACCGCCGATGGCCACGTCAGCGAGCGGTTCGCCGTCACGATCCCGCATCGCGGCGAGCTGCGCGGCGTCCGTGTCGATCTGGTCCCGGTGCGCGAGCGCGTGTTCCAGCTCTATCGCCGCGCCGCCGAGCCGATCCTGCCGGAGCCGCGGCTCTGGGGAATCTGGTCGCCGCGCCAGATCGTCGATCACGTCCGCACGAAGCGACCGACGCCCGCGCTCGCGGATCTCACGGATTTCGTCGAGGAGGTCTACTTCTCGCCGCGCGTGGCCGTGGAGAGTGCGCTCGCGCAAGCGAACGAGCGCGTCGATCGCGCGATTCAAGAGCGCGCGAACCGTCGATCGTAAACGCAAACGCAAACGCAAACGGCACTCGGAGCGAGCGAAGCGAGCGTTCTGAGACCGCGGTCCGAAATCGCGACGAACCCTGGTTCCGAGATCACCGGCGGACAGGCGGCCTGTTATCACGTCGAGTCGCTTTCCCGCTCGCCGCGTCGTGAACGCTCGCTTCGCTCGCTCCAAGTCCATTCACCTACGCCTACGCCTACGACCCTAGCGCTCGCGCTTTTCCGTCGTTAGACTGCCGCGCGATGCAGAATGAGCTGATCGAGCTTGTCGTCGCGATCATCGTGATCGCGCTCGTCATGCTGGTCTTGCGGCGCGCCTCCGCGAAGAGCAAGGAGCGCTCGCCGCAGAGCGCACGCGAACGCCTCGGCTATGACGACGAGGACATCAAGCCGGCACGCAAGCGCCGGCGCGACATCGAGGCCGAGGCCGCGCGGGCGAAAGAAGCGCCGCCGCCCAGGCGCGTCGTCGAGCCTTCGGCACCGCCCGACGCCGAGACCGCGGCCGCGTATAAAGCCGGCCTCGAGAAGACCCGCGGCGGGTTCGTCGCGCGACTCGGCAAGCTGTTCGGCAAGAAGCAGATCGACGCCGCGACGCTCGACGAGCTCGAGGAGGTCCTGTTCACCGCCGACCTCGGGCCGCGCGCCGCCGATCGAATTCTGATGTCCGTGAAGAAGGGCATGTCGAAGGCCGACCTCGAGGACGCCGACAAGATCTGGGCGCAGATCAAGCAGACGTCGCGCGAGATCCTGAACGTCGACGCGAAGCCAGTCGACCTGGGCGCGAAGAAACCGTTCGTGCTGCTCGTCCTCGGCGTCAACGGCGTCGGCAAGACGACGACGATCGGCAAGCTCGCGTCGAAGTGGACCGCCGAAGGCAAGAAGGTCCTGCTCGCCGCCGGCGATACGTTCCGCGCCGCCGCGACAGAGCAGCTCGAGGAGTGGGCGAAGCGCGCGAGCGTCGACATCGTCAAGGGCAAGCCGAACGGCGACCCGTCGTCGGTGATCTTCGACGCGATCAAGAAGGGCGTCGACGACGGCTACGACATCGTGATCTGCGATACCGCGGGGCGATTGCACTCGAACGCGGGGCTCATGGACGAGCTAAAAAAGCTGCGCCGCGTCAGCGACAAGGCGATGCCCGGCGCGCCGCACGAGACCTGGATGGTGCTCGATGCGACCACCGGACAGAACGCGATCAGCCAGGCCAAGACGTTCAAGTCCGACATGGAGATCTCTGGAATCGTCCTCACAAAATTAGACGGTTCTGCGAAGGGCGGCGTGGTGCTCGGCATCGCGGACGAGCTCAAGGTTCCGGTCCGCTTCGTCGGTATTGGCGAGCAGATTGGCGATTTGCGCCCGTTCGACCCGACCGCATTCGTGGACGCCCTCTACGGTGAACCGAATGTTTCAGCGGCCCGCTAAGCACGGATCAGGGCAATCGCAAGCACCTATCTCGTGTCGCAAGCTTGAGTCAGGAAAATTCCACGTGTTATGAAGCCCCTACGAATGCGCACCCTCCGGCATCGATCTAGGTCCGTCTTGATCGTGGCATTGGCGCTCGTGACGAGCACCGCATTTGCCGACAAGAAGGGATCCAAACCGAAACCCGCACCGACGGCTGGTGGTGGAGGCGGCGCCGGCAGCGGTGCAGCGAAAGGTGGCGGGGACGCCGGTGGCGAGATCGAGATGGATTCTGACAGTGGAGCTGCAAAAGGCTCGGCCTCGGCCGGTGCCGGCTCCAACGTCGACTCTGGCGAGATCCAGATGGACGACGACCAGAACAAGCCGGGCGACCTCGCCGCGGACTTGAACGCATCGGACCAATCGACGGCAGTCGTGAAGTCCGGTGAGGTCAAGAAGACGCCGATCTCCTGGAAGGACATCACCGTCGTCATCCGCAAGCCGTTCTTGAAGGTCCGCCGCACGGAGCTCAATCCGTTCGTCGCCACCACGATGAACGACAACATGATCCGTCACGAGACGATCGGCGGCGAGTTCGCGTACTGGCTGACGGACGTGCTCGCAGTCGGCGTCGAGGGTCAGTACTACGTCCACTCGTTCGAAGAGCCGTACGACTTGATCGCTCGCCAGGCCCGCCGCCTGCCGACGGTCAACCAGTACAACTGGTCGACCGCTCTCGATTTCCACTACGTGCCCGTGTACGGCAAGTTCGCCGTCCTCGATCACAAGCTGATCACGTGGGAGTCGTACTTCACGGCCGGTATCGGCGTCGGTCAGTCCGAGGTCGTGCCGCGCGACAAGGCGTTCCCCGGCTTCACCAACTTGCTCATCCAGCCGAACATCGGCGTGAACATGCGCTTCTTCCTCGCGAAGTGGCTCACGATCAACTTCGGCATTCGCGACTACTTGTTCATCGACAAGTTCGAGCCGACGAACCGCTCGGCGATGAGCAACGCCACCGCCGCCGAAGCGCAGGCGAATGCCGATAGCGCGTTCGTGAACAACATCATGTTCCAGATCGGCCTCTCGTTCTGGCTCCCGACCTCGTTCGACTACACGACCTTCCGGTGAGCAATCTAATGATGAAGCCCACACTGCTTTTGTTTGTCGGTGCCGCGCTCGTCGGTACGCTCGCGACGGATGCGCTCGCGGACAACAACTCGAACGCGAGCCAGACCGGCGGTCGTCGCCAGAACGACCTCGCCCAGCAGGTCGCGGTGCGCCACCGCCGCTTGCTCGTCAAGAACCGCTTCGAGGTGACGCCGCTGTTCGAGTCGTCGATCGACGCGGACTACCAGCACACCGTCGGCGGTGGTCTCAAGCTCGAGTACCACCTCGGCGATATGTTCTCGATCGGTGTCATCGGCGTCGGCTCGACGTCGCTGCACACCGGCGTCGTCGACAAGGTGCTCGCCACCCTGCCCGACACGCCGAGCGACACGTCGAAGGATCCGTCGAAGACGCAGTTCCTCGACCACCTCAACTCGATTCCGATCCACGGCGCGGCGTACATCAGCATCACGCCCTGGTACGGCAAGCTCGCGGCATTCTCGTCCGCGTTCGTCGCGTTCGACTTCTACTTCCAGGCCGGCGTGTCGTTCGCGCAGCTCAAGTCGGACTGCCCTCCGAACGTCTGCACCGATACGCACCCGGGCACGTCGCTCCCCGGCCAGAACGACATGTCGATTCCGCCGGACAACGATCCGAAGAACGACCCGCCGCTCAACGACGGCAACCGCGTCGGTCTCTACCTCGGCGGCGGTATCCACGTGTTCTTGTCGGACTTCCTGGCGCTCGACCTCACGGTCCGCGACTACGCGTTCTCGGACAACCCCTCGGGCGCGGACTACAACGCCGACCAGTTCGTCGGCAACAGCCCCACGCTCGGCGACGACAACCGCTTCCTGCACCACCTGTTCTTCGGTGCCGGCTTGTCGATCATGCTGCCGACGACGGTCAAGCGCACGCCCTGACACGGGTTGCCAACCGTCCCCAGGCCCTGCCAACCCCGTTGGCGGGGCTTTTTCGTAAGCACACGAAATCAGGTAAGCTCAGATGGATCGGGCTTTGCTGAAGCACTGACCAGACACATGCGTCGCCTCGCCTTCATAGCGCTGATCGGCCTCGGGGCTTGTGTCACGCCGTCGATCCCGATCCCGCCGCCGGATCCGGCCGATGCAGACTTCACGATCACGAGCCAAGACGGCAACTCGTTCGCTGCCTTCAGCTACCCAGCCGACACCAACTACGTCGGCGCGACCTATTACCTGTTCGATCACGACAACGGCGGCGGCGTGTTCCACATCGCCAATGCCGATGGATCGATCAGCGGCCTATCCCTCCCGGCGAAGGCCGGAGACCAGGTCGTGATCACGATCGAAGGCAACGAGCAAACAGTGTCGCGCTGCGTCGTCCTCCGTGAGGGCGCGCAAGACCCGAACACGTACTGCTCGTTCTAATTCAGTAGCTGGCGATCGGCCACGCGATCAGCGTGGGATGCACCGTCGAGCGAACGCCCTCGCGCTCGTACACGATCTCGGTGGTCGTGCCGGGGTGCGCCTGGAAGATGTGGTCCTGGAAATCCTGGACCGAGTGAATCGCCGTGCCGTCGATCGACAGCAGATGATCGCCCGCCTTGAGGTGCACGGCCTCGGCCGGCGTTCCGGCGAGGACCTTGTTCACCTCGAACGTGTGCGTGTCGTAGCTGATGCCGAGGAAGCCGTGATCGACGCGAACGTCGACAGGCGCGACCTCGGTCGCGACGACGCGGTACGGACAATTTCGTACCGACATCGAATCGGCGACCTGCATCGCCATCAGCGTCGTTGCGAGCGCGAGGCCCGACGCGACACCGGCCATCGTGCACACGACGGCCACGGTTCCGAGGCCACGGCCTCGTTCAGTGGGAAGCAGCGCCTCACGACGTAGCGGCGCAAGTTGGGTCTCGGGCTCCTCGGCAGACATCACATCGCCTCGCTTTCGGGTCCTTCTTTCCAGTATAGGCAGCGAGTCTCGAAAGGCTATCGAGAAGTGCGCGAACGTGACGAAGATCTTCGGGCCGGGACGGAGAATTTTGGACGCCGTGTTACCGTCCGGAGCGCGGCTTGAGACGGTCTCCTCGACGGCGCCGATGGCTCCTCGTCATCGGGATTGCGGTGGTGCTGCTGTCCAGCACTGCCTTCGCATTCCTGCGCATCCAGCTCGAAGGCCCTGACCTCGCAGACAAGATCGCGTCGGTCCTCAACAAGCGCATGCGCGGCCGCATCGAGGTCGAGAGCGTCGAGTGGCCGACCCGCGCGCTCGAGACCGTCGCGACGGGCGGCTGGGTGCCGATCACCGTGCGCGGGGTCAAAGTGTGGGACGATTGCGTACTCTCCGCCGAGATCCAGGCGAACGATCCCGAGGAGCTCCGCACCGGCGACCCGAACGAGGACTGCACGCCGGACGATCGCCCCGATCCGAATCCGGCGAGTCACCGCAAGCCGCGCAAGCTCCTCATCGCGGCGCCTCTCATCACCGCGGAGGTCGACATCCACGCGCTGATGTTCGGCCATCACGACTTCGTGTTCCGCAACCTGTGGGTCCACGGTGGCGAAGCGCTGCTCGAGCAGACCCGCGAGCCATACCCGCTCCACGCGTACGACCGCACGATCGTCAGCATCGTCACCGCGTTCTATCCGCGGATGAAGGCCGGCTTTCGCGCTGGGATCTACGCGGATGCGCCGCCACCGATCTTCGATCTGCGCGACATCCACATCGAGCACCTGAACCTGACGGTCCACATGGCGCCGTACACGCTGAAGGGTGGCGGCATCGGCTTCGGCATGACGGCGCGGCTCGAGGACGTCAATGCCGATGCCGCGTCGACCGGGCTCGTCGGTATCGGCCCCGCGCTCGAGCAGATCGCCAAGGGCCGCGATCCGGTGCTCGCGATGGCGCCGGTGTTCAAGGCGCACGACGACAACTACCTGCACATGGACGCGACCGACCCGTTGGTCGCGAAGTTCTATGTCCGGCTCGCGCTGCGCAGCAGTCACGGCCGGCTCCGCGTGTTCGACGAAGGTCCGCGCGCCGCGTTCGGAATCCCGGTCGCGCGCGGCACGAACGCGCCATGGGGCAAGGGCCGCACCGCGTACTACGATATCCAGCTGTCCGAGGTCGTGCTCGACCGGCTCGCGCAGATGCCGACCGATTGGGCGCGTAAGGACTACGTCGCGAACACGCTCGAGCTCGACCTCCACGCGAAGACCATCCCGTGCGCGAGCGCGACCGGTGCACCGAAGCCCGAAGACGGCGCCGACCTCCACATCTCCGGCGAGCTCGAGAACTACTGGGACCGGCCGTACGACGGCGCGTGGAACCTCGCGCTCGACATCAAGAACCTCGGGCCGACGCTGCATACGTGCATCAAGTCGAAGATGGGCGGCGACAACCTCGGCGGCCGGGTCACGCTGACCGGCCCGTTCATCGCACTGCCGAAGGTCACGCTCGATCTCCACGGCCTCGACTACGACCTGCCGCTGGTCGCGACCGCCGATCCGCTCCACCTCACGCTCGCCGAGGTCCACGGCGAGATCGATCTCGTGAACGACCAGGGCTCGATCGAGAAGACGAAGGCGCAGATCCGCGGCGGCAAGGAGCCCGGCGAGGTGATGGTCAGCGCGAACTTCGGGCTCAAGCCGTACAACGCGCGCGCGAGCGTCGACATCGTGAAGCCGATCGACATCGCGCGGTTCTTGCCGGCGCCGATTCCAACCTCGGTCGGCAAGTTCCTCGCCGGCAAGCTCACCGCCGTCGGCGATGTCGATCAGGGTTTCGCGCTCGAGGACTTCGATCTCACGCTCGGTCCGACCCCGATCGACAAGTTGGTCCGCGTCCACCGCGGCCGGTTGTTCACCGAGAACGCGTTCGCGACGATCGGCGTCCAGAAGGTCGCGGTCGAAGCGGGCCGCAGCCACGCGGTGTTCGACGGCTTCATCGACACGCTCCAGAAGACGCTCTCGATCACGATCGACGGTGACTTCCCCGATCTCGATACGTGGCTGCGCCGGTTCGGCCTGCCGCAGTTCGCGAAGAGCGCGGGGGGCGGCCAGATCGTGATCAACGGCCCGTTGAAATCACCCACGGTCGGCGTACGCCTCAACCTCGGCGGCGTGCCGTGCATGGACAACCTCACGCTCGATGCCGAGGTGAAGGATCAGGTCGCGACGATCCATCACGTCAGCTCGACCGGGCTCGGCGGCACGCTCGATGGCAACGGCGTCGTCGCGCTGTCGACGCCGAAGGTGATCGAGAAGTTCCATCTCGAGGGTCGCAAGATCGACGCGGCGCGCCTGTGCGGCCTCGCCGGCGTCGTCAAAGGCACGCTCGACGCGATCGACGTCGACATCAAGCGGACGACGGTCGTGGCGAACCGGCCGCCGCTCGACTGGCTCTCGGCGTTGACCGCGAAGCTGACGGCGCAGCACCTCAGCGTGATGAACGATCCGGTCTCGAACCTCGCGGTCTGCGTCAACGGCGCGAACGACGCGGAGTGCGGCGCGGATAAAGCGCACCTCGCACCGAATGACCCGCAGCTGTGCAGCGATGCGAAGGCGCACGGCGGCGCCTGCGTCGTCGCGAACGCGACCCGCGACCTCGGCGGTGCGCTCGCTGCGATGGTGATCGATGTCCCCGCGATGAAGACCGGCAAGACGACCGTGCCGCGCCACCTCGGCGGCACGATCGAGATCGAGGACATCCCGCTCACCGTGATCGATCAGTTCGTCGGCCACGGCGTGATCGGCGGGCTGTTCTCGGCGACGTTGCATCTGCAGGGAACGGGCAACGCGCCGCAGGCGGAGGGCACGCTGTGGTTGATCCGCAGCTGGATCAAGGACGCGTTCGTCGGCGATAGCCAGCTGTCGATCACGCCGATCATGGTCGGCAAGATGCCGAGCCTGTTCGTGCGCGGCACCGCCCTCGCCGGCCAGCTCGCGATCACCGGCACGATCGGAACCGTCGCGCCCTACCCCGTCGAGCTCGCGGTCACCGCGCGCCGGGTCGAGGTCGATCCGCTGCTCGATCTCGCGAAGCTGTTGAAGCTGCCGGTGCCGGTCCAGGCGTGGGCGTCGGGCACGTTGACCGTCCACACCGAGCTCAAGCCGCTCGACGGCAAGGCCGCGAAGCCCGAGGCGTGGGTCGAGCTGACCGAGCTCGAGGCGATCGTCGATCGCCGCTCGCGCGACGGACGCCTGACCCCGCTGCGGTTCGCGCTGCGCAACCAGAACAGCGACGCGTACGCACTGTCGCTCCACGTCACGCCGCAGACGATCGAGCTCGCGTGCCGCGACGCGACCGTCAAAGGTGGCCGCAAGCCATGCTCGGCAGCGCTCGACACGCCGGCCGGCGTCGTCTCGATCGAGGGCGGCGCGACCGTCGCCGGCATGAACCTCCACGCGACCGGCTCGCTCGCGCTCGAGAAGCTCGGCGGCCTGCTCGAGAGCCAGCTCGACGCGATCAACGGCTCGCTCGCGCTCGACGCGCGCGTCACCGGCACGTTGGCGACGCCGACGTACAAGGTCGAGCTCGTCGTCACGAACGAGATCCACGTTCGCCCCGCCGGCGTCGATACGACGCTGACGGTCCAGAAGGATGGCCAGATCCTGCTGTCCGACGGCACGCTCGGCTTCAACCAACTGATCGTCGCGGTCCAGGATGATCGCGCGAGACAGGCCCCCGGCCAGCTGAGCGTGCGCGGCACGATCGCGCTCGACGGTGTGAAGCCGGCCTCGTGGGGTGTGCTGATCGACGGCCAGATCGCCGGCAAGATGCTCGTCGCGCTCGCGCCGAGCTCGGTGTCGCAAGCGAGTGGCCTCGCGCGGATCGATGGCGCGTTGACGCTGTTCGGCCACGGCGCGCTGCCGCAGATCACCGGTACGCTGACGTTCGATCCCGATCCGAGCGACAAGCACCCCGTGCCGTTCTCGATCTCGCCGCGCGGCGTGCGCAAGGAGATCAACGTGCTCGGCGGCAGCATCGATATCTCGACGACGATTGCCGGCGAGCACCGCACATACTCGGTCTCGATCAACGACAACCCGCTGACCGCCTCGCTCGATGGCGAAGGCAAGATCGAGAACGTGCGCGGCGACCTCGAGCTGCGCGACGGCACGCCGCAATCGGCGCGGATCGATCTCGATGCCGAGAACCTGCCCTACAAGATTCCCGGCACGCTCGATCTGATCGTGTCCGCGAAGGACGTCTCGCTCGAGCTGCCATCCAGCACGTCCGCGTGGATCGCGCGCGGCAACGTCTCGATCGTGAGCGGCGAGTACAACCGCAACTTCGACATCCAGCAGGCCATCCGTCCCGAGCCGCCGAAAGTCGCGCCGGCGCGGCCGTTCTGGGACGAGTACCCGGCGATCGGCAACGCCGACCTCGCGCTCACCCTCGATGTTCGGAGATTCGCCGTCCACAACAACCTGACCCCGAACCCGATCGAGCTCGAGGGTCCGCGGATCTACATCACCGGCTCGCCGCGCGACCCGCGGCTGTCGGGATCGATCCGGGTCCAGCGCGGCGAGTTCCAGATCCCCGGGTCTCGCGCGAAATTCACGAACACGACCGGGTCGATCGACTTCGCGGAGAACGATCGCGCGACGAACCCGCACTTCGACATCACGAGCACCGCGAACTACCAGGACATCTCCGGGCAGCAGCACATCATCACGCTCACGATCGGCGGCACGCTCGAGCAGATCGTGTGGGATCTAAAAACCTCGACCGGCTATGACAAGTCGCAGACGCTCGCGCTGTTGTTCCTCGGCCGCAACCCCGAGCAGCTGCGCCGGTCGCTCGGCGATCAGGCCGCTGGCTCGAACCCGCAGGTCATCGAGACGTCGACGAACCCGTCGGCCGGCTTCGCCGATCAGATCGTCAAGGACCTCGCGGGCCAGTGGGTCTCCGACCTGCTCGGCAACTCGCTCAAGGAGAAGCTCAACCTCGACATGCTCCGCTTCGAGGTCGGCTTCGGCTCGCTCGGCATCGCCGCGCGCTTGAAGCTGCTCGAGAACTTGAGCATCGCGGGCGAAGAGGAGCAGACGATTCGCGGCACCTCGGCGAACGTCACGGTCGAGCTCAAGACGCCATTCCACCCCGCGCGGCGATGGACGAACGATCGGTTGACGCTCCAGGGCGTGTATCTCAACAAGAACTATTACGATCCGGCCGAGCTCGATATCAGCGATCTCAAAGGTCAGCTCGTCTACCACCTGATCATTCCCTGACCGGCCCCGTGAAGCGTCTTGTCTGCCTCCTGATCGTCGCGTTCGGTGTCAGCGCGCGCGCGCAGACTGCAGCGCCACCTCCACCGATCGCGGCGCCGATGCCGGTCGCTCCGACCCCGGCGCCTCCTCCGGCACCGACGCCCCCGACGGAGGCGCCCTCGACCGACGACGGTACGCTCCATCCGACGAAGGCGGATCGCGCGACCTGCCTGTTGCTCGACACGTCGCCGGGTGCGCTGATCGAGCCGCCGCCGACGAGCGATCAGCTCGCGACGCCCATCCCGTGGACCGACTTCACGGTCGACGGGCACTTCATCGCCGGAGACTCGAAAGACACGCTCCACGCGATCTTCGAGCCGACGCTCGACGAGCACCGCACGAACTTCACGCCGGCGACCTGGAAGACCCTCGCCGCGCTGGCCGCGAAGTTCGGCTACCAGCTCGTCGGCCACCTCGTGACCGAGGGACCGCAGGGGCCTCGCCTCGCGCTTTCGGTCGCACCGCTGCCGCTGGTGCGCAGGGTCTACACGAGCGTCGACAGTCACAGCGCGCTGTTCGGTTTGTTCGACAAGTTGCTCGACGAAGAGGTCGGTCGCCGCCTGCGCGTGCGGCCTGGCTCGTACCTTCCGTGGGAGCCGATCCGCCGGCAATGCGCGATGGCCGACGAGCGCGACCGCGTCGAGGCGTACCTCCACGACGAGGGCTACGCCGACGCGAGTGTCCAGATCGACACGGCGTTCGAGAACGCCGCCGCGGTTCAGCTTCGCATTCACGTCGACCTCGGCAAGCAGAAGTACGTGGTCGGGCTCGTGCGCGTCGTCAACGCGACGCCGAGCGAACCCCTCGCGGTCTCGATCTCGGAGGTCCGCAACGTGTTCGAGCACGGCGACAACTGCTTCCCGGTGGTCGGTTGCGTGACGACGGCGCGGTTCACGCGCACGAGGTTGCAGGAGGATCTGCAGGCGCTGCGCGACAAGTTCCACCAGCGCGGCTATCCGATGGTGCGGGTCACGTCGAGCTTCGATCCGCAGATCTCGTTCGACCGGCGTACTCACACGGTCAACTTCACGCTGACGATCGATCAACGGCGGTTCGTCGAGATCAAGTTCGACGGCAACACCACCGGACAGGTCTCCGATGACGATCTGCGCCGTCAGCTCACGTTCGATGCCGCGGGCAGTGTCGACGATGTCGAGGCGCAGACCTCGGCGGCAGCGATCGGCGCGTTCCTGCAAGCTCGCGGATTCTTCGACGCGCGCGTGACGTTCGACCACCAGCGCCTCGCTGGGTTCGATCGGATCACGTTCACGCTCGAACCGGGACCGTCGCGCGAGGTCACGTCGGTGACGTTCGCCGGTGCGAACGTGATCCCGACCGAGACGCTGTATTCGAAGATCGCGACGAAGGAATCGGGGCTGCGCGGATCGATCTTCGGCACGAACACCGCGGCGACCTCGGCCCAGCTCGCAGCGGATGCGGACCGCGTGAAGGAGCTGTATCGCCAGACCGGATATCGCGACACGAAAGTGACGGTGTCCGCGGGCACGACACCCGCCGGGCTCACGAGCTCGGCGCTCGCCGCTGCCCTCGTGCTCGCGCAGCGAGGCAGCGACCTCTACGTCCGCTTCACGATCGACGAAGGCCAGGCGACCTTGCTGTCGCGGATCGCGGTCGACATTCAGGGGGATCGGTCGCAACAGGCGAAGCTGTGCACGGACGCGCTCGCCGAGCTCGCGACCGACCTCAAGGAGCCGCAGTTCGCGAAGCGCGACACCTCGACCGGCGAAGCCTGCGTCGCGACCGCGGCAAACTTCGCGTTCCGCGAGGACGACGTCGCCAACACGCGCGACCAGCTGCGCGACTACCTCTACAAGATCGGTCGCTCGCGCGCGGTCGTCGAGTACGAGGCGACGCCGATCGGACCGTATCGGGTCGCCGCGCACTACAAGGTCCGAGCGATCGAGGAGCTCCGGATCGGCAAGGTCGTGATCCGCGGCAACTTCAAGACCCACGAGTCGATCATCCGCCGCCAGCTCGGGTTGAAGGAAGGCGCGCTGCTCACGAGCGACGCGCTCGCCGAGGGCGCTCGCCAGCTTCGCAACACCGGCCTGTTCGACGCGGTCAACATCGAGCTACCGGATCTATGTGGTCCGCAAGCGACCCAGGCGACCTGCACGCCTGGCAGCTCGATCGTCAACGGCGTCGTCCGCGTCGAGGAGCGCTACGACCAGAGCGCGACCGTCGACCTGATCGGTGGTTACTCGAGTTACAACGGCGCGTTCGCCGGCGCCGGCCTCGCGATGCGCAACCTCGCCGGCCTCGGCCTCGTGTGGACGGTCAACGCGACGGTCGGCACCAAGATCACCGACCTCGAGACCGCATTTCAGATCCCGAACTGGCTCATCCCCGAGTGGTCGCCGATCCAGTTCCGCACCGACATCACCGGCCTGTACCAGCAACAGGACACGCCCCGGTTCGGCCTGCTCACGACGGAGGGCGCCTCCCTCGCCTTCACCAAGCAGTGGTCGCGCCAGCGGACCGAGAAGGCGCCCGCGCGGGTCATCACGTTGAGCCCCCGCTATGACTTCCGCGTCCGCACGCGCGAGGTCGATGCACTGCGTCCGATCGGCGCGAACCAGGACGGGTCGCAGGTCGCAGTGTCGACGCGAACGAGCTCTGTCGGCGCGACGTTCGACTGGGAGCAGCGCACCAACAAGGACGGCAACCTGAACCCACTCTCGCCCGAAGATGGCTTCCGATTCGAGGCCTCGGCCGCCTACGCCGAGCGGTTCCTGCTCGGTCAGGACACGTTCGTGAAGCTGTCGACGACGGGCTCGAAGTTCGTGCCGCTGCTCTACGATCCGAAGTGCTCGTGTACCCGCCTCGTCCTCCGCGGCGATCTCCGCGGCGACTGGGGCATCCCGCTCGGTGGCGCCGTGCTCCTTCCCGAGGTCGAGCGGTTCTTCGCCGGCGGTGACTCGACCGTACGCGGCTACTCGGACGACCGGATGGCGACCGAGCTGATCCAGGTCGGCGTTCCACCGCTCGGTTCGAACATCTCCCAGATCCGGATCATCCCCGCCGGCGGCAACATCCGCGTGCTCAGCAGCCTCGACGCCCAGTATCGGATCTGGAGCGTGTTCGCGGGCGCCCTGTTCAGCGACGCCGGCATGATCTCGAACACCTGGGGTAGCGTGACCACGAACGACATCCGGCCCTCGGTCGGCATGGGCCTACGGGCGATCACCCCGTTCGGTATCGGCGCGCTCGAGTACGCCGTCCCGCTCCGGCCCCAGCTAGGCGACGATCCGCGTGGAAGATTGCACTTCTACTTTGCCGCGCGCGCACAGTTCTGAGTTATAAGGCCTCCCACTATGGGACGCGGAGACAATCGCAAGACCTGGAAGATGCGCCGCAAGAAGCGCCAGAACAAACTCAAGGCGCGGACGAAGCGCAAGATCGCTACGGCGAAGGCCGGTAAGTCGGCCAAGGCGCCTGCCGCCTCGTCGAAGAAGAAGTAATCTCTCCGGGTGACCCCGGACCAGACTCGCTGCGTGATGACGCAGATCGTGATGCCGATGCACACCAACGGCATGGCGGGCGTCATGTTCGGCGGAATCATGATGCAGTGGATCGACGTCTGCGCGGGCGTGTCGGCAATGCGCCACGCCATGGGCGGCGTCTTGACCGCGTCGATCGACCGGCTCGACTTCTTGTCGCCCGTGAAGGCCGGCGAGATCGTCGTGCTCCACTCCAAGGTCAACTACACGGCGAAGACCTCGATGGAGGTCGGCTGTCGGGTCGAGACCGAGGACAAGCGCACCGGCACTCGCCGCTACGTGACGAAGGCCTACCTGACGTTCGTCGCGGTCGACGAGCAGGGTCGGCCGCGACCGATCAAGCCGATCGAGCTCGAGACCGAGGATGATCGCCGGCGCCATGGCGACGCCGAGTTCCGGCGCAAGGCCCGGCTGCGCGCCGCGGGGAGACAACCATGAACATCGTCGTCGATCGTTCGAAGTGGGGTCGGCTGCGCGTCACCGGCAGCGATCGCGTGCGGTTTCTCCAGGGCCTGACGACGATCAACGTCGAGAAGCTCGAGGACGGTAACCACGCGTGGGGCGCGATCCTCAATCCGAAGGGCCGCGTGCTCTCGGTCCTCGATCTCGCGCGCGTCGGCGACGCACTGATCGTCCACACCGAGCACCAGCTCACCGAAAAGACCCGCGCGCTGCTCGAGAAGTACGCCGTGATGGACGACGTCGCGTTCGAGCCGCTGGCGGGACCGATCCATCAAGTGTGGGACGAGCCAGCGTCGGCGTGGACCGCGCCGTTCGTACCCGGCGATCATCCACACGCGCTGCCCGAGAGCGACATGATCGTCGATCGCGTTCGGATCCACGCGGGCTTCCTGCGCTACGGCTGCGACGTCGACGAGGATCACTTTCCGTTCGAGACTCCGCTCGTCGCGATGCTCGACTACGAGAAGGGCTGCTACGTCGGCCAGGAGCCGGTGTTTCGCGTCCACGCCCAGGGCAACTCCGCGCGGATGCTCCGCGGGTTCGTGATCGAAGGCATCGCACCGGTGCCGGAGCACGCGCCGATCAAGCACCCCGCGAAGGATCACGCCGGCGCGGTGACCTCGCAGGTCGGCGGCGACGCCGGCACGACGCTCGCGCTCGGCTATCTCCATCGCACCGCGTGGGAGCCCGGCGACATCGTCGAGATCGACGGCCGGCGCGCGACGGTTCACGCCCTGCCCTTCTCATGAAGCTGGCGGCGCTCGCACTCGCGCTCACGGGCTGCAGCTATCTCACCGATAGCTTCACCGTGAACGAGTTCTCGGGCGATCCGTTCCCGACGACCGTCGAGAGCTCGAGCGGCGCGGTCGTGCTCGGGATGAGCGCGGCGAATGCGACGGTCCACAACGCCGTGCTCGATCTGATGTCACCGTTCACGATCGTCGACGACGGCACCTCGACGGCGCCGCGGATCACGAACCCTCAGGTCGTGCTGTACGGCGAGCGCTCGATCGGCGCGCCCTTCGATCTACCGCGCGCCCAGATCGACGCACCCGACGTGATGTCGATCCATCCGTGCGCGGCCGCGACCTGCACCGTCGGCCCGACCGCGGCGCCGCGCAACTACGACGCGATCGTCGGGATGAACGCGCTCGCGGGAGATGCGCTGCGGCTCCACCTCGCGTCCGATCCGTCGGTCGCCGACCTGATCTATCTGCTGCCCGATATCGCCGGCAACGAGCCGAGCCGGACGTACACGTGCGACGCCGTGTTCCCCGCGCCGTATCGCGGCGGTGGCACCGCGATCGTCGGCGGTACCGAGCTCGCGTTCCCGAACACGCGCGTCACCGTCGACGCGTGCCTCGCACCGAACCCCGATCCGACGCTGCTCCAGAGCCAGCGCGGGGTCGACGCCCTGTTCGTCGCGTCGACGTCGATTGGCATCTCGCTGCTCGATCGCAGCGCTTACGACCGCTATCGCGAGCTCGTCACGACCGCGCAGGCATACGAAGACCTGCCCGAGGACAGCGTGCTGTTGCCTTCAGGACCGATCGCCGGCCGGCGCACGAACATCAGCCGGATCGACTTCGTCGGCAAGTCGACGTCGAACCCGCGCGCGCCCTGTCGCCAGGCCTTCGCGCACCGCTTGCTCGTCCAGCACGACTGCTTGCCGGGCGACGATTGCCCGTGCCTGTCGACCGACGCCGCGAACGGCACGTATTGCGGCGTGCCGGCGATCGTCGAGCTCGCGCCGACGGCCGGCTTCGACGTCCTGATCGTCGACGATAACGACGCGACGCTGCAAGCGCTGCGCACCGAGCTCCGCCCGGATCAACCGGAGGTCGATGGAGTGCTCGGAACGAGCGCGCTGCGCTTGCTCGAGCTCGATATCGATCAGCCGAACAACCGGATGCTCGCGCGCTGCCAGAACCAGCAGGATCACTCGACGTGCGAAGTCCGGCCCGAGATCTTCAACGACCAGAACACGGATAACCGGACGCACGTGAACGGCTGCATCGGACCGAACACCGCTCCGCCCGGCCTGTAGTAGCCACGTAAACGTAGGCGTAGGCGTAAGCGTAAGCGAATACGAGCGAGCGTCCGACGAGCGAGGAACGTGCCGACGAGCGAACGTGCCGACGGGCGAACCTGCCGACGGGCGAACCGACGACCGACCTGGGGCTGTGGCTCGACGGCGCGATGACCGACGCGATCAGCGCTGCACCGTAGCGGTTCACGGCGCCGATGCTCGCGGACGGGCCGCACGCGATCGAGATCCACGCGAACGTGCCGACGAGCGAACGTGCCGACGAGCGAACTGCAGAGTCGGACCGCTTACGCTTACGCCTACGCCTACGCCTACGCTTCTACTGCAGCGAGATGAAGGCGCCCGAACCGAACGGCGTGTCGAACCGGTACGTGTAACCGATACCGCCGTAGCCGACGGCGCCGCCGGTATCGAGGCCCCACTCCGCCGCGGTCATGCCGTCCTGCGGATCCGAGAGCACCTTCGAGTACGCATTGAGGCCAGCCATCAGGCTGAGCACGTGCTCGTAGCGAGAGCCGAACGCGTAGCTCGCGGCGACCTCGAGCCGCAAGCCGAGCGCCGCGTAGTTGAACACCTGGCTGCCGGTGCCATCGCTCTGATTCGCCGGGCTCATCAGCGCGAGCTGGACGCCCGCGAGCGGCGTGAGGCAGAACCCGTGGCCGCCGCAGAAGTGCTTGTACGCCGCGACGCCGATATCGAAGATGTCGAGCGAATCGCCGCCGCCGTTCATCGCGGTGCCTTCACCGAAGTGCTGGAACTGGAGGTAGCCCTGGAGGCCGAACCGCGCCGCCGGGTTCACCATGTAATCGCCCTTGAACCGGATGCCGGCGGCCGAGCTGCCGAACGCGTTCTGCTGGCCGACCTTGCCGCCGCCGCCGAACAGATCGACGCCGAGCGTCCACGTGTACGTCTGCTCCGGCTTGACCGCCGCGATCAGGTTCACCGTCGGGCGACCGACCGCGTAGGTCGGCGGCGGCTGCGAGACCGGCCCACCGCCAGCGTTCGTCGTACCGCCCTGATCCGGGCCGTTCGAGCCCATCGTGTTGCCGCCGCCGTTCGGCGTCGCGCCCTCGGGGCCCGCGCCACCGCCGGTCGGTGCGAGATCGATGTGCTGCGCGTTCGCGTCGTCCTTGATCTTCTGGACGGTCTTTTCGATGTTCTCTTTGAGCTTCGCGTCGGGGTTCAGGTTATCGCCCGCGTTACACGCGGTGAGCGCCTGCCCGAAGATGCCCTGCTGATACAGCGAGGCGCACAGGTTGAAGTAGTACTTGGCTTCGGGCGCGCGGTCGGCCGCGCTGCGGAACTTGTCGCTCGCCTGCTTGTAGTTGCCGGCGAACATGAACTGCTTGCCCTCTTCGTTCTCCTTCGCCGCGAGCTCTGCCTGCGTTTCGGCGTGGGCGAGGTTGAGGTATGCCGAGCCCACCAGGGCCAGGCCGACAAGTAGCCTATTCATAGTTCCTCCCGGGACGACGCTCTAAGGATATCACTTGTGCCGTTTACGGCGGGGCCTTGCCGAAGCTTCATCCCCATCGTCACGATCGCTAGTATCGCTGTGACTTGTCGCATCCGACAAGGCAAGGTCGATCATGCGCCTGGCCGCCTCGTGGCCGCGCAAGTGCCAGTTCTCCGGGTTGCCGAGAAGCACCGACACGATGATCTGCGGCTTGTCGGCAGGCGCGTACCCCACGAACCAGGAGTGCTCCATGTAGAACGGCGAGCTCGTGGCGAGGGTTCCGGTCTTGCCGGCGACCGCGATCTTCGCGCGCTTGCCGAAGGTCTTCGCGGCGCTGCCGAACGTGCACGTGCCGACCATCATGCGGGCGACCGACTTCGCGACGTTCTCCGCGAGCACGCGGTGCGCGCTCAGCGCGTCGAGCTTCGCGCCCGCGATCGAATCGATGATCCGCGGTCGCGGCTGGTTGCCGTCATCCGCGAACGTCGCCGCGAGCAGCGCACCGCCGAGCACCGACAGGCGCGAGCCTGCGAAGCCCGCCGCCGCGCGCGCGAAGTCGACGTTCTTTTCGTGCGGTAGCGCGAGCTCCGCGAACGTCGACGGCAACGCGAACTGCGAAACCGCGGCGCCGAGGCCGAGGTCGTGCGCGACCTGATCGAGCGTCGCCGGCTCGAGGTGCTGATACGCGAGCTTGCCGACGATCGCGTTGTTCGAATGGGCAACGCCGTAGAGCAGCGATTCCTTGTTCGAGTCGCGCTTGTCGTCGCGCAGGTTCGACTCGACGACCGAGCGAATGCCGCCGTGATAGGCGACCTTCTCGTCGGGATCGAGACCGCCGGCGACGAGTGCGCTCGCGGTGACGAGCTTGAACACCGACGCGGCAGGCGCCCACACGTCGGTCGCGAGGTGCCAGTCGAGCTTGCCGTCCTTGCCGCCTTTGGGCTCCTCGGTGCGGCGCCCGGCGAGCGCGAGGATCCGGCCATCGGGCGCCATCGCGACGATCGCACCGCGCGGCGCACGCGCTTGATCGAGGAGCTGCTCCGCTTCTTTCTGGAGGCGTGGATCGAGCGTCAGCACGGCGCGCCGGCCATCGGCGAGCGGCGCTTCGTAGTGGTCGCCGACGAGCTCGACCTTGTCGAGGTTCAGCTCGGCGGTCGCGACCGCGGCGGCCGGTGCGCTGATCGGCGTCGCCGGCTTCTCCGGGCTCGGCGGCAACAGCGGTTGTCCGACGATCATCGCAGGCGGTGTCGCCGGGGCGTCTTTCGCACCACCCGCGCTCGCATACATCGCGGCACCGGCGATCAGGACGCCGCCGAGAAGCACGAGGACGCGTTGGCCAGCCACTGCAGTGGATGTAGCGTGGCCCTGCTGTTAGGGTCAACTTCCATGTCCGTTCGGCTGTTGATGATCTTGGCGGCCGTGGGGGTTGCAGCCTGCACGCATTCTGCGGGTCCGACCACCCCTCGCACGGTGCCCACCGCGAGCGTCCAGGCCGGCGAGTGTGGCGTCCCGGGGCGCGATGGCGTGATGAGCAATGCGCCGAAGGTCGAGCACGCCGATCGCGATCTCGATAGCGATGGCCGGCCCGAGATCATCGTCGTCGATCGCAGCAAGTGCGATAGCCACGGCAACTGCTACTGGAATGTGTTCAAGGCCGGCGCCACACCCGGCGAGTGCGCCCGCTACCTCGGAAACTTCGCGGGCGCCGCGCTCGAAACGCTCTCGACGAAAGGTGACGAGAACATGTCCGACGTGCGCGCCTATTGGAACTTCGCGAGCGGCCGGATGTTGCTCCAGCCATATCGCTTCGTGCGAGGCGGATATCTTATCGATGACGGCGACGTGCTCCAGTGTAAGCGCGCCTCGGATGACCGCCTCGAATGCGCGGATACCAAGCGGTGATCGTTGGAAAAGCCTGTTAGGATCTTCGACAGGTGAGCGACACGGGTCGGAACAAGACGGTAGTCACCGCGATCTCGAAGATCAGTGACCGCCCGGTCGCCAAGGAAGCCTGCCTCGTCGTCATCTACGGGCTCGAGCTCGGCAAGAAGTTCAACCTCAACCGGCCCCAGATCATCATCGGCCGGTCGAGCAAGGCCGACATCCAGATCGACCAAGAAGCGGTCTCGCGCAACCACTGCAAGATCATCAACACCGGCAACGCGATCATGTTGCGCGACATGGGGTCGACGAACGGCACCTACGTCAACGACGAGATGATCGACGAATACGTGCTGCGCGACGGCGACTTCATCAAGGTCGGCCGCTGCATCTTCAAGTTCCTCAGCGGCAACAACATCGAGAACGCGTATCACGAGGAGATCTATCGGCTGACCACGGTCGATGGCCTCACGCAGATCTTCAATCGCCGGTACTTCGTCGAGACGCTCGAGCGCGAGATCGGGCGCGCGCTGCGCTATCGCCGCGACCTGTCGCTGATCATGTTCGACATCGATCGGTTCAAGGGCGTGAACGACTCGTTCGGCCACCTCGCCGGCGATCACGTGTTGAAGCACCTCGCGTCCGTGATCAAGACCCGGATCCGTCGCGAGGACGTGCTCGCCCGCTACGGCGGCGAAGAGTTCGCGATCGTGCTGCCCGAGATCGATCACTACAACGCGATGGCGTTCGCCGATAAGATCCGCAAGCTCGTCGAGATCGCGGAGTTCAAGTTCGAGGACGCGATCATCCCGGTCACCGTGTCGATCGGCGTCGCGAGCCTCCGCGGCGAGATCGAAGACGCGCTCGAGTTCATCAAGCAAGCCGACACCCAGCTGTTCGCCGCCAAGGAAGGCGGGCGCAATCAGGTGAAGGGGTAACGTGCAGGACGACAGCGCGGCAGAGCTTCGCGAAAAGAAGCGGGCGCTCGCTGCACTCGTCGTCCACGATCTGCGCAGCCCGCTCGCGGCGGCCGTCGGCTACATCAGCTTGCTGCGCGACGAGCTCGGCGAGGTCACGCCGGCCGCGCGCTCGTATCTCGACGACACCGAGCTGTTGCTCGGCAAGGCGCTCGGGTTGGTCGCGACGATCCTCGATGTCGACGAGCTCGAGGACGGCATGCTCCACGCGCACCTCGCGCCGGTGAAGCTCGTCGAGCTGATCGAGCGCGCCCGCGCCGGCAATCGCGCGCACTTCGAGGTCCGCCAGCTCCGCTGCGATGTCGACGTCGATCCCGAGCTCGTCGTGATGCTCGATCGCGATCTGTTCGGCCGCGTGATCGAGAACATGCTCGACAACGCGACTCGCTATGCACCGCGCGGCGGCCGTTGCGGGATCGCGGCGAAGCGCGATGCCGATGGCACCGTCGAGATCGCGATCGGCAACAGCGGTCCGCCCGTCCCCGTCGCGGATCGCGAACAGATCTTCGGGCGGTACTTCCAGGTCGAGCGCCGACGCGCCTCGGCGCGTGCGAATCGCGGCCTCGGGCTGTACTTCTGCAAGCTCGCGGTCGAGGCCCACGGCGGGACGATCCACGTCGAAGAGCGCGGCGACCTCGGCGCCGTGTTCGTCGCGCGTTTGCCCGAGCAAACCGTGACGTGAACTGGCAGCCGCTCTTCCTGTCGCTCCAGATCGCGACGATCGCGATGCTGGTCGCGCTCGTCATCGGCACCGGCCTCGCGCTGTTGCTCGTGTGGAAGAAGCTGCCGCTGCCCGATGTCGTCGCGGCGCTGATCTCGACGCCGCTCGTGCTGCCGCCGACGGTGCTCGGCTACTACTTGTTGACGATCATGGGCCCGCACAGCCTGATCGGCCGCGCGTATCACTGGGTCACCGGCGACGACATCATCTTCACGTTCAAGGCCGCGGTGATCGCCGCGACGATCGGCTCGATCCCGCTCGTCGTCGGCGCCGTGAAGGTCGGCCTCGATGCGATCGAGCCGAACTTGCTGTCGGCGGCGCGGACGCTCGGCGCATCGCCCGCGCGCGTGCTCGCGACGATCACGCTGCCGCTCGCCGCGCCCGGGATCATCGCGGGTGCGATGCTCGCGTTCGCCCGCGCGCTCGGCGACTACGGCATGACCCAGATGGTCGCGAGCTCGCGGTTCGACGGGTTCGGGATCCACAACGAGAGCCCCGCCTCGATCTTCGTGATCGACGAGCTGGTCGCGCTGCGCGAGGAGGCCGCGCGCAACATGGCGATCGCGACGACGCTGCTCGGCATCGTCTTGCTCGTGCTCGCGAACCGGCTGACCCGGCGGCTCCAGCATGGCTGACCTCGTCGCGAAGTTCGCCGCGCGGCGGGGCGAGTTCACGGTCGACGTCGATCTGCGGTTCCCGCCGGGCATCACGTGTGTGATGGGGCGGTCCGGCTCGGGCAAGAGCACGGTGCTGTCGGTGCTCGCGGGGCTCGCGACGCCCGAGCGCGGCACGATCGTGCTCGGCGACGAGGTCTGGTTGGACCGCGGGCGCAAGATCGATATTCCGGTCCACCGCCGTCGGCTCGCGTACGTGTTCCAGGGCCTCGCCCTGTTCCCGCACATGTCCGCGCTCCACAACGTGACCTACGGAATGCACGAAACTCCCCGCGCCGAGCGAGCATCGAAGGCCCAAGCGCTCCTCGATCGCGTCGGTGTGGGCCACCTCGCGAAGCGCAAGCCGCGGACGTTCTCGGGCGGTGAGGCCCAGCGCGTCGCCCTCGCGCGCGCCCTCGCCTGCGCGCCGAAATTGGTGCTGCTCGACGAGCCATTCTCCGCGCTCGATCGCGAGCTTCGCGCGCAATTGACCAGCCTCGTCCGCGAGCTCGCGCCCGAGCTCGGCGTCCCGGTCGTCCACGTCACGCACTCGATCGCCGAGGCCCGCCTGCTCGCGGATCGGGTGGTCCAGCTCGACGGGGGCAAGGTCATCGGCGAGGGCAAACCCGACGACGTCTTGGACCTCGGCGCGTTGGAATAGCCAACGGCTCCGGCGACAAACTTTTTAACGACACGCCGACGGTCTCCCAAAACGAGATCGGGTATCTTGCCGCCATGGCTGAGAAGCAAGACGCCAAGCTGTCGCTGCCCGGCGGCAAAGAAGTATCGCTGCCGGTGATCGTGGGGACCGAGGACGAGCACGCCGTCGACATCAAGTCGCTGCGCGCCGACTCCGGCTACATCACGCTCGACACCGGCTACATGAACACCGGTTCGACGACGAGTGCGATCACGTATCTCGACGGCGAGCAGGGCATCCTGCGCTACCGCGGATATCCGATCGAAGAGCTCGCCGAGCACTCGAACTTCGTGGAGGTCTCGTACCTCTTGATCAACGGCAAGCTGCCGACCACCCAGGAGCGCAAGGACTTCGGTACCGCGCTCACCCGGCACAGCCTGATCCACGAGGACATGCACCACTTCTTCTCCGGGTTCCCGCCGGCGAGCCACCCGATGGCCGTGATCTCGGCGATGGTGACGTCGCTGTCGGCGTACTACCCGGACTCGATGGATCGCAACAGCGATCCGAACCTCCACATCACGCGCCTGCTCTCGAAGCTCCGCACGATCGCGGCGTTCGCCTACAAGAAGAGCATCGGCCAGCCGCTGATGTACCCGAAGAACTCGCTGAACTACTGCGGGAACTTCCTCCACATGATGTTCGCGGTGCCGAGCGAGGAGTACCAGGTCTCGCCGGTGCTCGAGAAGGCCGTCAATCAGCTGCTCATCCTCCACGCCGACCACGAGCAGAACTGCTCGACGTCGACGGTGCGCATGGTCGGTAGCTCGGGTGCGAACCTCTACGCGTCGATCGCCGCCGGCATCCTCGCGCTGTGGGGACCGCTCCACGGCGGTGCGAACCAGGCCGTGATCGAGATGCTCGAGGAGATCAAGGGCTCGGGCCAGTCGTACAAGGACTTCCTCGACGACGTGAAGAACAAGCGTGGCAACCGCCGCCTGATGGGCTTCGGTCACCGCGTCTACAAGAACTTCGACCCGCGCGCGAAGATCCTGAAGAAGATGTGCGACGAGGTCCTCGCGCACCTCGGCGTCAAGGATCCGCTGCTCGACATCGCGAAGTCGATGGAAGAGGTCGCGCTCAAGGACGACTACTTCATCTCGAAGAAGCTGTACCCGAACGTCGACTTCTACTCGGGCATCATCTACCGCGCGCTCGGCATCCCGACGAACATGTTCACCGTCATGTTCGCGCTCGGCCGCCTGCCCGGCTGGATCGCCCACTGGAAAGAGATGGTCGAGGACAAGGACACCAAGATCGGTCGTCCGCGCCAGATCTACACGGGCGAGAAGATGCGGCACTACGTGCCGATCGATAAGCGCTAGCTACTTCTTGCAGCCCAGTGGCAACACGTTCTCGCGGTACTGGCCATCCCAGTTCCCCGCGGGATCGTAGTTGCACACCCAGATGTCGTTGCCCTTGCACTGCGAGTGGCCGCATCCGACTTGGCTGGTGCCACGCCACACGACCTGCGTGAAGTGGCCGGTCTCCATCGAGAAGCCACCGTTCGGGAACCGGTACTTCGCGATCTCGTCGTACCACATCTTCACGGTGGCCTCGGGATCGAGGACGCCCTCGGTCCCGGCGGCGAGGTTCTCGCCGTACTGACCGCCGCTATGGCCGAACGCGCAGCCCTTCGCCTTCAGCGTGTCGGCCCACTTCTGCGCGACGGCCGCGAGCTTCGGCGACCAGGTCAGCGGCGGCGCGCAGTGCTTCGCGCGGACCGCGTTGTGTGCGTCGACGAAGCGCTGCGCGATCGTCTTCGCGTCGCCCTTCGCCATCTCTTCGGGGGCCGGCGCCGGCGGCGCTTGGGCCGGGTACGGATCGCTCGGGGCTGCGCCGCTTGGCGGTCCGCTCTGGGCACTCGGTTCGAACTGCTGCTGCTGCGGTTCGGGCTGCGCCGGTGGATCGCCGGGCTTGCGATACATCTGGCCGCACGCCGCGACCGCGAGGATCAGCGCGACTCGAGTCATTGGAGACCTTTCGGACGCCCCACGGATCCAGCATGACACGTTCCACCCGCTTGCAACTGCCTCGGCCACGGAGCAGGCTCCACCCGTGCCGGTAGTCGCAGAGCCCACGTCCTCCGCCTTGACGCAGGGCATCCGCGTTCGCGTGCAGTCGCTGTACTTGCCCGAGCAATCGTCGCCGCCCGACGATCGCTACGTGTTCGCGTACACGATCACGATCTCGAACGAATCGAAGGCGACCGCGCAGCTCCGCACGCGCCACTGGATCATCACCGATGGCCACGGCGAGATCGAAGAAGTGCGCGGCGACGGCGTCGTCGGCGAGCAACCGAAGCTCGCCCCGGGACAGAGCTTCCAGTACACGTCCGGCTGCGTGCTGACCACGCCGGTCGGCACGATGCAGGGCAGCTATCGGTTCTGGCGCGACGACGGCAGTTACTTCGATGCCGAGATCGCGGCGTTCTCGCTCGCGTCGCCGGTCCGCAACGAAGACCTCAACTAGCAGAACCGGCCAGAACCAACTAGTTGGCGGTTGTGCGGCCATGTGGGCAGGAAAATCTCAAAGCCTTCGCTTACGCTAGGCGTCTATACAACGATGACGAACGCCGAGCGCGAAGCAGCGACCGCGACCGCTCTGGTCGCGGCGGCGAAGGCCGGCGACCAGCGAGCGTTCGACTCGCTGGTGAAGCGCTATCGCAAGCGGATCTACGCGCTCGCGCTCCACATCACCGGCTCGGCGCATGAGGCCGACGACATCGCCCAAGAAGTGTTCTTGAAGGCGTTCCGCGCGCTGCCCGAGTTCGAGGGCCGCAGCCAGTTCTTCACGTGGGTCTACCGGATGACGGTGAACCGCTCGCTCAACGCGCGGCGCGATCGCGCGCGGCGCGGCGAGGACACGATCGACGATCCTCGTCTCGAGCTCGCCGTCGCGGTCGACGCGCGCAACAACCCGGGCCGCGCGGCCGAGCTGCGCCAGACCTACGCGCGCCTGCTCCGCGCACTCGATGCGCTGCCGATCGACATGCGCACGACCGTCATCCTCGTGTCGCTTCAGGGCCTGTCCCACGGCGAAGCCGGCGTCGTCCAGAAGGTCTCGGACGGGACGATCGCGTGGCGCATGCACGAAGCGCGGCGCCGGTTGCACGAAGCGATGGCGCCCGAGAAGCTCCATCGCAAGCGCGGCGAGCTCAGCGCGGATCTCGCGCGCGTGCTCCACGAGTACGGCCTGCCGGTCCTCGGCAAGGCCTAGACGACTTCGTTCTTGCCGCCCCGCTCTTCGGCGCGCTTGTAGGCCGGCCGCGCGTGCGCGCGCTCGACCCAGTCGGCGAGCCGCTTCGGCGCGTTCGGCCAGCGCGCCGCGATCGCCTCCATCGGATACAGCATCTGGAAATCCGCGATCGACAGCTCGTCGCCCGCGAACCACTTCCGGTTCGCGAGCTCGCCATCGATGAACGCGACCGCGCGCTCGAGGTTCGGATGGATGAACGAGTCCTCGACCTGGCTCGCGATCTTCTTGGTGATCGGCTTGATGAAGAACGGTACCGGCGCGGAGCGCACGCGACCGAACACGAGCTTCATCAACAGGAACGGCATCAGCGAGCCTTCCGCGTAGTGCGTGAAGTACTTCGCGCGCCAGTAGTCATCGCTACCGCGCGCGGGCAGCAGCTTGCCTTCGCCGTACGTCTCGACGATGTACTCGAGGATGCAGCCGCTCTCCGCGATCGTCATGCCGCCGTCGGTGACGACCGGCGACTTGCCGAGTGGGTGAATCTTCTGGAGCTCGGGCGGCGCGAGCATCGTCTTCTTGTCGCGCTCGTACTTCACGAGCTCGTACGGGACGGCGAGCTCTTCGAGCAACCACAGCACGCGCTGGCTGCGCGAGTTGTTGAGATGGTGAACGGTCAGCATATGAGGCACTTTTCCCGTACGATGCGCGCCATGCGATTGGCGCTGGTCATACTGATCACTTCCGGATGCGCGTACATCATGCCGGAGAAGAAACAGGATCCGTTCCCGACGATCGAAGTAAAAGCGACGCGCCCGCCTCCTGGTCCGGACCGCGTCGTGCTGACCGCCTCGAACATCGCGATCCTCGACAAGGTCCAGTTCGATACCGGCAAGGCCTCGCTACTCCCGGCTTCGTTCTCGCTACTCGATGAAGTCGCGAAGGTGATGAAGGACAACCCGCAGATCCTGCTCGTCCAGGTCGAAGGCCACACCGATTCGACCGGCTCCGCCGACTTCAACCGCACGCTGTCGCAGCAGCGCGCCGAATCGGTCGTCAAGTACCTCACCGGCAAGGGCGTGAAGGCCGCGCGGTTCGAAGCGAAGGGCTTCGGTCCCGATCGCCCGATCGCCGACAACACGACCGACGCCGGGCGCGAAGCGAATCGCCGCGTCGAGTTCAACATCGAGAAGCAGGGTCCGAAGAAGACGGTGGTGAAAGATGAATAAGCTCGCTGTCGCAACGGTCGTCGCGCTCGCCGCGTGCAAGTCTGCCGGCATGACGCCCGCGATCCGGACCGAGATCCAGACCAAGGTCGAGGGCGCCCAGCCCGCGATCCAGGCCTGCTACCAGAAGTCGCTCACGACGAATCGCAAGCTGCGCGGCATGATGGTCGCGACCTTCTCCGCCGACGGCAAGACCGGCCAGTTTCAAGAGATCACGCTGCGTCGCGACGAACCGAACGATCCGGTGTTGCGGTTCTGCGTCGTCTCCGAGCTCGCGAAGCTGTCACTGGCGAAGCCGCCCGGTGATCGCCTCGTCGTCGACAGCTATCCGATCAAGTTCGATTGGGCGAACCCGTGAAGACGCCGACCCGCTCGCCGACCCACGCCGATGTCGACATCTCGCGGCTGTCCACGATGGGCCTCGAGGTCGAGGAAATTGCCGAGAACGGTGTCGTCACGATCCCGGCGCTGATCGAGCTCGCCGAAGATCGCGGCCGGCCGGTCGGTCATTACCTCGCGGCGATCCCGCTCGGTGATGAAGTCACGGTCGCCGGCGAAGGACCGGTCCTCAAGATCTGCGCCGGCTCCTGCCAGCAGTGGGGCGCGCTCGACCTGCTCGATCACGCCGCCGAGCGCTGGCAGCGACGGAAAGGCTTCAAGCTCGTTCCGGTCGCGTGTCTCGATCGTTGCGACCAGGCACCGGCGTGCGAGCTTCACGGCGACCATGGCCAGCTCGTCCTCGCACCCGCGACCGCAGCGTCACTCGATGAAGCGCTGGACCAGTTAGCGTAAACAAATCCGACACCTGTCGCACGTGTCGCACGCAGTCACAGTCTGGCGCGCGCGTTGACCAGGCGCTAGCCTGATCGCACTCGTGCTGCGCCTGTCGAAGCTCAACAAGTACTACAAGGTCGGCACCCACTCGCTGCACGTGCTGCGCGACGTCGATCTCGAAATCGCCGAGGGCGAGATGGTCGCGATCATGGGCGCGTCGGGCTCCGGCAAGTCGACGCTGCTCAACATCCTCGGCATCCTCGACGACTACGACTCCGGCGAGTACTGGCTCGGCGACACGCTGATCAAGGATCTCTCGGAGAAGAAGTCGGCGAACTATCGCAACCGGTTCCTCGGGTTCGTGTTCCAGTCGTTCAACCTGCTGCCGTTCAAGACGGCAATGGAGAACGTCGCGCTGCCGCTCTACTACCAGGGGATGTCGCGGCGCCGACGCAACCAGGAAGCGATGCGCTATCTCGAGCGCGTCGGACTCGCCGACTGGGCGGATCACACGCCGGCCGAGATGTCGGGTGGACAGAAGCAGCGCGTCGCGATCGCGCGCGCGCTGATCGGCAAGCCGCGGATGATCCTCGCCGACGAGCCGACCGGCGCGCTCGATTCGGCGACGTCGGCGCAGATCATGGATCTGATGGCCGAGATCAACCAGAGTGGCATCACCGTCCTGATCGTCACGCACGATGCGGAGGTCGCCGCGCGCACGCCGCGTACGATCCGGATCCACGACGGCAAGATCGTCAACGCGTCGGCACCAGAGCCGAAGCCAACCCAGAGCGAGGCGGCTTGATCGAGGCCAAGCAGATCAAACCGCGCAAGCGCTGGCTCGCGCGCATCGGACTGACGCTCGCGATCCTGCTCGTCGGCTTGCTCGTGCTCGCGTCGCTGCCCGGCGGGCTCTCCGGCTCCGGCGGCGGGTTCTTGCCGCTCGCGCTGTTCACCGTGCTCGCGCTGTGCGGCGCGCTGCTGTGGCTCGTCGGCGGTCTCGTCGGCGCGGACACCCCGCCCGAGGAGCGCACCGGCTTCGCGATCCGCGGCGAGCTCGGTCCGCTCTACGCCGAGGTCAAGCCGAGCGCGGTCATCGGCATCCTCCAGATCTTCGGCCTCGTGTTCGTGTCGATGTTCCAGATCGATCGCTGGGGCGAGGTGTTCGACACGATCCGCCGCAACAAGCTCCGCACGGTCCTCACGTGCGTGAGCGTCGCGTGGGGCATCTACGTGATGGTCGTCCTGCTCGGCATGGGCCAAGGCCTCAACAACGGGATCCGGAAGAGCTTCAAGAAGGACTCGGCGAACGCCGTCTACATCAACGCGGCGAAGACCTCGATCCCGTTCGCCGGCTACAACATCAACCGCCGGATCACGTTCAACAACCGCGACTACGACGCGGCTCGCAAGATCCCCGGCATCGACCACCTCGGCATGCAGTATTTCATCCACGGTGGCCGGTTCGGCGGCGGCGAGATGAAGACCACGCGTGGAACGAAGTCGAACCTGTTCGGCGTCAACGCGATCAACTCCGCGACGTACTACCTGGACACGATCGACATGGTCCAGGGCCGGTTCGTCAACGAGGACGACGTCGCGAACAAGCGGAAGACTTGCGTGATCGGCGAGCCGGTCCGCGACTACCTGTTCGGACACAATACGAACACCGACGCGGGCGACGGCGGCGTCGACGATCCGATGGGCGAATGGATCGACGTCGGTGGCGTGCCGTTTCAGGTCGTCGGCGTCTATCACAGCGACAACGAAGAGAGCGCGCGCCAGGTCTACATCCCGGTGACGACGGCGCAGCTCGCGTTCAACGGCGCCGACCGGATCGGCATGATCATGTTCGACGTCAAACCCGGCGTCTCGATCGAAGAAGAAGGCCAGATCAAGCGCCAGGTCATCGAGCTGCTCGCAGCGTCGCACCAGTTCTCACCGGACGACAAACAGGCCGTGCACGTGTTCGACACGATCGAGGGCTTCTCGCACTTCCAACAGTTCTTCAGCGTGATCTCGCTGTTCGTCATCGTCATCGGGCTCGGCACGCTCGCCGCCGGCGTTGTAGGCGTGTCGAACATCATGATGATCGCGGTCAAGGAGCGGACGAAGGAGATCGGCGTGCGCAAGGCGCTCGGCGCGACGCCGCAGTCGATCATCGCGATGATCGTGCAAGAGGCGGTGTTCCTCACGAGCATCGCCGGGCTCCTCGGACTATCGGCCGGCGTCGTCACACTCGGCGCGATGGCCCAGTTCATTCACACCGACATGATCGACAACCCGTCGATCAACATCTCGACGGGCGTCGCCGCTGCGATCGGGCTCGTCATCGCCGGCGCGTTGGCTGGCTTCGTCCCGGCGAAGAGCGCGGCCCGCGTCAACCCCATCGAAACGCTGCGTGACCAATGACGATCTTCGACCGCGATAACTGGTTCGAGATCTGGGCGGTGCTCCGGGCGAACAAGCTGCGCACCGGCCTCACCGCGTTCGGCGTGATGTGGGGCATCTTCATGCTGATCGTGATGCTCGCGTTCGGCTCCGCGATGCAGAGCGGGACGAAGCGCAACATGGGCGGCATCGCCACGAACATGATGTTCTGCTGGGGCCAGACCACGACGCTCGCCTACGAGGGCCTGAAGCCGGGCCGCCAGATCCGGTTCAAGAGCGAGGACATCGAAGCGCTGCGCCACCTGCCCGGCGTCGAGTTCGTCGCGCCGCGCGTCCAGCTCGGCGGCTGGCAAGGTGGCAACGTCGTGTCGTACGAGGGCCAGACCGGCAGCTACAACATCTTCGGCGACCTTCCGGCTTTCTCGAAGATCGTCTCGTTCAAGTACCTCGCAGGGCGTTTCATCAACCAGGCCGACATCGACGGCAACCGCAAGGTCGCGGTGGTCGGTCAGGCGGTGATGGACGAGCTGTTCAACGGCGAAAACCCGATGGGCAAGTACATCAAGATCAGCGGCGTCTACTTCCAGGTCGTCGGCGTGATCAGGACCGAGCGCCAGGGCCAACAAGGGGACCGCGACGCGCACTCGATCTACGCGCCGTTCACGACGCTCCGCAAGTCGTTCCACCTCGGCGACACCGTCCACTTCTTCGCGCTGACTGCCTCACCCGGCGTCGACGGCGAGGCGTTCGAGCACGACGTTCGCCAGGCGCTGATGAAGGTCCACAAGGTCGATCCGAACGACAAGCTCGCGATCGGTGCGTTCAACCTGTTCGTGCTGTTCGGCAAGTTCGAGACGGTGTTCTTCGTCCTGTGGCTGATCAGCTGGGTCGTCGGTGGCTTCACGCTGCTCGCCGGCATCGTCGGCGTGTCGAACATCATGTTGATCACCGTCAAGGAGCGAACGAAGGAGTTCGGCGTACGCAAGGCACTCGGCGCGACACCCGCATCCGTGGTTCAGATGGTGCTGATGGAGACGATCGCGCTGACGTCGATCGCCGGCCTCATCGGAATCGCGTTCGGTACCGCCGTGCTGTCCGCGGCTGACTCCGCGCTCGCGGGGGCGATCGACTCACCGTTCGGCCCGCCGACCGTCGGCCTCGACACGATCGCGTATGCCCTCGGCTTCCTCGTGTTCTTCGCCGCACTCGCCGGCTTGATCCCCGCCCTTCACGCTGCCTCGATCAAGCCGATCGAAGCGCTTCGCACCGAGTAGAGGAACTTATGAAACGCATCCTGATGGGCCTCCTGATCCTGCTCGCCTGCATCCCGATCCTGGGATCGTTCTTTTATCTCTACAAGAAGAGCCAGGCGAAGCCGGTCGTGTTCAAGACGGAGACGGCGCAGACGATCGACATCCGCAAGAAGACGGTCGCGACCGGTTCGGTCGTGCCGCGCCAGTCGGTCGACATCAAGCCGAAGATCACGGGCATCCTCACCGAGCTCGACGTCGACCCGGGCAAGATCGTCAAGCAGGGTGACCAGCTCGGCAAGGTCGCGATCATCCCCGATGCGCCGACGGTGAACTCGGCCGAGAGCGGCGTCCGCACCGCGCAGATCACGGCGGAGAACGCGAAGCGCGAGCTCGATCGCGAGGAGAACCTGTTCAAGCAAGGCGTCGTGTCGGAGACCGAGCTGTTCAAGTTCCGCACCGACTACGCGCTCGCGAAGGCGCAGGCCGAGACCGCCGGTTCGAACCTCCAGATCGTGAAGGAAGGCCAGACCCGCGGGCAGAAGGGCTCGACGCTCGTCGTGACCGCGACGGTCGAAGGCATGGTGATCGACGTACCGGTCAAGGTCGGCTACTCGGTGATCCAGGCGAACAGCTTCAACCCCGGCACCACGATCGCGACGATCGCGAACATGGGCGACATGATCTTCGACGGTCACGTCGACGAGTCGGAGGTCGCGAAGATCAAGGAGGGCATGAAGCTCCAGATCAAGGTCGGCGCGATCGAGAAGGACACGTTCGAGGGCAAGCTCGAGTACATCGCACCGCAGGGCAAGGAGATCGACGGCGCGATCCAGTTCGAGATCAAGGCCGCGATCACGCAGAAGGAAGGCCAGTACATCCGCGCCGGCTATTCGGCGAATGCCGATATCGTCCTCGACGAGAAGCCACACGTGCTCGCGATCCGCGAAGCGCTCGTCCAGTACGACAAGGACGGCAAGCCGTTCGTGGAGATCGAGACGACGCCGCAGACGTTCGTGAAGAAGGACGTGAAGCTCGGCCTCTCCGACGGCATCAACGTCGAGGTGCTGTCGGGCGTGTCAGCGACCGACAAGGTCAAGATCCCCGAGAACGCGGGACCCGATAAGCCCGACATGCCGCCGGGTGGTGGCAGCGGTAAGGGCAGCGGCAACAAGCCGCCCGCGAAGAAGTAGCCTAGGGATCACTCGCAGATCGTCGTCGCGCGCGGACGTGATAGCGTGACGTTTGATGCCAACGCGCACCCGGCTCGGGGCGATCGACGCCGGATCGAATGCGATCCGCGTCGTGATCGCAGAGCTGTCGGGCACCGATCTCGTGCGCATCGAGGCAGAGCGCATCCCGGTGCGGCTCGGCCACAACGCGTTCACGCAAGGCACGCTCGAAGAAGCGACGATCGACGCGGCGGTCGCGGCGTTCATCCACTTCCGCGAGCTGTTCGACCAGCACCAGGTCAGCATCTACCGCGCGATCACGACGAGCGCGGTCCGCAACGCGAGCAATCGCGACGTCCTGCTCCACCGCCTCTATCACGAGGCCGGCATCGAGCTCGAGGTCATCGAGGGCGAGGAAGAAGCGCGCCTCGTTCGCAAGTCGGTGATGCAGGCGTTCGGGCCGAACCAGACGCCCCGGGCGATCCTCGATCTCGGCGGTGGAAGTCTCGAGGTAAATCTACGAGTCGGCTCGGCGTGGCGCGGCACGTCGCTACCGGTCGGCACCGTGCGGTTGATGGAGACGTTCGGCCTCCACGATGCGATCGGCGACGCCGAGGCAGGGATGGTCCGGCGCTACACGGCGACGCTGATGCAACAGATCGCGCGCAGCTCGAACGCCGCACCGGTCGCGGCGATCACCGGCGGCAATGCCGAGGCACTCGCGAAGATCTTCGGCGATTCGAAGGACGCGATGCCGGGCTTCGACCTGGCCGAGCTCGAGAAGGGTTTGCCCGCGCTCGTCGGTGCGACGGTCGACGAGCGGATCCAGAAGTTCGGGATCAAGCGCGACCGCGCCGAGGTCGTCGGCATCGCCGCACTCGTGTTCGCGACCGCGGCGCGCCAGCTCGGGCTGCAGCGGCTCGTCGCGCCGGGCGTCGGCGTCCGCGAAGGCGTGCTGATCGAGCTCGCGGAGACCGCGCGCGAGGAACAGGCGAAGGCCGAAGGCGCGCACGACAAGGCGCTGCTCACCGCGGCGCGCGGGTTCGCGAACCGCGTCGATCACGACACGACGCACGGCGAGCACGTTCGCCTGTTGTCGCGCGCGCTGTTCCACCAGCTCCGCGATGTCCACGGCGTGCCCGATGCGATGGGCGTCTTGCTCGAGGTCGCGGCGCTGCTCCACGACGTCGGCGAGGTCGTGAACCAGCGCGGTCACCACAAGCACAGCGAGTACATGATCCGGTGGGGCCGGATCCCCGGCCTCGACGACACGGGCCGCGAGATGGTCGCGCTGATGGCGCGGACTCATCGCAAGGATGCCAAGCGCGCGAAGGAGCTGATCGATGCGTCGCCGTTGTCGAAGGAACAGCGCGGCATCCTCCGCAAGCTGACCGCGCTGCTCCGCGTCGCCGACGGGCTCGATACCGATCACCGCTCGCGCGTCGAGCAAGTCGTGTGCACGCGGATGGGCGACGCGATCATCCTCGACCTCGTCGTCCGCGATGGTCCGACCCGCGACGATCCGCGCTTGCTCCGCAAAGTCGACCTCCTACGCGACGAGCTCGGGATGGACGTTCGCGTCACGGTCGCGCGCCCCGTCGTGACACCTGCAGTCGAGCCTTCGGGCTCGGGCAGCGTGACGGTTGCACGCGCGAAGTTCCGCTGAACTGTGTTACGCGAGTGGGCATGCGTCGCGCCCTGCTCTGCTTTCTCGTCGCCTCTTGCGGGAACGACGCTGGACCGACCGGCCCGATCACCGCACACGCGACGCACTACGACCTGACGCTCGACCTCGACACGCGGGTCGCGCACTCGAAGGTCTCGCTCGTCGCGGACGTCGGGGGCGACTGCATGACGCTGCCGTTTCGCGCCGACAGCCTCACGTCGGTCGCGTTCGACGGCAAGCCCGGCGACGGCACGCAGAACGCCGACAACACGCTCACGATCTGCGGCGCCAATGACACGGGGGTCGCGAAGGACAAGACGTTCACGCTCGAGAGCGATCACACGCTGCCGCTGAAGACGCTCGAGACCAGTCAGGTCGGGTTCTCGATCTCGAACGACGCCGACGGCAACAAGCTGTCGTACATGATCAGCTGGGTCAACGGTTGCGATCAGTTCGGCCCGTGCGACAACCGGCCCGATCAGTTCGCGACGTACACGTTCGACGTCACGCACGGCGCCGACACGATCGTCCGTTGCCCCGGGACGGTGACCGACAAGAGCGCGACCGAGACGGTGTGCGACTTCACGTTCGGTGGCGGGCCGACGTACTCGACGTTCGGCTTGATCGGCTACACCGCGGGCCCTGCCGGCGGCTGGACCCAGACCGACAAGGGCACGTGGTCGGGCGTGCACGTCACGGTCTACGATCGGCCGACGACGAACATCACCGCCGCGATCGATCCGGCCTATCACTCGGGCTTCCTCGACTTCATGCAGGCGAACTTCGGCCCGTGGCCGTACGGCAGCGAGCTCCGCGTGCTCACCGCGCCGACCTACTGGGACGGCTTCGAGCATCCCGGCAACATCGTCCTCGACGATCACCTCGCGAAGGAGATCAGCTACACGCATCCGGTCCAGCACACGCTCGATCACGAGATGACGCACATGTGGGCCGGCGATCAGACGACGCTCGCCGCGACCTACGACTTCGTGTGGAAGGAGTCGATGGCCGAGTACCTCTCGTACGTCTACGAGGACATGACGGATCCGACGGTGTCGCTCCAGACCACGAACGTCTGGAAGGCGGACAGCAGGGTCGCGAAGTACTGGCCGGTGCCGCTCGATCAGCCGGCGCTGTTCGACTACTACACCGACGTCTATGGCCCGGGCCCGATGGTGCTGTTCCATCAGCTCGAGGTGTTGTCGTCGCGCGACGCGGTGCTCGCGGCGCTGCACGAAGTGCTCGGCACGCCGCACGCGCTGTCGGTCGACGAGCTCGTCGCGGCGCTGTCGCGCCACACCCAGCTCGATCTCACGGACTACGTCAACGCCTGGATCAAGGGCTCCGGAGCGCCGGGCTGGCCGCTCGTCCACACCGCCTTCACGCCGGGAGCGTCGGTCGGTGCGATGGGATCGCTCGCGGTCGCGATCACGAACCCGACGACGCCGCCGCGCGGCTGCGCGTTTCACGTCGCGCTCGGCGACGGCGGCACGAACAGCGTCGAGGTCGCGGTCGACACGTTCCACAACGGTCAGACGCAAGCAATTCCCGTCGCTCAGCCCGCGTTCACGGTGTCGACGATCACGCTCGATCCGCATCACGAGTGTCTCGTCTATCCGTCGACCGCGAACGTGAGCGACGGCCATCGCGCGCGCGGATGGCGATCACAACATTGATCGACGTGTAAGGGCGAACGCGGCTGATCGTTAGATCAGGTCGCAACCGGGATATTTGGGGCCGAATTGCGCGCGCCGCTTCCGGCTTTTTGTTATCCAGACAGCACACAAGAGGAGCCTTCTACTCATGCGTTTCGGATCCGTCATCCTTCTAGCTTCGCTCGCAGCCTGCGGTCACAAACTTCCCGGTGGTCACGACGTGCCCTCGGGCGTTCCGGATCATCCGAGCGTGCCGGGCGGCGCTTCGGGCGAAGTCGATCCGAACACCTGCGGCAACTACGCCGCGAGCGATGCCGGCGCGAAGCTGAAGATCTTCCTGCAGGCGACGAAGGACCTCCAGACCACCGCGGCCGAGACGGTCAAGATCGTCAAGCAGAGCTGCGTGATGATGGGCCAGGAGCTCGGGATGCCGGAAGGCGATATCTCGGGTGACGACACCAACGGCATCTGCGCGAAGGTGATCACGGCCTACCAGAACAACCTGAAGGTCTCGCTCAAGGCGAACGCGAAGCTGAAGATCAAGTACGTGCCGGCGAAGTGCACGGTCGACGCGAGCGCGTCGGCGAGCGCCGGTGCCGCGTGCTCGGGCGGCGCGTCGGCTGGCACCGGTGGTTCCGGTGGCGGCGGCGAGTGCAAGGCGGCCGGCGCGGTCAACGCGTCGATCAACGCGAAGTGCACCGAGCCGGAGCTGTCGATCGACTTCGACGCGAAGGCGGCGGTCGACACGTCGAAGCTCACGATGACGGTCAAGGCGATGCGCGACGGCCTGCCGAAGCTGCTGTCGGTCGCGGCCCGCATCAAGCCGCTCAAGGACGCGGTCGAGATCTGGGCGAAGTCGGCGTCGGACCTCAAGGACATGGGTCCGAAGTTCGTGCAGTCGTTCGGCGATCAAGCGATGTGCATCACGGGTCAGCTCGGGGCAGCTGTCAATGCCGCGACCCAGGTCCACGCGGACGTCAACGTCTCGGTCTCGGTCTCGGCGTCGGCCTCCGGCAGCGTCGGCGGCTGAGTTAGCCGCGTACTACTAGCGTCAGGGCAGGCTTTGGTGTAGCCAGTCTGCCATGAAGACGCTCACCGAGTTTTCGACGCTAACCCTTCGCAAGGCCGCCGCCGCTCGGGCTGCAGCCGGTGGGGGTAGCAAGGCGAATTCGGCGCCCGTCGAAGCGGCGCCGGTGCCCGCTCCCGAGCACGACGCTCCGACCGTCGAAGGCGGTGCGGAAGCGGCGGACGCGAGCGACGCCGGTGAGGGTGGCGAGCCCGAGCCGATGCAGGCCGAAGGCGCTGCGGCGCCGACGCCCGCCGAGGACGACCCGGTCGTCAAGGCCGTGTCCGAAGCCGTCGGCGTTCAGCCCGATCGCGCGCAGCGCTTGATCGAAGCGCTCGACATCATCGGCGATCGCATCGACCAGGTTCGCCTGGTCCGCGTGTTCCAGGGTGAGAAAGGCCCGCACGGCGCGGTCAGCCGCGGCGAGTTCCACTACGTGATCGATCGCGTCGCCGGCTCGCAGCGCCGTCGCGATGATCGCCGCGACGACCGTCGTGGCGGAGGTGATCGCGGTGGTCGTGGCGGTGGCGATCGCGGCCGTGGTCCCGGCGGTGGCGGCGGGTTCGGCGGCGGCGACCGTGGTCCCCCGAAGCCGCGCGGCCTCGGCAGCCTGAAGTTCAGCGACGCGAAGCCCGAGACGAAGGCCGACGGTGACGATCGCCCGGGTCGCGGTGAGATGCCGCGCGCCGGTATCGGCTGGCAGCTGACGGCGGCGCCTCGTGATTTCGGCGGTGGCGATCGTGGCCGCGGGCGTGGCCCGGGTCGCGGCCGTGGCCCCGGTGGCCCGGGCGGCGATCGCCCGCGTCGCGATGACCGCGGCGGTCGTGGACCGGGTGGCCCGGGCGGCCCGCATCGTGATGACCGTGGCCCGCGTGGTTTCGGTGGTGGCGGCGGTGGGCGTGGCCCGCGCCAGGACCGTCCGCAGCAGCTGGGCGCGCCCGGCGAGCAGCAGCCGCAGCAGAGCGCGCAGCCGCGCGAGCCGCGCCTCGGACCCGATGGCCAGCCCTTGCCGCCGCGCGCCAAGCGCCCGCGCAAGCCGATCGGTCCCGATGCAAACGGTAACGGCCCGGACGGAAAGCCGTGGGATCCCGAGCGTCGCGCGCAGCGTCAGGCCGAGCGCGCCGCCAAGGGCCCGTCGACCGGCGCACCGTCGACGGCGATGAATGAAGCGGTGACGACGCCCGTCGAAGCGGCCGGAAGCAACACCGGTCACACGCCGACCGAATAGCACCGATACGCAGTTATCGATGTTAGAAGCCGGACCCGAAACTTTCGGGCCCGGGCGGTGTCGTCGTCATAGAATTGGTTCTGGAGGCACTCATGTCGCGCACCTCGTTGTCCGCCATCGTGTTCGCCGCTCTCGCAGCAGCCGGCGGTGTCGCCAACGCCGATCTGTCGCGCGGCGTGATCTCGAACTTTCGCGGTCAGCTCGTGATCAGCAAGGACGAGCTACCGGAAGGTAAGAACGACAAGGACACGATCTCGAAGATCAAGTCCGCGCAGCTCAAGGAGCTGCAGGGTACGAAGAACGAGGACGTCGTGTACTGGCACTTCCACTACACCGCGTTCCTGACGAAGACCGGCAACACGCGCCTGAAGCTCGAGTTCATGAAGGACGGCAAGCTCTCGGCCGACCAGTCGCTCGACGGGATCGACGGCAAGAGCTCGGTCCTCTCGGGCGACATCGCGATCAACGAGGACGAAGGTCTCGCCGCGGGCAAGACCTACACCGTCCAGCTCGTCGCCGGTAACGACGTCGTGTCGAAGGCGACACTGACGATGACCGGCGGCGGAAAGTAACTAGCCCTTCAGGACGCGCTGCACCGTCTCGGCGACGTGTGCGGCGTTGATCCCGAGCTTGTCCATCACGAGGTCGCCAGGCGCCGATGCGCCGAAGCGATCGATGCCGACCGAAGCGCCGCGCGATCCGACGTGCTCGCGCCAGCCGAACGTCACGCCGGCTTCGACCGACACGCGCTGCCAGCGCGCCGCCGGCAGCACCGACTCGCGATACGCGGCGTCCTGCTCGGCGAACAGCTCCCAACACGGCATCGACACGACGCGCGCCTCGACCCCGCTCTTCGCGAGCAGCGCACGCGCGTCCATCGCGACGTGAACCTCGGAGCCGGTTGCGATGATGATCGCGTCCTTACCCTCGGCGAGCACGTATGCGCCGCGCTCCGCACCCGGCGCGCCCGGCTGGGTCAGCACCGGGAGATCCTGGCGCGTGGTGACGAGCCCGGTCGGGCCGTGGTTGCGCTGCATCGCGAACTTCCAGCCGGCGATCATCTCGTTCGCATCGGCGGGCCGATACATGTGGAGGTGCGGGATCGTGCGGAGCGCCATCATCTGCTCGATCGACTGGTGCGTCGGGCCGTCCTCGCCGAGGCCGACCGAGTCGTGCGAGAAGATGAAGATCGCGGGCTGCTGGTTCAGCGCCGCGAGCCGGATCGACGGCCGCATGTAGTCGCTGAACGTGAAGAACGTCGCGACGTACGGGCGGATCGCACCGTGGTAGTGCATGCCGTTGCCCATCGCGGCCATCGCGTGCTCGCGGATGCCGAACCGCACGTTGCGGCCGTTGCCTTCGGGATCGTAGTTGCCGCCGTCGACCATCGTCTTCGTCGAGCCTGCGAGGTCGGCGTCGCCGCCGAACAGCCACGGGATCTTCTTGCAGATGATCTCCATGACCTTGCCGCACGCCGAGCGCGTCGCGATCGGCTTGTCGAACGTCGGCATCTCCGAGTCCCAGCCCGCGGGGAGCTCGCCCTTGATCGCGAGCTCGAGCTGCGCGGCGAGATCGGGATGCGCGGCCTTGTACGCGGCGAACCGCTGGTCCCACTCGGCGTGCTTCTGCGCGCCGCGCTTGCCGGGCTCCGCCATGTGCGCGCGAACCTCGTCGGGCACGTAGAACTTCTTCTCCGGATCCCAGCCGAGGAACTTCTTCGTCGCGGCGACCTCGGCCTCGCCGAGCGGCGAGCCGTGCGCCTTGCTCGTACCGTGCTTCGCCGGCGAGCCGTAGCCGATCGTCGTGTTGACGATGATGATCGACGGGCGGTGGGTCTCCGCCTTCGCGTTCTCGATCGCCGCTTCGATCGCGGCGAGATCGGTGTCGCCGTTCGGGACGTGCTGGACGTGCCAGCCGTACGCCTCGAACCGCTTGTCGACGTCTTCGCTCATGATCAGCTTGAGCGGACCGTCGAGCGTGACGTGGTTCGCGTCGTACATCCAGATCAGCTTGCCGAGCTTCAGGTGGCCGGCGAGCGACGCGGCCTCGCAGCACACGCCTTCCATGATGTCGCCGTCGGAGACGAGCGTGTACGTGTGGTGATCGATGATCTCGTGGCCCGGGCGGTTGTAGGTCTTCGCGAGGTAGCGCTCGGCGAGCGCGAAGCCGACCGAGTTGCCCGCGCCTTGGCCGAGCGGACCGGTCGTCGCCTCGACGCCCGGCGTGAGGTGCCACTCCGGGTGGCCCGGCGTGATCGAGTCCCACTGGCGGAAGTTCTTGATGTCGTCGAGCGACAGCTTGTAGCCGTGCAGGTGAAGCAGGCTGTACAGCAGCATCGAGCCGTGACCCGCCGACAGGATGAAGCGATCGCGATCGAACCATTGCGGCGCGCTCGGGTCGTGCTTCAGGTGCTTCTGCCAGAGCGTGTACGCCATCGGAGCGCAACCCATCGGCAGACCGGGGTGTCCGGAATCTGCTTTCTGAATGGCGTCGATCGAGAGCGTCCGAATGGTGTTGATCGCGAGCGTCGGAAGGTCGGTACTCATCGTCGAGCGGACCCTAGCATGGTGCGGAGGTCTGCTACGATGCCGAGCCATGTGGAGAGGGTTTCTGGTTCTGCTGATCGCGTGCGGCGGGAGCACGCCGGCGACGTTGCCGGTCGAAGCTCCTTCGCCGCGCCCTGCCCCACCGGTGTTGGCCGCTGCGGATCCGTCGTGTTCGGTCGCGCCCGCTCCGGAAACGCCGCCCGTCGCGAGCACGTTCTCGGTCCCGGATAGCCACGAGGTCGAGTGGTTCGCGCCGGCGTGGAAGAAGGTCGGCCTCGGCCAGACGATCTCGTTCGGCACGTCCGCGATCGATCAGGATCTCGACGAGACCCGGGTCGACGTCACCAAGATGCCGTTCTCGGCGCGGTTCGATCCGATCACCCAGACCGTCGTGTGGACGCCGGCGATCGCGGACCAGCCGAAGGCCGACTTCGAGGTCACGATCACCCAGCCCGGTCGCAACAAGAAAGTCGTGAAGGCGTTCTCGATCGACGTCGTGAAGGACGCGCAGCCAGCACCGGTTGCCGCGACCCAGCCGCCGATCGTCGAGACGCTCCTGTTGATCCACGACCCGAAGCGGCTCGAGGACGTCAACAAAGAGTGGCCGCTCGATCGCCTGCTCGAATTCGGCGCGCAGACGTTCCGCCTGCAGATTCCCGAGCCGCAGCGTTCGCAGCTCAAGAACGCGTTGTCCGGCCACGACGCGTACGAGCAGATGCTGACCGGGCTCGCGCAGACGAACAACAACCCGCGGCTCGATCCGAAGTCGCCGCAGTTCGATCGAGCATCGTTCGGCGATCCGAAGGCCTGGCACATCGTCGCGGTCCGGCCGCGGATCGACAAGGCGTGGACCGAGCTCCGCGTCGTCTACAAGGCGCCGTCGGTCGAGCCGGTCTACGCGATGTTCCGGCTCCGCCCGGTCGTCGAATACGTGCCCGCACTGCCCCGCCCCGACGAAGAGCGCGACGCGAACAACAAGATCTTCCTCGGCATGGTCGCGAAGAACCTCATGAAGAACGGGGCTCCGAACCCGGCGTTCGTGAAGGATGTCGCGGGTCACGCGAAGGCCGTCGCGCAGCTGATGACCGACGTGATGCTGTTCGACGATACGAAGACCAAGCCGTACCTCCACGGCTTCGAGATCGGCATCGCGACCGAAGCGCGGATGGGCGGCGGCTCGGCGCGCAACGCCGACGGCAGCTACAAGAGCGGCGATGGCTGGGGTTGGGCCGCGATGAAGCCGTTCCGCACGAGCGACGGGGCGAGCCAGGCGTATGTCGACGTCGCGATCCCCGGGTTCTGGACCGACTTGCAGAAGAGCAAGGACGGCAAGACCTGGGAGCCGAAGTGCGCGCAGAAGTTCAACCCGGCCGATCCGAAGCACGACGCCGGCTACGAGATCCTGTGCCGCAAGACGATGGGCTTCGTCGATCTCCCGGCGACGAGCGGCGGTAAGCCGATCCAGAGCAAGGTCGACGCGAACAACCTGTTCCTCGAGCACAAGAAGAGCTGGATGACGACGACGATGGCGCTCGAGGACGGCCGCCGCGACCTCGGCGAAGAGAACGGCATCACCTGCTCGCAGTGCCACATCCGCAACTTCGGTATGCACGACTGGCACGACCCCGCGAATGTCGATCCGAGCGCGGGCACGCCGAAGGCGCCGAACCACGCGATCGCGACGACGAACTTCCAGATCGTGCCGACGACCGAATGGTCGGCGTTCACGCTCGAGTTCCTGAAGCATCAGGAGTGCCGCGGCAAGCTGCTGTTCGAGCAATTCATCGGCCCCGAAGCGGCCAAGGGGCTCACCTGCCCGCTCGCGAAGTAAAGAAGCTGCCACTCGCCGAGGCGCCGAAGAAACCAAAGACCGGCGCAGGTGGGTGGACCGCGTTTACCGACAACGGCAGCGCGCCGCGCTGGGTGATCGCCGCGCGCGTCGTGATGGTGCTCGCGCTCGCCGCGACGATTCCGACGATCCTGAACGTCGAGCACGGCAATCGGCTGATCTGGACCGTGTGCATCGCGGCGCTGCCGTTCTTCTGGATGACCGCGGGCTATCACGTATGGCGGCGGATCTGCCCGCTCGCCGTCGCGGGCCAGCTCGGTCGGATCGTCGGTCGCCCGGGCGCGCGCAAGATGGGCGAGTGGATGGCGGCGAACTATCTCTACGTCCAGCTCGCGCTGATGATCGTCGCGCTGACGCTGAGGCTCGTCGCGACGAACGGCAGCGCCGACTGGCTCGCGGGATTTCTCGGCGCCGTCGTCGTCGCCGCGATCGTCACGAGCTTCATCTACGGCGGCAAGACCTGGTGCAACTTCCTCTGCCCGGTCGGGCTCGTCGAAAAGATCCACACCGAGCCCGCGCGGTCGGCGACGGGGCGACCGAGCGAGCTGACCTCGCAGTGCACGCCGTGCGTCGCGTGCAAGAAGCACTGCCCCGATATCGATCTCGAGCAGGGCTACTGGAAAGAGGCGCAGGACCGACCGCGCCGCGTCGCGTACTTCTCGTGGCCCGGCATCGTGATCGCGTTCTACGTCTACTACTACCTCGCGGCCGGCACGTGGGACGAGTACTTCTCGGGCCGGTGGACGTACGAGCGCGACCTGCCGAGCCGCATGCTCGAGCCGGGCTTCACGTTCGCGCCCGCGATCCCGCGGATCGTCGCGGCGCCGCTGACATTGATCGCGTTCGGCGCGGTTAGCTTCATCGTGTTCGCGACGATCGAGAAGCTGATCCTCGGCGCGCGCGCGAACCGCGAGCTCACCGTCGAGGCGACGCCCGACCAGCGCGAGGCGCTCGCGACCCGCGTCCGTCACGGCATGCTCGCGTTCGCAGGGCTCGTCGCGTTCAACGCGTTCTACTGCTTCGCCGGTCAGCCGACGCTGCAGAAGCTGCCGCACTGGGTGGTCACGGGCTGGGGCCTGATCGTCGTGTTCAGCTCGACTGCGATGTTCATGCGCCGGCTCGGCCGCCGCGAGGATCAGTACGTCCAGGAGAAGTTCGCGCAGAAGATCCTGAAGAAGTGGGAGTGGGGAGACGCCCCGCCGTCGGAGGATCTCAAGGACATCTACCTGCTCCACACCGAACGCACGAAGCAGCGCGAGGCACGCCTGCGCGCGTACAAAGAGACGGTCCGCGAGATGGTCGCCGACGGGCTCGTCACGCGGAACGAGATGGTGCTGCTCGACTCGCTGCGCGCCCAGCTCGGCGTCAGCGACAAGGACCACTCGAAGATCATGGGCGAGCTATCGGCCGAGGAGCGCCAGCTGTTCGACCCGGCGTATCAAGGCTCGGTCGAGCAGCGGCTCGCGAAGCAGCAGTACCGCAAGGACCTCGAGCGGATCGTCGTCGAGGCAGCGCGCCAGGGAACGCAGCCGACGACGCTCGCCGCACTGCGAGCAGAGCGCGGCGTTTCCGAGGACGAAGAGCGCGACGCGCTCGCGGCGTTGCTCGCACCAGGTGGCCCGATCGCCGCGATCTACGAAGCGGAGCTCGCCCAGATCGCGACGCTCGCCGATGCGGGAGAGCACGCGAATGCGCCGACCGGAGACGGTTCGACCGAATCCGCGAGCCTCGCGCTCGTCGAGCACCTATGCCTCCGCCGCGCGAACGAGCACGTCAGCCACGCGCTCGGCGTGCTGTCGGTGATGACGAAGCGCGACGACGTCGAGCAAGTCCGCCACCTCGCGAAGCAGCGCGGCGCGTTGCGGCCGGCGCAGCTCGAAGCGCTCGCGCAGCACGAGCCCGGGCTCGTCGGGCCGTTGCTCGCGCTCGTCACGCGGCTCGCGCGCGCCGATCAGAAGCCGCTCGCGCTCGCGCCGATCCTCGCGGTGATCGGAGACAGCTCGCGCTATCTCCGCGCCGCCGGCGCCGTGCTGTTGACCCGATTCGACGAGCCGCAGGCGCGCGATGCGCTGGTCGCGCTGATCGACGACCCCGAGCCGATCGTGCGCGAAGCCGCGGTCCGCGCGATGGGCGCGAAGAGCCGGCTGACCCGCGAGGTGCTCGCGAAGGTGCTCGACGATCCCGACGCACTCGTTCGCCATGCGGCCGTGCGCGCGGTGTCGGGTGGAACCTCGAACCCGTCGTTGCCCGCCGTCGATCCCGCGATCTTCGCGCAGACCACGCGCGGCGTCGGCAAACCGGGCGTCTACGCGACGCTCGACGCGAACGCGGCGATGGCGTCGTTGACGACGATCGAGAAGATGATGCTGATCCGCCAGGTCCCGATCTTCGCGAAGCTCGATGCCGAGGATCTCGAGGAGCTCGCGTCGATCGTCGAGGAGACCCGGATCGAGACCGGCCAGCTGCTGTTCTCCGAGGGCGACCCCGGCGATGCGGTCTATCTGATCGTCAAGGGCTCGGTCCGCGTGTTCGTCGGCGGCGACAAAATCGGCCGGCCGGAGACCACGATCAACGAGGCCGGCGCAGGCGCGTGCATCGGCGAGATGGCGGTGCTCGATGCGTCGCCGCGCTCCGCGAGCGTGCGCGGGCTCGAACGCACGCGCGCGTTGCGCGTCCCCGGCGAAGGCTTCAAGCGCCTGCTCTCGGAGCGACCCGAGATGTCGGAGGCGATCGTCGCGGAGCTCGTCCATCGCATGCGCGGCCTGATGGCGCAGACCTCGGGCACCGCTCCCGTGCGGACCAGCTTGACGATGCCGGTTGCACCGACCGACCCGTCCGCTTAAAACTGAAGCCATGCGCGAGAGCACCCAGACCATCTGGCGTACGGTCGTCGTCGCGGGCGCGATGCTCGGAACCCCGGCTTGCAAGGCGAAGCCGGCACCGACAACGCCGCCGACGACGAGCAACACCGCACCTACACCGGATCCCACGACCGCGAACGCGAAGCCCGATCCGGCGAAGCCCACCGATCCCGGAGATCCGTGCAACGCGCCGGATAGCCCGACCCGCACGCGCGGCGCCGACGACGATGGCGGCGGCGGCGTGGGCCGCGGCTTCATCTTGAGCTGATTCGATAGCAACCTGCGCCTCCCGGTGGCATCGTCTTGTCATGGGGAAGCACAGCGTGACGAGTGGACGGATCTGGCGCACGATCGTGGTGTCGGGCGCGATGCTCGCGACGCCGCTAGCCGCATGCGGCGGTGGCCAGCACGCGCAGACGACGCCGCAGCCGGCGACCGAGGACAAGGCCGCCGCCGACAAGGCCGCTGCCGACAAGGCCGCTGCCGATAAGGCCGCTGCCGATCAAGCGGCGATCGATCAGAAGGCGGCAGACGACAAGGCTGCTGCCGACAAGGCCGCCGCCGATCAAGCCGCGGCGGATCAGGCCGCCGCGGACCAGAAGGCCGCCGACGATGCGGCCGCGAAGAAGCGGCCCCGCGGCGGCGGCGATCGCCCGCGAGGTCGTGGGTTCGTGCTCGCGTGAAGCTGCTGCTCGCTGCGCTGCTGCTCGTGCCGGTGACCGCGGTCGCGGATCCGCAGGGTGCTGGTGCGCCCGCGCCACCGAAGAACGCGCCGGTCGACAAGAAAGCGCCAGCGGAGGAACCGACGAAGCCCACCGAGAAGGCCCCTGCGAAGGACAAGCCGGTCGACAAACCGGCCGGTGATGGCTCCGGCTCCGCGCCGGCGCACAAGCCGGTCAAGTCGCCGGCGAGACACGCATGAACGTTCACGAGCTCGACGAGCCGGCGACCACCGGCGATCCGACGTACGAGCCGACCTCGCCGTGGTGGTTGTCGGGCACGCCGCTCGAGAGCGAGCACCACCGCTTGATGCGGCGGCGCGCGACGCCGATCCCGTGGGCGCAGACCACCGCGGCTTCGCTCACCGACGCCGAGCGAGCGCGGCTCGCCGGGACGTGGATGCGGCGGTCGGAGGCCGAGTACCTCGCGGTGTCGACGTTCTCGGTGCTCGCGATCGATCTCGTCGCGGCGATGGCGCCCGCCGACGTGATCTCGCTGTGCCTGCGCGCCGGCATCGACGAGGTCCGCCACGCCGAGATGTGCATGCGGATGGTCGAGATCTATTCGGGCGAGCAGAAGCTGCCGCCGCCCGGCATGAGCATGCTGCCCGATGATCCGAAGCGACCGAAGCTCCACCAGGCGCTCGCGAACACGATGCTCGTGTCGTGCGTATCGGAGACCTACGCGACGACCGTGCTGTCGGCGACGCGCGACCTCACTATCGATCCGACCGCGCAGGCCGTGCTGACCGCGATCTACTCCGACGAGGTCATGCACGCGCGTCTCGGTTGGTCGTATCTGCGCCACGCGATCGAGCGCGGCGGCCAGGGCGTGATCGATGCCGCGGCCGAGATGTTGCCGCGCGCACTGCGCGGCGTCGCGAACGTCGTCGAGCGCGAGCGTCCCGCCGGCGAGGTCACACCCGCGGTGCGCGATCACGGCCTCATGACGCCTGCCGAGGAGCGCGTGATCTTCGCGAGCTGCGTGCGCGAGGTGCTCGTCCCGGGCTTCTCGGCGCTCGGCATTCCGGTCGGTACTGCACTCGAGGACTACGGAGACACATGGGCTCACGCCGCCTAGCACTGGTGTTCGTCGCCGCCTGCGGAGCGCCCGCGGCGGCTCCCGCGCGTCCGACGCCGCAGGATCTACCCGCGATCGTCGCCGCTGATTTCGAGAAGGCCGTGCTCGCGAACAAGGACTCGTACGTGTCGCTGTTCGACTTCGTCGCGGTCGGCGAGTACGAGATCCTGTTGCATCGCTACGATCTGAACGGCCGATTGAAGAACCTCGAAGCCGATCAGAAGGCGCAGTTCGCGCACGAGGACGGCACCCCGTATCCGCCGACGCGCGAGCGCCGCAACGTCGGCAACTTCTATACGATCCTCGCGCAACGCACCGTCGGTTCCGGCGGCTGTGTCGCGACCGCGCCACGCACGCGCTACGGCAAATTGCTCGGGGAACACTTCCCCGAGTTTCCCGCGTGCACCCCGCCCCACTACGAGGCGCTTCGCACCGACGCGAACTTCTGGCTCGAGCACGGTGGGGTGGTTGGCATCAAATGCAAAGGCGGCGAAGGCGGCGTGGCGCTCGTGTACACGGAAGCCCCGAATCAGCGCGGCTACAACCTGATCACGATCTACGACGACTGAGCTAGGCTGCGCGCCATGGCGAAGTTGCCGTGGTTGATCGCGATCGCATTCACTGGCTGCGCGAGTAACGCCCCCGGTCCGAGCGGCACCTACGAGCTGGTGGTGAGCGGCCAGAGCTGCAACACGAACGTGGAGCGCTCGGTCACGATCTCCGGCAGCACGGTCACGATCGACTATTCGCCGACGTACTCGAATCCGACGGTGACCGCGACCGACGTCGAGATCGACGGGGCCACGATGTCGTTCCTCGCTCGGTTCGCCGATACCGATCCCGCCACGAGTGACACTGCGAACGGCAACGAGCACTTCACGCTCACCGCCGAGGGAACCACGGTCTCGGGGTCGCTCGACGCCATGTACAACGGCCGCACGGGAGGCGCGCCGTTCGACTGCTCGGCGCTGCTCGGCGTCGACGGGACACAGGCTACAGCCCGAAGAAGTCTTTGATCCCGATGAAGATCCGCTCGGCCTCGCTGCGATGGTGCCGCTCGCGCTGCTCGGGGGTTAGCTTCTCGATCGCCTCGTTGCTCGAGCGCCGCTTCGCGAGCTTGTCGGCGAGCTCTTTCGCGATCTCGGGACGCGCGAGCAGGACGCGCTCGAAGGTCGGCTTGTCGACGCGATAACACTCGACATCGCCGAGCGCGACGACGTCGGCGCCGCGCGGCGTGCCCATCATCAGGCCCATCTCGCCGAATAGCTCGGGCGCATCGAGCTTCGCGATCACGCGCGACTCCGCGGTGATGTCGCCGTCCTTGCGCTTGTGGATCTCGACGCTGCCCTTCGTCAAGACGTACAGGTAGTGCGCGACCTTGCCCTGGTGCGTGATCGTCTCGCCCTTGACGTACGTCACCGTGCTCAGGCCTTCCGCGATCACGCGGAGCTCGTCTTCGGTCATCGACGCGAACAGCTGGATCTTGCGCAGCGCGATCATCCGGGTGTCGTACTCGCGCGCCGCGTGGCTGTGCTCGCGCTCGCGGTCGTTGACCTGGACGAGGTTCGCGATCGCCGGGACCGCGAGCGGGATGCCCGCGCGCTTCAGCGCCGTGTAGATCCGGCCACGCACGCGCGAGTTGGTCGGATCGTCGGGCGCGATGTCGATGATCCAGTAGCGCGCGGCGTAGAGCGCGACCGAGTCCTTGCCGTCGCGCGAGAAGTCCATGCACACGACACTCGGCTTCGGATCGGGCGCGACGTTCTCGATCGGCGAATCGTGCAGCGCGTTCGTGACGACGTCGATCACGTGGGTCGGGGCGAACCGGAAGTCGACGTTGAAGTAGACCCACATGCGCTGCGGCGCCGGTGCACCATCGCGCCAGCCGAGGATCGTGAAGCTGTTCTGGAGCAGGACCTGGTTCGGCACGACGAGCGTCGACCAGTCGCGCGTCTCGATCAGCGTGTGGCGCCAGCGGACCGCGCGGATCCTGCCCTGCTTGCCGTTCTCGAGCTGGATCCAGTCGCCCTCGTGGATCGAGCC